>Ga0310786_10013173_pt1 | contig 10208 bp, 17 predicted proteins | sample AusTroGonzalo_MG_FD_203881 | JGI IMG/M metagenome (GOLD analysis project Ga0310786, IMG submission 203881) | Bovine rumen microbial communities from tropical cattle in Woodstock, Queensland, Australia - Gonzalo_03 (v2) (version 2) | ecosystem: Host-associated > Mammals > Digestive system >... | reverse complement strand
TGGAAGCTACATGTTCTACTATTGCAGCTAGCTCTCAGCAATGAATCTTCCAAGCACACTGACAGCTGTTCCAAGCTATGGCTTCTACTATTGCTCTAACTTGAGGCACATTGACATCCCAAGTGGTGTCAAGGTCTTGAATGGATATGCATTCAGATACTCAGGACTGTCAAGCATAAGTCTTCCAAGCACGTTGACATCCATCACTGGAAACTACACATTTGGAAATTGCTCAAGCTTGAAGAGCATTGACATCCCAGACTCAGTCACAAACATCGCGAACTACTCGTTCTACTATGACTCAGCTCTGACATCAATTGATCTTCCAAGCTCCTTGACTTCCTTGACAGCTTATGTGCTCCAAGGATGCTACAACCTTGGAACTCTGACAATCCCAAGCTCTGTCACGAACATTGGAACATATGCTCTAGCTGGGTGCTACAGACTCAGTGTCATAAATGCTCTGAGAAGCACAGCTCCATCAGTTGCATCAACCTATGCATTTGGCTACTCGGCTTCAAACAACCAGAGCTCTGGCTACACGGGATACTCAACAAGAGGAAGCAACACTCTGAATGTTCCAAGTGGAGCAACGGGATACTCAAGTGGTGCTTGGTCGAGCCCTCTGCAAAATGCTTCTTACTGCGGATTCACCCTAGTCTAGGGAGGTGTCTGATGCCTTCTATAGTCAAGAGAGTTCTCAGAAAGCTTCTTTCTCGACCAAAGAGAAGAAAAGCTGTGGTGTCCAAACCCAGAGCTAAGGAGATCGACTGGGAGAAGAGAAACAGAGAATGGGATGACTACTGGAAGGAAGTCAGAGCTAAGAATGCTTTCATGCACTGCACTCCAAAGCAGCTTGTTCTTGATGGTCGTTACACAAAGATCTTGAAAGCATTTGCCGAGCTCTATGGCTTGGAGCATGAGGTCGAGTGGAGCAAGACAACTTGGGGTCTTGGGCTTGAAGTCAGTGTGTCAATAAAGAACAGGTGGTACCACAGTGCTCTTGATGTCTTCAAAGATGGATGTGTTGCTTATGTCTCTAGCATGAGAGAGTACACTCAAGATGCTAAAGCCGAGACAGTGGAAGAGTTCAGCAAGAAGATTGTTCTTGGTCTCTTTGGTGAAGGAAGATATCTCAAGTCACTCCATGGAGGAGATTGTGTCTAGTTTGTTCGTGGCAAAGATGGCAAAGGCTACTATGAGCCAGTTCCAAGATTTGAGTTGCACAACTTGCCAAGAAGTGAAGAAGAGCTTCTAATGAAGATAGCTTTGGGTGGCATAGATTGGCAGAGCTGTAGGATATAGTTGAAGAGGTCTAGAGACTATGGGTGATAGTGAGAAGTTGACACTAGTGACGGATGTGCCAGTTGAGAAGTTTGGTGAAGTGCTGCAAGCAGCTAGCATTGACAACAAGCATTTCAGCTTCTAGCAGTTTGAGAAGAACTTTGACACCAAGAACTTGACTTGGTGCTTGCTGTTCAATGCTTAGAGAGAATGTGTTGCGGCTGCAAATGTCTAGATTGGCTATGGTCCAGCTTCAAACAGCACATATGTCAATGAGCTGCAGTGCTTGAAGAGCGGTCATGGATATGGGAAGAGAATGCTGCAGCTTCTCAAGAAGAGATACACATTCATCTGGCTCTGTGCTAATCCCGAGGTCAGAGATGACTCGCTTCTGAAGATATACAGAGATCCGCAGCTCAACTTCAGCGAGTACGTAGTCCCAGCAGAAGACAGCATCTACAAGGTTGACACCCACATATTTGGTGTCAATGGAAGAATGCCAATGAAGATTTGGATGAGCTTTCTGATGAGCTAGTATAGTGATCAGAGAAGACAATGAAAAGACTTACAGGAGAAGAAGACAGCTATGCTTAACAAGAACTATGGAAAGCTGACACCGAGCAATGGAATCTAGTATGCCCCAAGATCATTCCACGAGAATGACTCTCTTGTTGTTCCAAGAATTGATGATGATGAAGCTTACTTCTCACGTGGCTGGTACAAGGTCATCAACATCAAGCCACAGTATGATGTTGTGACACAGATCACCTACATCAAGCAGTGGAACCTTGATGAGAATGCAAGGACAATCACCGCAGAGTATGTCATCCAGCCTCGTCCAGAAGACACAAGAAAGAAAGCAAAGCGCTACAGCAAGCTCAAGATGACAATCTTCTGCATGGAGCAGAAGATCTGGGATGATGTGAAGCGCTTTCTCGAAGGCACTGGATACTATGACTTGTTTGTGATGGCTCAGTACTTCCTTGACACGGATGAGTACTTCCAAAGAGGGGTTAAAGCCTTCTTGGAAGCATACGAGAGCGAGGAGCATCCAAAAGAAGAGCTAGAAGCTCTAGTTGAGACGATGCTCCAGTTTGCATTCGACGGGTATGAGATTCTCAACGAGGATGCTGAGGAAGAGCTTGATGTCTCATCAACAGCTAACAATGCAGGATTGTAAGTGATGACTATTGGGCTGTCAACCAAACAACTGAAAGCGAATGCACTTGCAGCTATTGCTGCATTGAAAGAGTCAAGCTAGAAAGATGAAGTACTTCCAGATGGAAGTATAAAAGTATCAGACCAGCTATACATCATTCCTGGACATTGTACACCAATTTCAACATGAGCAACGAAGCAGCAAAGATCCTCTTTTGGAAAGAGACAGAAGCGCAGCTCCCAGCTGGAGCTTTGTCGTGTGAGTACATTGAAGCAACTTCTACAAGCTAGAAAGTTGACACTGGACTCCACATCTCTGATAAGCTCTAGATTGTTCTCAGAGGCTAGATGGTGTTTCCAAGCAGCTACAGCCAAGAGACATGGCTCTTTGGAGCATGGGACCACAGCTATGGTGAGCCACACAACCTGAGATCATACCTGATTGGATGCTACCAGAACACACTTCGCTCTGAGGCTGGACCAGATGTTGCACAGTATTGGGGAATGATCAACAGAGACAATGAGGTCCATGACTATGCAATGATGGAAGATGGATGCTACATTGATGGCTAGAGAAAGTCTGATTCATCATTTGACTACCTTCCATTCAATGTCACAGCTTCATTGACACTTGTGAACTCAAACCACGCCAACCAAGGAAATGTGACAAAGCGAGTCCATGCATTCCAAGCAATTGACTTGAGTGGAAAGCTTGTCATAAACTTGATGGCAGCCTATAGCCAAGACTATGGTCAAGCTGGATTCTGGGACAGTGTGAACAAGAGATGGCTCTTTGGAATGAATGGAATTGCAATGGGGTATAAGCTAGCATGAGCAATGAAGCATCAAAGCAACTCTTCTGGACAACCTCTCTCGGCAAGTTGCCTTACATTGACTTCAACACAAATGGAGTCAGAAACAAGTCAACTTATTTCAGGACTGGGTATGTCCCAAATGCAAAGACCACCGTTGAGATGGTCTTCAGCTATCTTGCAAGTCCAGCCCTCATAACTGGACATCAGCATGGATGTAGAACTGGGTGGGTTGCAAAAGCTTTCTAGCTCAACTCTTCTTTTGGTCCAGGAATGCATCAGTTTTGGCCAGCTTGGAACTCTGACAGTTCATTCCTCATTGACATTGACCAGCGTGAATATCAGTTTCCAAAGTTGATGTGCTTCAAGATGGCAGCTGGTGGAAAGGTCTACTTCAATGATGACTTGCTCCATGACTTCAACCAGCCTTATGCTGGAATCTCTTATGAGTGGTTCATTGGTGATGTGAATGAGAATGGCAATCCTAAAGGCAGCTCTGACTCGCAAGGTTCAGCGAGATGGCATCTCACAAACATCTATGAAGACGGAAAGCGCTTGCATTCATTTGCTCCTTTCTTGCTGAATGATGAGATTTGCATCAAGGACTTTGACAACGATGTTGTGGTGTAGTAGAGCAAGTGCAATGGTGGTGTTGAGATCTAGTATGGAGAGCTAGGATGAGTGAAGCATCTAGACAATTGATGTGGCATTCCAACTCTTATGAAGTTGAGTACATTGGTGCGGTCAAAGATGCAGCAATAGACATTGACATGCATCTAAGCCCAAATGACAAAGTTGAGTTTGACTTCAGAGTGATGAACAATATTGCTGGACAGTATGCAATTGTGTTTGGTGGAAATGATCCATCACCAAATTGTGGATGGTTCCAATGCGGATGTGGGGCTGGAAGCTATGTATTCTTCAAGCAACATGGAAGTCGATCATCAATCTCTGGCTAGTAGGAAGATGATGGCTGGTTCAGTGTTGTTGGGCAATACAAAGAGGCAACGACGAACTAGCATCCAACATATGTGCTTGGCTAGTATGACTCTAGTTTTAGTGTTGCGCAATGGACTGCAAGAGAGATGCAAGTCAAAGAGATCAAGTGGACTCATCTAGGAGAAGCACTGACATTCAAGCCGTATGTAATCAAGAGCATTCCTTGCTTGTGGTGTCCGGAAAAAGGGATTGCATACTCAAGCTTTGGTGAATTTTATGCAGGAAAGAAGATATGAGTGAGTCAAGCAGACAGTTGTTTTGGGTCGTCAGCAAGAAAGACTTGCCAGCTAAGTACTAGCAGCTTGACTACATTGATGGAGCTGGAAACTCTGCTAACTACGTTGAGACTAGCATCTATCCAACATTCTCATAGAAGTTTGAGCTTGAGACATTTGCTTGGAACACAGACTTCAACAACATCATCATTGCTGGAGCACTTGACACATCTCCAAGCATGGTGTGGTTCTTCTTGGCACAGACTTTCAACAGGAAGCTTGATCTCAACTATGGCTCAAGCGGAGCCGATGACATTGGCTAGACATGCTTTGTTGACTCAAAGATAATGCACATCAAGAGCTTGCTTGAGAATGGAAACCAGCTTGGCTGGTGCAACTAGCTTGGAGATGATCTCTAGCTTGTGACACAAAGCAGCTTCACAGCAGATCCAACTTATACATTCACATCTACCATACGACTCTTGAACAGGACAAACATAAATGTCAATGCTCCAAAGCAGCTTGGAAGGACAAAGCTCTGGATTGATGGAAAGCTTGAGCATGACTATGTTCCATGCTTAGATCTTGAGACAACACAAGTGAAGGTGTTTGACATCATTGCATAGAGAGAAGCAGAGATAGTTGGAACATTCACAGGAGGCAACTGGCAGACATGAGCAGTGCAGAAGGAGCAAGACAAATCTTCTGGAGTGAAGATGTAAAGAGACTTGAGTGGATCTAGTCTCAAGTTGAAGGCTCATACAAGACAGATGGAACAAACTCTTCTTGGATTGAGCTGCCTTACACAACTCTTCCGGGTGACACAATTGAAGTGAAGTGGACATTTGTATCTCTACCACCAAATGACAGTACTTATGGCATCATCTGGGGTGGTGGAGACAAGAAGTATGGAAGTTGGAGAACACTTGCTTGTGGAGTTAGTGGCAGAGGTGTGAGCATATACAACTCTAGTGCAGGAGGTCTAGGAACAGCATCATCTATTGGTTCTCTTCCAGGCCCTATCACAACAACACTCAATGCCACACAGCAGCAGGATCCATTCAACATGACCATGTTCATTCAGAATGAAGTGAGCATTGGCAATGGCTACACACATCAGTTCTTCTGCAAGTGCTTCTGGTGCAAGATCACAAGAAGCAACTCGTTGATCTTTGACTTGATTCCAGTGATAGTCAAGAATGAAGCTGGTCTCTTGAATCTTGTTGACAATGTCTTCTACACAAGCAAGTCGCAAGTTCCATTCATTGCAGGACCAATATTGAGAGGAGACAATAATGTCTGAAGCAAGCAAGTAGATCTTTTGGCTAGATGATGGCAATGCTTGGATTGAAGGCAAAGAGACTTGGGTTGACCTTGGCTATGTGCCAACAAGATACACAAGCACCGAGTTTGAGTTCATTATCTTAGGACCAACAACACGTTATAGAAATTCTGGACAACCGGCTGGATTTACAACAGACTTGATTGGCACACCTGATGTCATCATCGGACATATGGGAACTTCAGACAGCAATGACTGGAGAGTGATGAATACTGCACAAAAAGGCTGGTTTTTTGATGCTGGCAACTCAAGAATAAGTTCAGCTGGAGACTTAGCATCAAGAGCACTGTGGTACCATGTTCTAGCTGGCCCTGGCTGCACGCTTGATGTCAAAGACAACTATTCAGCTGAAACAACATTCTCTGGATCACTTGCAAACAGCACAATCAAGCTGTTCTCTGAATCTCCAACATGCACAAGCTCTAATACAAGTGGTGACTATGCTTGGCTTGGATTCAAGTACATCAAGATATTTGAGAATGATGTCTTGAAGATGGACTTAGTGCCAGCTAAGCAAGGTGCTAGAGCATGCTTCTATGACAAGCTTGATGGAAGCACATACTTTGGCTTGAACAAAGATCTCACATACCATATAAAGGACTTGTCATGAGCACCGAAGGAGCAAAGCAGTTGTTTTGGCTAGAAGAGCTTGGGCATCTTCCAAGTGACTATCAAGTTGTAGAAGCTTTGAATGTGAATGGACCTACAAATGGTGCATACATCAACTCAAAGTTGAAGCTTGCTGGCAAAGACTCAAGGATTGAAGGATATGCGGTTGCTACATAGACTGGAGGAGAGTGGAATTGCATATTTGGAGCTGAGACATCAGACAATGCTGATGATACATTGAAGATCAGAAGAAACGGAACTAGCGGTTTGAACATCTGTGCTAACCACGATGATAGCATCACATTCACTGTCTAGAGTGGCAAGATGTTCTACTTCTGCTTAGAAGGAACAGAGTTCACTATTGATGATGCAACAAAGACTCTATCATGGACTAGCTAGATTCAAAGTCCAGAGCTGTTCATCGGAACCCAATCCTTGAATGGAAGTCTCTTCAACAATAGCAGATTTTGGCTTGGCGCCATAGGATCATTGAAGTTCTAGAGCAATGGAAAGATTGTTGGTATGTTCATTCCATGTGAGCACACAACAAGCCATGCATTTGGCTTCTATGACTTGGTGACTAACCAGTTCATGACATCTCTTACCAGCACTCAATTCACCGAGTGGCAGTCAGCATAAGATATCTTTAAGATGATGACAATGAGGTACTAGCCACGACAGATACAGCGAATTCTTGTGACAGGAGGGCTTGGCTTCATTGGCAAGCATCTCTGCAAGAGACTTTTGGATCTTGGCTACATAGTGATTTCGCTTGATGATGAGTGTGCGTCAACTGATGATGCTCCGGACTTCATTCTAGACAAATGCAAGACCCCAGAAAGATTCAGGCAAGTCTGTGGATCTGTTCTTGACACATCCTTGGTTTAGAGTGTGATGAGCTAGAGTGTTGACTTGGTCTTCCACCTAGCAGCAAAGCTTGGGGTTGAGAATGTGGTCAAGAACCGGCTTGAAACTCTTGAGACCAATGTTCTTGGCACAATGAATGTCCTAGAAGCGGCTTCCTAGTTCAAGATTCCAACTTTTGTGGCTAGTTCTAGTGAGGTCTATGGCAAAAGTGAAGATATTCCATTCAAGGAAGATGCAAATCTCACATTAGGGCCAAGTTCGGTCTCAAGATGGGGCTACGCAGCTTCAAAGATCATGGATGAGCATGAGGCATTGGCAAGCTATGAGGAAGATGACTTGCCGGTGGTGGTTGGCCGTTTCTTCAACATAGTTGGTCCAGGATAGCCGCCTGAGAGCGGCATGGTCATTCCTAAGATGATTAGTGCTGCTTAGGAGGGAAGTCCTATAAGAGTCCTAGGTAGCGGCTAGCAGCAAAGATGCTTTTGCCACATCACTGATTGTGTTGATGCTCTTTGCAAGCTGATGCTTCCTCAGAATGACAAGGTCTATGGACAGATCTTCAACATTGGCAATCCACACAATGAAATCTCAATGCTTGAGCTCGGAAAGTTGATTCAGAAAGTCTACAGTAGTCCAAGTGTTGAGCTGGTTCCTTATGGAGATGTCTTCAAAGATGGATCATTTGAGGACATGGCAAGAAGAGTGCCAGACATCAAGAAAATAGAAGAAGCAGTTGGTTGGAAGCCAAAGAAGCATCTGCACATGATTCTAGCCGACATTGCAAAGCATGAAGCTAAGTTGAAGAGACAAAGAAGAGAGCTGAAGAAGAGAGGAAGTGAACTAGATGTCTGAGTCTTCAAGAGAGATATTTTGGCTAGATGACTTGCCTTACAAGCCACTGTTTGCAGTCAAGTCAACCGGAAGTGCTTGGTGCTTTGCCCCAACAAAGATCAGAGATGATGCTGAGTTTGAGCTTCTCTGCAGGCTCAGAATCACAAGCTTTGCCTCAGACTGCAATCTATTTGGATGCCATCCTCGCTTGATTGGAACTTACAGTTGGAGCAGCACTGGCAAAGTTGCATTGAACAACATAAAGACCTCATCTGACTACTACTGGCTGACTGTTGCTGACATGAAGGATGACTTGCATGATTTGAAGATCAAGAAGGCTTGGAATGCAGCAAAGACCTACATGAAGTACTCTTGCTGGCTTGATGGCGAGTTCTAGCTAGAAGGCATTGACATTGGTGACAACGCAGCAAGCCAGTACACAGGCAGAGAGTGGAGATTTGGTGTGTTTGCGGAGTCCAACAACAGCGATGCTTCATCAGATGTTCCAATGCGGCCAACAAAGTGTCCAACTGGAGTTGACATCTAGGTCATCAGCTTAGAGACGGACACCGGAATGCAGTTTGACATGAGAGCTGCATTGGATGGTGAGAATGTTCCTTGCTTCTATGACATGGCTACAAAGAGATATGTGAGAAGCCAAGGAGCCACACAGTTTGTGAGGGTAGATGAATGATGAAGAATGGTGACATCGAGTATTGGGCAAGCCTTTGCTAGCAACCTCAGTTTGGTCTTGTCAATGAAAGCAAGAGCAAATTACTAGATGCTTGTGCCAAGAAATTTGGAGAGGAAGTTGTTTTTGGAGATTCTTTGCAGTTTGAATTATCTGAGGAATGGGTTAAGGAACTATTCAAGTTGATTGACTTGACTGTATTTAGTAGCAAGATCTAGAAAATTCAGAATCTTGGCTTATATGTTGGTGACAAGACATCATTGAACCCTATTGCAACCAAGGTCAATCATAACCGCCCTTTTGATGTTGATCCATATTTTGCTTTGTATTTGCCTTTCATAGACTATCGGCAAAACATAAAAACTGGATAGTTGAAGCTCTTTAAAGGACCAGATAACATTTTTTTGAACAATGATGGTCATAAGTTTGCTTCATGTGCATATGTTGTAAAAGCACTTTGCCATGAGATGATTCATTGCTTTGATGCAAACTATGGATCATTGATAATGCAAACTGAAGTATTGCTGAACAAGAGGTATTCACAAGAATAGATTGACCTAGCATCACACTATACACCAATTTTCAAGAAAGTCTGGACTACAATGAAGAATGAGCACGGCATTGAAATACCAATATGTGGTGATGATCTTGATTTTGAAGAGATCAATCAACTGGCAATCAAGGAAATTCAAGCATTAAAAGAATCAGATCCAAATGAGTATGAACCATTTGTATTCACGGATGAGTTCAAACTAAAATACAAAGACATCTTTTCATTCAATGGACCACATTCTGCTTGCATGGTATTCGGCTAGAAGAAATCAAGAAAGTGATATACATGTCTCAAGAATCTGCTAGACAACTCTTTTGGGCAGAAGACTTCAAGCTGCCATTGCCAGTGCATTGGTTTGATGGCATCTTGAATGCTGGAAGCTATCATGCAACAAGCACAAACATTTGGAAGAACCTTGGAAGTGCAGGTTCTAGCTTTGATGCATAGAGAAATAGAGATAGTGCTTCAACAACAAATCTTTGGGTTGAGAATGCAGCAGTGTTCACCTCAAACACAAACCTTTATCAGCCATTCTTTGTTGGTGATGGAAGTGATGCAGCATTCAGGCTTCTTGGTGAAGAAGGCTATACAATTGGCTGCACATTTGCAGTTGAGCAAGGTTGGAGAACAAATTACTCTGGAATCCTTGGCTCACACAAGTCATGGTCTAACAGCAAAGATGTTGGTCTTGACTTTGGCTAGTGGACTGGTGGAAATCTAGAAATCAGAGTTCTATACAACAGTGCTTCACAGTCACAAGTGTTCGATCCAGCTGGTGGACCAAATATGCTTGTGAATGGACAAGTCTACAACATAATCATCTCACTCACATCAACAAGACGAGCAA
>Ga0310786_10013172_pt1 | contig 10208 bp, 6 predicted proteins | sample AusTroGonzalo_MG_FD_203881 | JGI IMG/M metagenome (GOLD analysis project Ga0310786, IMG submission 203881) | Bovine rumen microbial communities from tropical cattle in Woodstock, Queensland, Australia - Gonzalo_03 (v2) (version 2) | ecosystem: Host-associated > Mammals > Digestive system >... | reverse complement strand
TGAGTTCGGAATAGACCTCGTCGGCCAGCACCAGGAGGTCGTGGCGCTCGGCGAAGCGAAGCACCTCGAGCATCTCCTCGGCAGTAAGCGTTGCCCCTGTCGGATTGCAGGGGAAATTGAGCAGCACCGCCCGCGTGCGCGGTGTCACTTTCGCCTCAAGCGCGGCGAGATCAAGCTTGAAGCCGTCCTCGACCTTCGTCTCCACCGCCACCGGCACGGCGTGGGCGAGGCGGATGACAGGCGCGTAGCTCACGAAACACGGTTCGTGGTAGAGCACTTCGTCGCCGGGAGAGCAGATCGCGCGCACGGCAAGGTCAATCGCCTCCGAGACGCCCACGGTGACGAGAATCTCGCCCCCGGGGTCGAAAGTCGCGCCGAAGCGCCGCGCGAGATAGCGCGAGATCGCCTCCCTGAGCTCAATCGTGCCGAGGTTGGAGGTATAGTGGGTGCCGCCGTCCTCGATCGAGGTCGTCGCCGCGCGGGAAATGTGCCAAGGGGTGTCGAAGTCAGGCTCGCCGACGCCGAGCGACACCACGCCCTTCGACTTCGCGACAATGTCGAAGAACTTGCGGATGCCGCTCTTGGGCAGTTCGGCGACATGTGGCGCCACTCTGGACCGCTTGACGTTCATCTTCCCTCGATTATGTCCGCGACCTTGGCGGCGGCATACGGCGCCGCCAGCGCCTTCATCTTCTCTGACATCCCCGCGAGCCTCCCCGGGTTGTCGTAGAGCCCGACCAGGTAGCGGCACAGTCCGCGGGAGTCGAGCTTCGACTGGATGCCCTCGTCTGCCGCGCCAGCCGATGCAAACGCGTCCGCGTTGAAATGCTGGTGGTTGCGCATGGCCGACGGCAGCGGAATGAGCAGCGCCGGCTTGCCGCAGGCGGCGAGCTCGAAACAGGTGGAGGCTCCGGCGCGGGCGACCACAACGTTCGCCGAGGCAAACGCCGCGGCCATCTCCGGCTCGAAGGCGTGGACCCTTGCCGGCAGCCCCGCCTTGGCATAGGCCTCCGCGACGGCGGCTTCGTCCTTCGCCCCGGTCTGGTGGATCACGTAGAGCGGCTTTCCGCCGGCGCGGCGGTCAAGCTCCGCCTTCATCGCCACCAGCGCGCCGGACATCAGCTCGTTGACGGCGTGCGCCCCCTGGGAACCGCCGGTCACGAAGACGACGAACGAGTCGGGCGGAATGAAATCGAAGCGCGAGCCCGACGCGATCTCGGCACGCACCGGAAGCCCAGTCAGCACAGTCTTCTTCCCCGGCAGGTACTTCGCAGTACACTCGAAGCTGATCGCCACCACATCGGCGAAGCGAGAAAGGAACTCGACCGCCTTGCCCGGCACCGTGTTCGCCTCGTGAAGGAAAATCTTCACCTTGCGGCTACGCGCCGCCAGCACCGGCGGCAGCGACGAATACGACCCCATGGCCAGCAGCGCGTCGGGCCGGTGCCGACGCATCTCGCGGCGGCAGCGGAGAATCGAGGCGAAGTTGAAAAACGCGTTGCGGAGCCTGAGCTGCCGCGCACCGGTGGAGAAGACAGGTCCGCTCCAGCGGCGCATGACCGAGCTTTCGATGTCCCGCCCCGACTCCCACACCGTGACCTCGTGGCCGCGCCGGACCAGTTCCTCGGCCACCGCCAGCCCGGGGAACGCGTGCCCGCCGGTGCCTCCGCATGCTACCGCTACCTTCATCACCAATCCCTTTCGTTGGGCGGCAGAGGCGCCTTGCGCATCCGCGCCTTCTTGTCCGCCTCGTGTTCGTCGTTGCGCTCCTGCGCCTTCTTGAGCAGCGCCTCGATCTCCTTGTCCTCGGGCTTCTCCTCTTCCTCGCCCGCCTGGCCCTGGGCCTCCTCGGCCTCGGGCGGCTCCTCCTCCTGCTCGCCCTGGGTCTCGCCCTCGCCGTCCTCGGACTGCTGGTCCTGCTGCTGATCCTGGTTCTGCTGCTGATCCTGCTGCTGGTTCTGTCCCTGCTGGCCGCCGGACTGCGGCTGACCCTGGCCGCCGCCGTTGTTGTCCTTCGGCAGCAGCTCGCGGATCTCGTTGAGGATGTCGCACGCCTTGAGCTGCTGGGGCGGAATGCTCTTCTCGCAGCATTCAAGCTGGATTTTCTCCAGTTCGGTGGCAAGCGCGGAGATCTTCGCCTGGTCCTCGGCGGTGAACGGCGGCTTGTTGGTGTCGGCCTGCGCCTGCTGTTCGTAGTTCCTCGCCCACGCAGGGAACTTGGCGCGGAACGCGCGGGTGAAGTCGAGCGCGTCATGCTGCCAGTCGCGCCCATTCACCGCCTCCACGTCGAGATACGCGTTCGACTGCGCGACCAGACCCTCGTCTACGGCCATTGGCGGCAACGCCACCAGCTTGAGGAAGCGGGTGAAGTCGTGCTCGGCGTCGCTCACCGATGAATACGCCTCGCTCTTCATGTCGGAAAGGTCCTTCGCCGCCTCCCTGGTCTTCTCCTGTGCCTGCTCGATCTGCGCGAGGATGGTGGCAGCCTGCTCTTCATTGGTCACCGACTGGGTAATCGCCTCGCGCACCGGATACCAGACATCGACCAGTTTTTCCGCACGGCGCGAAAGCCCGTCGACCATCGCCACCGCGCGCTCCGCTCGGTTGGTGAGATAGCCGCCCGACTCCACGAGAAGCCGCCGCGCCTCGTACGCCGCCTCGCGCAGCATCGCACCCGGGTCCTTGCCCTGCGCGGCCTTGAGCACCGCGTCGATGTGCTTCGTCTCGCGCTCGACGCCAAGTCCGTCCACTGCGCGGGTAAAGTTGCGGTTCGCCTTCGCGTCGTTGGGCGCCGCCCTGAGCGCGATCTGCGCCGCCGCCGCGGCCTCCTCGCGGTCGCCGCGCTCATGCGCAATCGCCGCCACCACCTCCGCCGCACGCGCGCCGTGGCTCTTCGAGAGCATCAGCGGCTTCAGCACCCTAAGCGCGTTGGTGACGTCGCCGGCGCGGTAGAAGTCGACGCCCTCGTTCCACACTTCGCCGTCGGTCCGCTCCGCGTCGCCCGCAGCCGCCGCCAGCGGCAACAGCGCTGCGGCAAGGATGGCGAGTCGAAACCTCATCCCCCGATCTCTTGGACAATCGCCCGCGCCGCCGCCACTGGATCCGGCGCCGCCAGCACCGGACGCCCGACCACCAGATGCGTCGCACCGTCGCGCACCGCCTCGGCCGGCGTCGCCACGCGCTTCTGGTCGCCGACGGCGCTGCCGGACGGACGCACGCCGGGGGTGACGAACAAAGTTCCCGGACGCAGCGACCGCGAAAGCGACCCCACTTCCAGCGGCGAGCAGACGAGCCCGTCCGCGCCGGAGTCGACGGCGAGGGATGCTACCGCCCGCACCTGCTCGGCGGGAGAACGGCCGGTGACGCCGATGTCGGCAAGGTCCTGCGCGTCCAGCGAAGTAAGCACCGTCACCGCGAGGATCTTCGGAGCTGCCTCGCCAAACTCCGCCGCCGCGTCCGCCGCCGCACGAACCATCGCCCGTCCGCCGGAGGCGTGGATGGTAAGGAGGTCAACGCCAAGCCTCGCGGCGGACTTCACCGCACGCTCGACGGTGCGCGGGATGTCGTGGAACTTGAGGTCGAGGAACACTCGCTTGCCGAGGTCCTTGACCGCCTTGACGACTTCCGGACCCTCGGCGGCAAACAGCTCCAACCCGATTTTGTAGAAGCCGACCGCGTCTCCGATCGCCTTTACCTTCTCCACCGCCTCGCCGCGGCTCGCCACGTCCAGCGCAACTATCAGCTCGGCCATGGCTACACCAGCTCCTTCGCGACCTTGTAGACGTTGTCGACCGTGAAGCCGAACTTCTCGCTCAGCTCCTTGTATGGCGCGGAGGCGCCGTAGCGGTCGATGGTCACGTAGGCCGTGGTCCTGAAGTCGATGCGGAAGCGGTCCAGCCCGAAGCGCGTCCCCGCCTCGACGATGACGCGCTTGTGCATCTCCTGCGGCAGCACCTCGCAGCGGTACTCCGGCGACGTTTCGCGGTGGAAGCGCTCGACGCAGGGGAAGGACGCGACGCGCACGCCCACGCCCTCGGCCGCGAGCCGCTTGGCCGCCTCGACCGCGAGCGCCACCTCGGAGCCGGTGGCGAGGAAGAGGATGGTGTCGGCGTTCTGGGGGCCGGCGATGTAGATGTCGTAGCCGCCCTTGGCGACGCCCTCGGCGGTCACACCGTCCAGCACCGGCACGTTCTGCCGCGTCGTCAGGAGGCAGCTCGGGCCCGTCGTGTGCTGGAGGATCTCCACCCACGCGAAGGCGGTCTCGTTCGCGTCCGCCGGCCGCCACGTCATCACGTTCGGCATCGCGCGGAGCGCGGCGAGGTGCTCGACCGGCTCGTGGGTGGGGCCGTCCTCGCCCACGCAGTAGCTGTCGTGCGAGAAGACGTAGATGGACGGCACCTCCATCAGCGCCGCGAGGCGGATCGCCGGGCGGCAGTAGTCGGAGAAGACGAAGAACGTGGCCGCGTAGCCGCGGAGGGCCGGGTCGAAGGCGGTGAAGCCGTTGACGATCGCGGACATGCCGAGCTCGCGCACGCCGAAGTGGATGTTGCGCCCGTCGAACGCGCCGGGGCCGACGTCGCCGAGCCCCTTGAGGACCGTCTTGTTCGACGGCCCCAGGTCGGCGCTGCCGCCGACGAGGCCGGGAACGAGCGGCGCGAGCGCGTTCATCACCGCGCCGCAGGCCGCGCGGGTGGCGACCGGCTTCGCGGGGTCGAACTTCGGCAGCGCGGCGACGAGCGCGGCGCGGTCCGCCATGTCTCCGACCGGGCGCTTCCAGCCGCCCTTCTTCCACTTGAGCGCGAAGCGGTGGAGCGAGTCGGTGCGCGACTTGAAGATTTTATACACCTCGTCCGGCACGACGAAGGACCGCTCCGGGTCGAAGCCGAGCGCGCGCTTGAGCGCCGCGGTCTCCTCCGCGCCGAGCGGCGCGCCATGGCAGTCGGCGGTGTCCTGCTTGGTCGGGGCGCCGCGGCCGATCACGGTGTTCGCGACGACGATCACCGGCTGGCCCTTCACCTTCGCAGCGCGGCGGTAGGCGGAGCGGATGGCGTCGTAGTCGTGCCCGTCGACCTCGAACACCTTCCAGCCGTAGCTCGCGAAGCGCTTCTTGACGTCGTCGGCGAGCGCGAGCGAGGTGGCGCCCTCGATGGTGATGCGGTTGGAGTCGTAGACGAGCACCAGGTCGTCGAGCTTCATCGCCCCGGCCCAGCTGCACGCCTCGTGGCTGATGCCCTCCTCGAGGTCGCCGTCGCCACAGAAGACCCAGGTCTTGTTGGCGATATGCGACTTCTTCGCGGCGAGCGCGAGGCCGACGCCCATCGCGATGCCCTGGCCGAGCGGGCCGGTGGTCACCTCCACGCCGGGCAGGAGGCTGCGCTCGGGATGCCCCGCGCAGCGCGAGCCCCACTGGCGGAAGGTCTTGAGCTCGTCCATCGCAAGACCGCCCATTCCAGAAAGGTGGAAAAGCGCATAGACGAGCGCGCTCGCGTGCCCGCCGGAGAAGACGAGGCGGTCGCGCCCGGCCCAGAGCGGGTCCTTGGGGTCGACGTTGAGGAACTCGAGCCACAGCACGAGCGCGAGGTCCGCCATTCCCATCGCGGCGCCGGGGTGGCCGGAGTTGGCCTTGTCGATCATGTCCGCGCAAAGGCAGCGGATGGTTCTCGAAGCGAGATCAAGCTGATTGTTGGAAGGTTTCATAGATGGGTGTATTATACCAAAAAATGTGGGGGCGCGGCGTCGCGTGGGGAAATGCGCCTGCGCCAAAGGCGTCAGGTTGGCTGAGCGCGAAGCGGCCGCCAGGTCCCGCGCTAACTGCCGCGGTGCCGGCGGCGGGAGTTGAGCAGTACCAGCGCCGCGAGGATCACGGCGAAGCCGAGCACCGAGAAGATGTCCGGCACCTGGGCGAAGAAGAGGTAGCCGAATGCCGCTGCGAAAAGGACGCTCGAGTAGTCGTAGACCGCGATGTCCCGCGGCGCCGCGTAGCCATAGGCGAGCGTGACCCCGAACTGGCCGAGCGCCGCCGCCGCGCCCGCGCCAAGGAGGATGGCGACCTGGGCAAGAGTAATCGGCTGGAAGCCGGGGACCATGAACGGCACCGAGGCCACGCAGGAAAAGGCGCTGAAGAAGAGGATGATGAACGCCGGATCCACCTCGCGGCGACGAAGCGCGCGCACGCAGGCGTAGGCACCGCCGGCCGCCGCGCCGCCGAGGAGCCCGACCGCGAGCGGAAAGGCCTCCGCCCCGGCGAAGCCAGGCTTCACCACCAGCACGGCGCCGGCAAAGGCCACCGCGAGCGCGACGGCCTGGCGGAAAAAGGTCCGCTCGCCGAGGAACGCCCACGCGAAGGCGACGGTAAAGAACGGCGCGGTCTTGTTGAGCATCTGCCCGGTCGCGATCGGGATGTGGGATAGCGCGTAGAAGTTCGCGAAGATGCCAAGGGTGCCGAAGGCGGCACGAGCTATTAGGAGAAACGTGGTTCGCCTGCCCGCCGTAGCCTTAGCGAAGGCGGGTGGGGCGGGGTTCGCTACTCGCGGTCTGCGGCGCCAGTAGACCGCAGCGGCGACGGCAAAGGCGACGAGGTTGCGGAAGAAGCTCTTCTGAAAGGAGGAAAGCGGCTCCCCGTAGTCGTCGGCGAGCCGCACCAGAGCGGCCATCAGCGCGAATCCGAGCGCGCTGGCGACGATGGCCGCTATACCCTTTGCCTTCACTGCTTCAGCATTTCCGCGGGAGCTCCGTCCTTCTTCATCAAGAGCCGCCACGCGTTGTCGCGGATGTCGTCCATCCCGTCGCGGAGGCGCCCGCACTTGAGCGGCGTGAACTTGACGAGATGCGTGGCGTGGGCGGGTACGGAGCGCTCGTACTTGCCGAGGAAGACGCCGAGGTCGGCCTGGCGCCAGACGTCGCGCGCGCGCCACTTGCACTCCATGCCGAGCGCGGACATGTCCATGACGATCGTCTGCTCGCGGAGCGACTTGTTGTAGAGCCCTGCGGCGATGGAGCCGTCGGCGAGCGGACGTGCCCAGATCTCCCAGTCGTCGCCCTCGTCGACGCAGCCGGCGCCAAGGCCGAGCGGGTCCTGGTCGATCGCCAACACCTCGTCGTTGCTGAGAAGCGAAAGGGTGAACTCGTCCAGCTTCGTCATGTCGCAGCCGATCATCAGCGGCGAGGCGACGAGCGCCCAGAGCGAGATGTGGGTGTACTGCTCGTTGGGGGCGAGGCGCGAGCCCTTGAAGTCGTTGAAGCGGACGGGGCCGACGCAGAGCATGTCGGGGTCGTTGAACGCTCCGGGGCGTGAATACGGGAAAAGCCGCTTCTGGCATTCGATCGAGCCGGCGATCGACTCCCAGACGTCGAAAACGTCGCCGGTCGTGCGCCAGCTGTGGCCGTGGACGAGGTTGCCCCACATCCCCGGCGTCTCGAGCCCGTATTCGCAGAGCGAGAAGACGATGTCGCGCTTCTGGTGCGCGAGGGCGCAACCCATCAGCCGGTAGGGATGCATGATCCGCCAGGCGCCATTGCCGAACGTCTTGTAGGAGCACATGTCGTACTTGAGGAAGTCGAATCCCCAGTCGGCGAACGTCTTCGCGTCCTGCGCCTCGTATCCGAAGCTGCCGGTGTGGCGCGCGCAGGTCCATGGGCCCGGCGAGGAGTAGATGCCGGCCTTGAGCCCGAGGGAGTGGATGCGGTCGGTCATCGCCTTCATGTCCGGGAAGCGGCGGTTGGTGGCGATGGTGCCGTCCGCGAGACGCGCCGGCCCCACGAAGTCATCCTGCTCGCACGGCCTGTCGGACTCGGCGCAGTAGTTCTGCCAGCAGTCGTCGACGTTGATGTAGCTCCAGCCGTGGTCGGCGAGCCCGCTCGCGACGAGCGCCTCCGCCGCGGCGACGACGTTCGAGGCGGTGACCTTGTTGCCGAAGGCGTTCCAGGAGTTCCAGCCCAGGGCGGGGGTGAGGCAGATCCTGTCGCCGACCTTGAGCGTCAGCGTGCGCTCGTCCGCGCCCTTCGCGTTCTTGGCGGTGAAGACGATCTCGTAGTCGCCGCGGCGTTCGACGGAGCCGGAGAGGACCTGCGTCGCCGGGTCGAACCTGAGCCCCTCGGGGAGATTCTTCGCCGAGAGCTCCATCGGCCGCTCGCCGGTGACGGGCAGGCGGTAGATGACGGGGTTGCCGGGACGGACGCCGAAGACCGCCGCGCCGTTGATGCGCGGCTCGGGCCCCGGCTTCGGGGTGAGGATGCCGAGCTGCCGCGGCGAGGCGGAGCGCACGTCGCCGGGCGGATACTTGCCGTCCTCGTAGATGAAGTTGAGGTTGAACCAGTCGCCGTGGTCGCCGTTGATGCCGTCCCCGCCGTCCAGCACCTTGAAGGTGAGTTTCTTCGCGCCTCTAAGGTCGACCGAGAAGTGCCGCTTGCCCTGCTTGCGGCGGACGGGGCCAGAGTCGGCTACGACCTTGCCGTCGAGGAGAATCTGGAACTGGGCAAGTCCGTCAAGCCCCCTGTCGTCCACGGCATAGTCGACGTCGAGACTCTGCGCCCCTTCGCCGAGCTCGATGGTGAGATGGGAGTTCGCGTGCATGCCGAGGTTCATCAGATGCCCGCCGTAGATGCCCTTGTCGTCCACGCACATGACGCTGCCGTCGAATTTGGCGCCCACCCTGACCTCGCCGCATTCGCTCGCCTTGTCGGAAAGGTCGAACTGGGTGATGGTGACCTTCTCGCCGGCGACGGCGGAGATGACCGATGCCGCGAGCGCGGCGGCTGCAAACGCTTTAGCCTTCATTGATATGTGTCTCCTCTCTAGAGTTGGCGGAAGGTGAGGGATTCGAACCCCCGGAGGGCTTGCACCCTCAACGGTTTTCAAGACCGCCGCGATCGACCACTCCGCCAACCTTCCCTATGGGCGGGTATTATACTAAAAATCCGGCGATGCCGCCACCCGCAGATGTCCTACAACGGACTCGTGGGGCGTGTGTCCGCGAAGAGTGTCCCCTCAAAAGCTAATCGTTGCTCGTGATTCGTGGTTCATGGTCTTCCTCCTGTCAAACACTCCTATCGGATGTAGTACACCGAGCCGGGGCGCCACTTCTTGACCTCGCCGTAGGAGACGAAGTCCTGCGTCGCCATGTTGCGGTAGTCGGCGAGGATCCACGCGGCCGAAGCTACGCCGTCGCGAATGCGGATTTCGTCGCTGCGCCCGGTCGTCTTGTTGTTGGGGCCGAACTTGAGCCGCGCCGTGCTGTCCGGGCCGAGAATGCCGTGCGCCGCCGTCTCCGTTCCCGTCTGGGCGCCGTCGAAGTAGTATGCCTTGGTCGTGCCGTCGAGGGAAACAGTCAGGTAGACCCAGGTCTGGCGCCTGGAGGCGACCTTGCTGCCGGTCGGATAGGTGTTGACGACGTCGCTGTAGCCCGTGCCGGAATTGAGAAACACCTGGACGATGGCGGAATTGAAGCCGGAGTCGTTCACGTAGTCCGGCAGGTAGGCCACATTGGCGCCGCCGCAGTTGTCGTACCAGCCGCCATATTTGCTGTAAATTGCAAATGTCGATCCATAGTCGCTCCGCGCGGCCGAGTCGACCGCCAGCCAGCCGGAGAAAGTGACCTTCGAGCGGTTGGAGATCGGCTTGGCGGCATTGGCGGAGAGCAGGTCGGTCGCGGCAGTCAAGAAAAAGTTGGTGGCGAACGCGGCCTGGCCCACCTTGGGCGAGGCGGCGGCGGACACGGAATCGGGCGAAATGTTCGTCGCCGTGTAGCCGTTCGCCGAGGAGTCGTAGACCTTGTTGCCGTCGAGGTTCATGTGCCAGACGCCGACGTAGTCCGGCCAGGTCTCGGAGGGGTCGAACGCGGGCGGCGTGTAGCCGCCATCGGGCGACCAGAGGACGTAGAAGACGGTGTCCGACGCAAGCGAGGGGACGTTCACCCAGACCGTGGACTCCCCTTCCGCGTCCCAGTAGTCTATCTCGTGCGCGAGCAGGGTTCCGTCGGAGAGCGCCACCCTCAGGTTGGATCCGCCAGTGCCGCAGGCCGCCGGGTCGAAGCCGCTCTGGCGCGCGGCGGAGAGCCGGAGGAGGACGGGGAAGTTCGCGAGCGTCGTAGTCACCTTGCCGGACGTCGGCGCGACGGTCATGCAGTATCGGAAGTCGCGCGCGGAGAGCTTATGGTCGATGGAGTACGGCAGCACCACTTCCCTGCCGGCATACGTCCCCTTGCCGGCCA
>Ga0310786_10013170_pt1 | contig 10209 bp, 7 predicted proteins | sample AusTroGonzalo_MG_FD_203881 | JGI IMG/M metagenome (GOLD analysis project Ga0310786, IMG submission 203881) | Bovine rumen microbial communities from tropical cattle in Woodstock, Queensland, Australia - Gonzalo_03 (v2) (version 2) | ecosystem: Host-associated > Mammals > Digestive system >... | reverse complement strand
AAGTCTTCAGTATGGGTGTATGCATACGAATTACCTACCGGACCTGGGGGGAACGGTGGTGATGGTGGTATGCGTTCATGCGTGTCATCGCTCACAAAGGTATTAAACATTTTTAAGAATGCAAACATTTTACATGAAAAAGTTTGTGGCACAGCTTTTGAGTAAAAGGTGTCTCGGAAAAAACATAAAACGACATACATTATGAAAAAAGGATTTTTGACTGTACTGCTTTCCGTCCTGGCTGGGGGCCTTACCGCCTACGCCGTAGTGAAAGCTTCCGAACCGCAAACCCCCGCCGGAACGGTGGTGACTGACGCCTCCGGCCAGGCTGTTGAATACCGCACTGTCAATTTGGCAGACACCGATTACCCGGACTTTACCTATGCGGCCGAAACCGCGGTGGAGTCCGTTGTATATGTAGAGGTAACCGTACAGAGCCAGTCCCGCTCCGTTGATCCCTTCGAGTTCTTCTTCGGCTTCGGAAACGGATACGGCTTTGGCCAGCCCCGGGAGCAGAGGGGCAGCGGCTCTGGTGTGATTATCCGCCCGGACGGCTATATCGTGACCAACAACCACGTGGTGAACGGCGCCACCAAGATTCAGGTTACCCTGAACAACAACGACCAGTATGAGGCCACCGTGGTGGGTACAGACCCTGCAACGGACGTGGCTATCATCAAGGTGGATGCTACCGGTTTGCCGGCCCTTCCTATGGGGGACAGCGACCAGCTTCGCCTGGGAGAGTGGGTGCTGGCCATCGGCTCCCCGCTGGGTGCCCAGTTGCGTTCCACCATCACCGCCGGTATCGTGAGTGCCAAGGGCCGTTCCATGCCCGACAATTCCGGCGAGTTCAAGATTGAATCCTTCATCCAGACCGATGCGGCCGTGAACCCCGGCAACTCCGGCGGCGCACTGGTGAACAAGAAGGGCGAACTGGTGGGCATCAATACCGCCATCGTGTCCCAGACCGGCTCCTACACCGGCTATTCTTTCGCCGTTCCCGTGAACATTGTCAAGCGGGTTGCGCAGGACCTCATGGACTTCGGTTCCGTCAAGCGCGCCGTGCTGGGAATCCGCATGGTGAACGTGGACAAAAAGTTTGCTGACGAAATGAAACTTTCCTCTGTGACCGGCGTATATATAAACGAGGTTTTGAAGGGAAGTGCCGCCGAAAAAGCGGGTCTCAAGGAGAACGACGTCATCGTGGCCATTGACGGCCAGAAGATTACCGACGGTTCCTCCGTGCAGGCCAAAGTGAGCGGTTACCGCCCTGGCGACAAGGCCACCATCACCTATATCCGTGACGGAAAGACGCAGGAAGCACATGTAGTCTTCCAGGCAGCCAGCGCTGAATCCAATGGAGAAGCCACGGCAGACGGTGCAATGGTCTTTTACGGAGCCACCCTGAAGGCTGCCTCTCCCGAAACATTGAAGGCACTGGGACTCAAGTCCGGTGTGGAGATTGTTTCCCTGGGCAGCGGTAAGATGGCTGAAGCCGGTGCCAAAGTGGGCAGTGTCATCGTTTACGTGAATGACGAGCCCGTTTCAAAACCCGAAGAAGTCGTAGCCAAGGCCAAGAAGGCTTCCCGCGCCATCTATATTGAAGGTGTGGACAAGAACAAGAGGTCCTTCTACTTTGGTTTCGGCAAGTAAGGAATTGCCGCATGAGCTTGCTGTTTCGGTCAGTTCCTTGCTGAGGAGCTGACCGAAATATTTTATAGTAAGATAAATGCGTCAATTAAAGATCACCAAGTCCATCACCAACCGCGAGAGCGCGTCGCTGGACAAGTACCTGCAGGAAATCGGCCGCGAGGAACTCGTGACACCCGATGAAGAAGTGGAACTGGCCCAGCGCATCCGTAAAGGTGACCAGGAGGCTCTGGAAAAACTGACCCGCGCCAACCTCCGTTTCGTAGTTTCCGTAGCCAAGCAGTACCAAAACCAGGGTTTGAGCCTGCCCGACCTCATCAACGAGGGAAACCTGGGCCTCATCAAAGCCGCCGAGAAGTTCGACGAAACCCGCGGTTTCAAATTCATTTCCTATGCGGTGTGGTGGATTCGCCAGAGCATTCTGCAGGCCCTGGCCGAACAGTCCCGTATCGTCCGTCTGCCCCTGAACCAGGTAGGCTCCCTGAATAAGATCAACAAGGCCCTTACCCGTTTTGAGCAGGAAAATGAGCGCCAGCCTACGAACGAGGAGCTTTCCGAGATGATTGACGTTCCCAAGGACAAGATTTCCGATACCCTGCGGGTGGGCAGCCGCCACGTCAGCGTGGACGCTCCCTTCGTGGAAGGCGAGGACAACAGCCTGCTGGACGTCCTTCCCAATGACGATTCCCCGTCTGCTGACCGCGGCCTGGTGAACGAGAGCCTGAATACGGAAATCGAGCGTGCCTTGAGCACCCTCACGGACCGCGAAAGGGAGATTGTGAAGTCCTTCTTCGGCATCGGCTGCCAGGAGATGACCCTGGAAGAGATTGGCGAGCGTTTCGGCCTCACCCGTGAGCGCGTGCGCCAGATCAAGGAGAAGGCCATCCGCCGCCTCAAGAGCCCGTCCCGTTCCAAACTCCTTAAAGGCTATCTGGGATGACTGCCGAGAGTTTTATCCAGCAGCAGTCCGCTGCTGCCATCAAGGCCCTTTATGGGGCCGACGTTCCCGAAGCCTCCCTGCAGGTTTCTGTAACGCGCAAAGAATTTGAAGGTGACTATACCCTGGTCACCTTTCCTCTGTTAAAAATCACGCACCAGGCTCCGGATGCTACCGGCAATGCCATCGGCCAGTGGCTGGTGGACAATGTGCCGGAGATCGCCGCCTACAACAGCGTGAAAGGTTTCCTGAACCTTTCCTTCTCCTCCCTCTACTGGAATGAGAACCTCCAGGCCATAGCTGCAGATGCAGACTTCGGCCAGCTTCCCGCTACCGGTCGCAGGATTATGGTGGAGTTCTCCAGCCCCAACACCAACAAGCCCCTGCACCTGGGCCATATCCGCAACAACCTGCTGGGTGACAGCGTGTCGCGCCTTCTCAAGGCCTGCGGCAACGAGGTCATCAAGAGCACCATCGTGAACGACCGCGGCGTGCACATCTGCAAGAGCATGTACGCCTGGGAGAAGTGCTTCAACGGCGCCACGCCGGAAAGCACCGGCAAGAAAGGCGACCACCTGGTGGGCGACTGCTATGTGGCTTATGCCAAGATGGAGAAGGAGCACCCGGAGATCATCGACGAGGTGCACAAGATGCTGGTGGACTGGGAAGCCGGAGACCCGCACGTGCGCGAGCTATGGGCCATGATGAACGGCTGGGTCTATGCCGGATTCGATGAAACTTACGCCGCCCTGGGCATTACCTTCGACCAGGTGGACCATGAGTCCGAGACCTATCTCCTGGGCAAGGAACTGGTGCAGAAGGGCCTGGAAATGGGTGTCTTCGTGAAAGAGGCCGACGGTTCCGTCTGGTGCGACCTCACGGCCGACGGCCTGGACCGCAAGCTGGTGCTCCGCGGAGACGGCACGTCCGTGTACATCACCCAGGACCTGGGCACCGCCGAGCGCCGTTTCGCCAACTACAAGCTGGACTCCCACGTCTATGTGGTGGGCAACGAGCAGGACTACCACTTCCAGGTGCTCAAGCTCATCCTCAAGAAGCTGGGCTTCGACTGGGCCGACCAGATCTACCACCTGTCCTACGGCATGGTGGAGCTGCCGGAAGGCAAGATGAAATCCCGCGAGGGCACGGTGGTGGATGCCGACGACCTCATCCAGAGCATGTACGAGGAAGCCAAGAAGACTTCCGAGGAAAGCGGCAAGCTGGCCGACATGCCCGAGGAGGAGAAGGAGAAGCTTTACCACATGATCGGCCTTGGTGCCCTGAAGTACTTCATCATCAAGGTGGATCCCAAGAAGACCATGCTCTTCAATCCCAAGGAATCCATCGACTTCAACGGCAACACCGGCCCCTTCATCCAGTACACCCACGCCCGCATCTGCAGCATCCTGCGCAAGGCTACCGTGGCTTTCGGCCCCGAGAGCATCCGGGCCGATGTGGAACCCTCCGCCAAGGAAATCCGCCTCACGCAGCTGCTGAGCCTGTACCCGGGCAAGGTGGGCGAGGCCGGCGCCGCCCTGAGCCCCGCCATCATTGCCAACTACGCCTACGAACTGGCCAAGGAGTTCAACCAGTACTACCACGACACCCCCATCCTCAAGGAAGAGAACGAGGCTGTGCTGAAGTACCGTCTGGAACTCATCTCAGTCCTGGCCCGCACGCTTCGCAGCGCCATGGCCTTACTGGGAATTGAACTTCCGGAACGTATGTAAGACGTTGTTTATCACTTCGCCCATCTGGGCGGAAGTTTCCAAAGGAAATCCGAAGGCTGCCACTTGGTAGCCTTTTCCTTTGTAAAGGGTGGCAGCGGGGATGTCGGTGCCTTTGTAGCGGAGGAGAATCTGGGTGTCCTTACCCACCGGCGCAATGCCATCGGCGTTATCTACTTTATAAATTCTGGGAGACCAGGCGCGGTTGTAGGAGACGGTGGGCAGGCCGGACTTGGCCTCCGGAAGGGTAAAGCCGGACACGTCACCGAAGTTGGTAATCCATTTGTAACCCAGCACCTGCTGGATGAAGGAACGCGTGCTTTCCGGGGCCTTGGGTACGCCGGGGTAGAGGGCGTCCCAGGCATCGGTGGCAATGTAGGCGCCGGACAGAAGCACGTGACCGCCCTGGGCGGTGTAGGTGCGAAGGGCCTGCTGCAGAGCCTCGGGGAATACCTGGAACTTGTCCGGAACGGCTCCGCGCCCTATGCGGGTGGTGAGCTGCTTGCCGCAGACCAGGTCTAGGGCAAAGGCGTCGGACGTGCCGTCAAAGCTTTCCGCCGAGGCCGATTCAAAGGCGAATCCGGCCTCCAGGATGGCCTTGCCGTGGGCGGCCATGAAGTCGAAGGTGTTGCCCGCAATCTGAGAACCAGCCATGTCGGTGTAGGAGCCTCCGAATCCGGGATTGTCATTAGAGGTGTACTCGGAACTGCGGTCGAAGTTGTTCACGGAACCGCAGTAGAGGATGTCCGTTCCCCACGGTACGCCGCTCTCCAGATTGTCGGTAAAGCCGGCATATTGAGGCGTATCAAACCAGGTAGGGGCCGATATGCGGGTGAAGTTGTTTACCACCAGCACCTTGCGGGCATCGGCCGAGGGGAAGCCCACCGCCAGAATCTCGGAGGGGAAACTCTCGCCGCCGGCGTTGCAAGCTGTAATCTTGAAACTGTACACGTGGCCCGGCTCCAAGGGCAGCCGGCACTCGGGCTGGGAGACCTGGCGTCCGGCGTCGAAGCCGCCGTCGTCCACACGGGTATAGACCTTATAATAATCGGCCCAGGCAGTGGGCTCCTGCGGATCGGGCGTGGGAGTCCAGGAGAGCACGGCCTGACGGGTGCCGTCCAGCTGGGCACGGAAGCCGTGCACGGGCAGGGGCTGTACTTCGTAAGGAATGCCATAGCGGGCGCTGAGGAATTTCAGGATGCCTTTGTACACGCTGCGGCAGGCCGTGAAGCGGAAGCCCGGATCCAGGCCGTAGCGCATGTCGGCAAAGTTCTGGTGGGAAAGGAGTTCCAGCAGCAGGCCGGGAACGCCGGTAGTGCGGCTCTCGCTGTAACTGCGGTCCCAAATTTCACGCCGGGTCCAGTCGGGCTCATAGGCGGCGCGGATGTCTTCCACTATCTGGGACTGCACCAGATCGGCCAGGAGTCTGGCATTCAGGCGCCTTTCCCCGTTGGGGAGCAGGTCGGAGCCTTCGCACTTGAGCGTATAGATGGCCAGGGTGCCGATGATGGAATCGTTGGGGGTTATTCCGGCGTCCGTGTGGAAGGCCAGGGACATGTCGATGGGGATGCGCCGGCCTTCCTGTCCCGGATTCACCCGGGAGCCGCCGCTGATCTGCTTGACCCAGGCGCCGCGGCCGGCGTATTCCCTGGTGTATTCGCTGTCCCACTCGTCGGTGATGGACAAGTCTATTCCGCTGTATTGGAAATTGTACAGCGCGCCTTCGACATAGGCAGGCATGCCGGAGATACTTCCGCCCCTTTCCACCTTGCCCATGCCGCCTCCGAAGCGTACGGCATCGGCCGTTACTACGCCCAGCTGAGATGAGACGTTGGTCAGTTCCACATAGCCGCGGTCTCCCTTGTCAAAGAGGTAGGTGCCCAGGTAGATCCACATGCCGCCGCCCATCTGCTGGTTGACGTGCTTGAGGGTTTCCCCGCCCAGGTGATGGATGGTGTAGCGGGCGTCGGAGGTGCTTTCCGGCAGGCTCTTGTAACTCACGTACACGGCGTAGGAGCCTTTCTCTTCGATGGTAGGCCTCCAGATGACGCTGGCGGGCTCTTCCCCTTCGCGGGCTGTATGGATTTTCCGGGCCGATCCCCTGGTAAAGGGAAAGTCATAGCCCTTGTAAGTTGCGCTGAAGTCGGCAAATCCTTCCCCGGCATCCTGCCAGTTGCCGTTTTCCTGGTACCGGCCGCGGGTGCGGACGGCGGGACCGCGCCCCTCAGTGAAGGCCGGGTCATTGTCGCAAACCACTTCGCGGGTCTGGATGTCGCGTTCGCGCGGGGTGAGCACCACGGCGCCGGCGTTCTCCAGCATGGGGATGAGGAAAGGGAGTACGTAACTCTGGGTATAGACGTCCTCCAGGGTGCGGTGGTTGGGAGAGCGCTGCCAGTCCCAGAGCCCCAGTTCGTCGTTGAAGTAGCGGCCGTGACTCTGCCACAAGGCTATATGGCGGCCGCTCAGGCCCCGGGGCCAGTTGTCGCCCCCCTGTACCAGCGGAGCTGCCTGGGGCGGTTCCTGGACGCGGAAGGTGGTGCTGATGGCGTTGCCGTCATGGCCCAGGGCGGGCTGGGGGAGGCTGGAAAGCTTCTGGCCCCTGGCGTAGAGGGTGCCTACTTTGTAGTTACCCAGTTTGCCGGCGCCCAGCTCACGGATCTGTTCGGTAAGCCAGGTGATGTCACCCTTACGGTAGGGCTGGCCCAGCAGGTTCTGCGAAAAATAGAAATCCAGCGTGTTGCCACGTGCGGCCACTTTATCCAACTTGAAGCGGGAATGTACGCCCGTGCGGCGCTGGAGGCGCACCTGTAAAGAATCTACGACTGTGTTGAAATCCCGTGCCCGGGGAGTCTGTGCCGGGCTGGGGAGGACCGCTAGCACCAGGGCGAGGGAGAGAAGAATCCGTTTCATTTTTTCTGTTTGCTCAAATCCCAAATGATTACTAGGACTGTGCTCAGGGTGAGGGCCAGGGCATCTGCCAGAAGATCCCAGGGATCTCCGCTGCGGTAGTCGGTCAGGTGCGCCTGCCCCCATTCCGTGCCGAAGGCCAGCAGCAGGCCCAGCACCCAAGTGATACCGGAAAAGAGGAAGGTGGACTTGGGCGTTTCGGTGTATTTGTCAAAGGCCAGGAAGGCCAGGATGGGGAAGGGGAAAAACATGCAGAAGTGCACCAGCTTGTCGGACGGAATGCCCAGCAGTGTCCAGGGAATGTCTGGTGTATTGTCAAAATGCCCAAAGCACAGGTACAGCACGGCTATGAGGTATATGACAAAGCCGCAGCGAAAGATTTTTTTGAGGGATATCTTCATGCGTTCAGAAGGAGTTCGCCAAAGAATTCAGGTCTGTGGAAGTCCGGTTTGGGGGTGTCGATGGGACTCCAGCTCAGGTAATGGGGATGGGCGGTCTTGTCACCGCATTTGTAGAAATTGGCCCGGATGCTCTGGGGGAGGTTTTCCGGATCGATGCCGATAAGGTGGAAGGGGATTAACACGCCCACGCGCCAGGTCCGGACGCCGCTTTCCTCCAGGGAACCGTTGTTTTCCAGTTGGCCGAAGCGGAGGATTTCCGCCATCTCTTCGGCCGGTCTGGCCACGCGGTTGTAGCGGTCTTCCCCGCAGCAGGCGAGGACTTTGCCCAGGGCGTTGATCTCAAAATTGTAGTAGGTCTTCTGTCCGGGGTCCTGGATGAAGACTTCTACGCAGCTGTCTTCCCACTGCCGGCCGTTGTCTTCCGTATTCTGGACCCGGAGATCCAGGCCGCTGACGCGGAAATCCACCACCAGGGCATCCTGGGTGCGCGCTAAACGGGCGCTGCACAGGGGAGCGTAGGGGAAGGTTTCCGGCCAGTTGACACATTCGATATCAATACGGGTGCCACCCAGTTCCATGGCGGTATCCAGGTCCAGGTCGGCTAAGTTGACGAGGGGAATGCTAATCCGGTTCATCATAGGGCTTGCATGTCGTTCAGTTTCTTGTAATAACCACCCAGGGCAATCAGTTCTTCGTGCTTGCCGCGTTCCACGATCCGGCCCTCGTGCAGCACCACAATCTCGTCCGCATGGCGGATGGTGGAGAGCCGGTGGGCGATGGCGATGGTGGTACGGGAGCTCATGAGGCGGTCCAGGGCGTCCTGCACGGCACGCTCGCTCTCGGTGTCCAGGGAGGCCGTGGCCTCGTCCAGGATAAGGATAGGCGGGTTCTTGAGGATGGCGCGGGCTATGGAAAGCCTCTGGCGCTGGCCGCCGGAGAGTTTGGAACCGCGGTCGCCGATGTTGGTCTGGTAGCCCTCCTCCTTCTCCATGATGAAGTCGTGGGCATTGGCTATCTTGGCGGCCGATATGACATCGGCCTCCGTGGCTCCCTCTACACCGAAGGCTATGTTGTTGAAGATGGTGTCGTTGAAGAGAATGGGCTCCTGGTTTACATTGCCCATGAGGGCGCGGAGGTCTTTTACCGCTACGTCGCGGATGTCCTTCCCGTCCAGGGTGATGCGGCCGCCGGTGACGTCCCAGAAGCGGGGGATGAGGTCCACCAGCGTGGATTTTCCGGCTCCGGATTCGCCCACGATGGCAATCATCTTGCCGCGGGGGATTTCCAGGTCGATGCCCTTGAGGATCTGCTTGCCATCCTCGTAGGAGAAGCTCACGTTCTCCAGGCGGATGCTGTGGCTGAATCCTTCCAGCTTCTGCGGCTCAGCGGGATCCTTGATGGGGTTGTCGGCCTCCAGGATCTTGTTGATACGCTCCATGGAAGCCAGGCCCTTGCGCACGCCGTAGGTGGCGCGGGAGAGTTCCTTGATGGGCTCGATGACGGAGTAGAGGATGACCAGGAAGTAGATGAAGGTGGAGGCATCCATGAATTTGCCGTTGCCCAGGAGGCTCTTTCCGTTGATGATCATGACACCGCCCACGCAGAGGACGATCATGAGCATCACGGTACCCAGGAATTCGCTCACCGGATGGGCCGTGGCCTGGCGGGTGCTGACCCGGGCCAGTTTGCGGCGCATGCGGTCCGTGATGTCCTGGAAGCGGCGGTGCATGGTCTTCTCGGCATTGAAAGCCTTTACCACACGCAGGCCTCCCAGGGTCTCGTCCACCTGGCTCATGGTGTCGCTCCAGAGGCTCTGGGCCTCCAGGGAGGAGCGCTTGAGCTGCTTGCCGATGAGTCCCATCACCCAGATGAAGGCCGGGGCAAAGACAATGGTGAAGATCATCATTTCCGGGCTCATCCAGGTAAGGAAGCCGAAGTAGATAACGATGAGGATGGGATCCTTGATGAGCATGGAGAGCGACGCGATGATGGAATTCTCCACCTCCGATACGTCGCCGGTGATGCGGGCTATGATGTCTCCCTTGCGTTCTTCCGTAAAGAAGCCGATGGGCAGGCTCAGGATTTTGTCGTAGATGCGGCAGCGGATTTCCTTGACGATACCCGTGGAGATGGGGATCATCACGGCATTGGAGCCGAAGTAACAGCTGGTCTTGAGGGCGGTGAACAGGATCATCACGCCGGCCAGCAGGAACAGGGTGTTCACCGCTCCGTGCGTGGCGGCGAAATCCGATACGTAGAAGTAGAAATTGTTGATGACCTTGTCCTTGAAGGTAAGGGCGGCATCCCAGGGGATGAACTCGTAAACCGTATTGTCCACCCTGAAGAGGATGTTCAGCAGGGGAACCAGGACGGCAAAGGAGAAGATGTTGAACACGGCGCTCAGGATGTTCAGCACCACGGCGCCCACCAGGTATCCTTTATAAGGAGAGGCGTATTGCCTCATCAGTTTCAAGAAATCGCGCATAACGTACAAAGATACCAAAAAAATCCCTATCTTCGTTTCCCCAAACGAAAAACCATACTATGACCAAGCACTTCATGAGGATGGGGATGGCGGGCCTCGCGG
>Ga0310786_10013168_pt1 | contig 10210 bp, 4 predicted proteins | sample AusTroGonzalo_MG_FD_203881 | JGI IMG/M metagenome (GOLD analysis project Ga0310786, IMG submission 203881) | Bovine rumen microbial communities from tropical cattle in Woodstock, Queensland, Australia - Gonzalo_03 (v2) (version 2) | ecosystem: Host-associated > Mammals > Digestive system >... | reverse complement strand
TTCACCGTCTCCTTCACCCTTCAGGCGATAGGATGGTCCATCCTTGCCCTTGACGCCCTCTACGTGGTGACGGATATATGGCGGTTCCGCAGGGGGCTTGGGCTAATTATCCTCTTCGGACAGTTCGCCCTTACGGCGTATCTGTGCGAAAGCGTGTTCTCCGACGCCGTCTTCGCCGTGTCGGACCGTCTTTTCTCGGGGGTCCAGCGGTTCTTCTCCGCAGACTTCGCGCCTGTCGTTAGGGGAATCGGATTCTCTGTCGTGGTTGTCCTCGTGCTTTTGGCGCGGCGTCGAATGGTCCGCACGAAGACGCAACGGAGTCCCGGTAGATAGGAAGAAATTTTGGGTCTATTTAGTAGCATTCGCATATAGTGGAGAAAAAGGACTGCTCTCAACGACAGGAGAAAGGAAGAAACAAATGGCAGCCATAAAGGCGCTCGCATGCTCGCTTTTCGCCTCGGTGGCCCTGGCCTCCGGCGGCGTAACGCTGACGGCCGGGAAGACCGAGGTCGTAGTCGCCCCTAAGTCGCGTCCGGCCGTGGCGTTTGCGGCCGACGAGCTCACCAACGGCCTTGCGCGGACGCTCGGCGGAGAGATACCCGTTGTCAAGGAGCCCAGCGGCGGCGACATCGTCTCGATAGTGCTCGGGGACTGTGACCTCTCGCGGGCCGAGGGGATTGACGTGTCCAGACTGGAGCGCGACGCGTTCGTCGTCCGCGCGACGTCCAACCGCGTCTTCATCGCCGGCGGCGACGACCCGAGGTACGATCTTAGGCGGCACATCCGCGAGAAGGTTGGCTACGGGACGCTCCTCTACAACGAGCGCGCGACTCTCTTCGGTGTCTACGACTTCCTCGAGCGCCACGCGGGGATGCGCTTCTACCTGCCTGACGACGAGCTTGGCGTGGTCGTGCGCCCGGTGAAGTCCATAGCCGTCCCCGAGGTGGAGAGGACCGTCGTCCCCTCGTTTCTCATACGCGAGCCGTACATGGGTGGCGACGGCGAGTGGTACAACGCGAAGGAGGAGCGCGACAACGCGCTCTCCAAGTCAAGGGAGTGGTTGCGCCTCAGGCTTTCGACGTTTAGCATACCGTGCTGCCACGGGTCGCAGTGCTTCCGGTTCATCCAGAGGTTCGGCAAGGACCACCCGGAGTACCTTGCGATGAAGAAGGACGGCACCCGCTGGGACAACCCGTCCGTCTTTGCGGCGAACCAGCTGTGCTGGTCGAACCCAGGGCTCCAGGAGGAGCTCTACCAGGACATCAAGGCGTACCTCACCGGCAAGCCGCCGTCCTCGCGGGGACTGTCGTCGTGGGGGCAGGCCTGCCGCGGCAAATACGTGGACATCATGCCCGACGACTCGTTCCAGGACTGCCACTGCGAGCGCTGCCAGTCGTCGTATGTGCGAACCCCCGGCGAACGACACTACGCGACCGAGCTTATCTGGGGGGTCACGGCGAAGATCGCCCAGCGGCTCATAGACGAGGGGATAGACGGGAACGTCTCCCAGATGGCGTATCCGCCCTACAGGCGAGTGCCTGACTTCAACCTGCCCACCAACGTGCAGGTCATGGTCGCGGAGTGGGGGCCGTGGTCGATGATAAACGCCGAAAAGACCGCGAACGAGGAGGCCGAGATACGGGCCTGGAAGGAGAAGCTGGGCCACAAGGTGTGGATATGGACCTATCCCAGCAAGTACGCCAGGACCGCCATCTCCGGCGTGCCCAGCATGGCCCCGCATGCGTGGGGCAGGTATTTCAAGAGGATGGCCCCGTACATCTTCGGCACTTTCGCGGAGTGCGAGTGCGACAAGGCCATATACAACCACCTGAACTACTACGTCTTCTCGCGCGTCGCGTGGGACGCCTCCACAAACGTGAAGGCGGTGGTCGACGAGTACCACGAGCTCATGTTCGGGGCCGGCGCCGGTGACATGGCGGAGTTCAACCGGCTGCTCGAGAGGAAGTGGCTCAAGGAGGTGACCGGGCGCATAGAGGACACTTCGGTCGGGCCGGTTGCGAAGCCGCCGTCTTCCTACCAGCTCTGGCACGACGTCTACTCCCGCGAGGTGCGCGAGGAGCTCCGCGGATACCTCAGGTCGGCGGCCTCGAAGGTGGCGAGGGGCTCGCTCGAGCACCGCAGGATCGCCCTCATGAAGCGCGAGTTCCTGGACCCGATCGTCGAGGAGGCGGAGAAGTTCGAGAAGGAGACGAATGTGGCGGCAGGCCTCGCCCTCAGGGCTCGCGAGCCCAACTGCTCGATAGTGCCGCCCATCGGGCGGGAGTGGAACGGCAAGTACGAGCTGGACACCTCGACGTTCGTGACGCCCCCGCACTCGATACGCTTCTCCGGCACCAACACGGCCTCGGTGGGTTTCTTCTTCGGCACCAAGGGCCTGCCCGACATCAAGCCGAACACCCGCTACAGGCTTACCTACTTCGTGAAGACGGAGAACGTGGAGCCGCGCGCCATGTACGGTGGCGGCGGCGGGGTGGCCGTGAACATCAACGACGACCGCAACCGCTGGTTCCCCTCGGGGAACATGTTCGCCGGCACGATGGACTGGATATTCCAGCGCTTCGAATTCACGTCCGGCCCGGACGTCGAAAAGCACAGGTCCTACTTCTGGCTGCACAGGCTTTACGCGTCCGGAACCGCGTGGTTCGACGACGTCAGGCTTGAGGAAATAGACGAAAAAGGAGAGTTGGTGAGATGAAGACAGGGGCATATGCCATAGCCGCCGCGGCGGCCTTCGCGGGCGCGGTTTCAGCCGTTGCGTCCATGTCGGTCCTTGAGGACCTGAACCACAGGACCGGCCTGGATGGCACGGACTACTGGGCGGGGCTGAGGCGCCACCCGGCGGTCGTGAACCCGGTCGGACGCGAGGTCGACGGCACGTGGCTTTCGCTCGCGGGCGAGTGGGCCTACACCAACGTGCCGCACGGCAGCGGCAGGCGCACGACCGACTTTAGGACGTTTGAACCGTGGCCGCTCGAGGGTAGGATCAAGGTGCCCGGCTGCTGGCAGGCCCAGGGTCTCGGAGGCCCCGGCACGAGCCAGCCCTACCTCTGCCAGGACAACTCCGTGCGCGAGCTGCGCGGCACCTTCCGCGGCGAGGTGTTCTACCGTCGCCGCGTAGACGTGCCGGCCGGCTGGAAGGGTCGCCGCATCTGGCTCAAGATAGGCAGTGTGCGCTCGCGCGGCTGGTTCTACGTCAACGACCACCCCGTCGGGCACCTGGACGTCTACTCCGGGGCGTGGAAGTACGACATCACCGACTTCATCGAGCCAGGGAAGTCGGCCAAGATCGTGGTCGACGCCGACAACGTAGTCCCGCACCGCAACGGCGAGACGAGCGGATGCGAGCGCTGGGGCGGCATAGTGCGCGACATCGAGCTCGAGGCGACCCCGCAGGTCTATGTCGACGACGCGTGGGTGCAGGGTGACTTCGACGCCCGCCAGGCCCGCGTGCACGTCACCGTCGGAGGCGTCCGCCCGGGCGCAAGGCTGTCCGTCCGCGCGGAGGTCGAGGGCGCGTGCGCCGAGGCGGCGGTCGGCGCGGCGGACGCGCGCGGCGACGCCCAGGTCGAGGTCAGGGTTCCGCTGAAGGACTTCCGCCCGTGGTCGCCGGAGCATCCGAACCTCTACTGGGCCCGGATTGACCTCGTCGACGACGGCAAGGTCGCCATGACGCGCAGGGAGCGCTTCGGCGTCAGGAAGCTCGAGGTTCGCGGCAGGGAGTTCTACCTAAACGGCAGGCCGTTCTTCTTCCGCGGGTTTGGCGACGACAGCGTATACCCAATCAGCGGCGAGACGCCCCCGTCGAGGGAGTACCACCTCGCCCACTTCAAGACCGCGCGCGAGGCGGGCTTCAACTTCGTGCGCCTGCACACGCACTGCGAGGTTCCGGAGTACTTCGAGGCGGCCGACGAGGCCGGCATCCTCGTCTCGCCCGAGCTCGGGTACTACCTCGACGAGCCCAGCGACGCATACGGCTACGACCCGATGCGCGACGCCGTCGAGAGGTGGGTCACGTTCCGCCGCCATCCGTCCTACGCGATAAGCTGCTCCGGCAACGAGGGCCTCCTCGGCCCTGCGGCCGGCAGGATCATGTACGACTTCCTCAAGTCCATAGACCCCGACCGCCTCGTGCAGGAGCAGGACGGCGGCGCGGCGATGACGACGAACAACGCCGCGGGGAGGGGCGACTTCTGCACCGGCCCGCTGAACACGTGGGAGAGGGGCTCGTTCGACCCGCCGTTCCCGTGGTACTGCCACGAGTACATGAACCTCTGCGTGAAGGCGGACCCGCGGCTCGAGGCCGACTACACCGGCACTTGGCTGCCGCCGGCCACGAGGGCGGGGCGCGACGCGTGGCTGGCGAAGTTCGGCCTCACGCGGGCATGGGGCGACCGCCTGCAGGACGCCCAGCACGCGCTGCAGCGCCTGTGGCAGAAGAACGGGCTTGAGCACGCCCGCAAGGACCCGTTCTGCGACGGGTACTGCTACTGGACGATCGCCGACGTGACGGTCCCCTCGAAGAAGACCGGCTGCTTCACCGCGCAGGGCCTCTTCGACCCGTTCTGGCGCGCGAAGCCGGCCGGCGCGACCGCGGCGGACACGGCGGTCTACAACTCGCCGTCGTGCATACTGCTCGACACCGAGGGCAGGGAGCGGCGGTACAGCCGCAGGGAGCAGCTTGCCTCCGACTGGTGCATACCCGGCGCCCCCGAGGAGACCAACCGCGTGTTCGCGGCCGGCGAGACGATCCCGCTCGAGTTCATCTTCGCGCACTACGGCGAGGAGGACCTGCCCGAGGCCGAGCTCGAGTGGCGGTTCCTCGCGCGCGACGGGCGCACCTTCGGGGCCGGCGTCGAGAAGATCGGCGCGCAGAAGGTCGGCCCCGCGAGGACAGTCGCCAAGTTCCCGTTCAGGGTGCCGGCGGTCGAAGCCCCGGTAAAGGTGGCGCTGATGGTCGCCGTGCGCGCGAAGGAGCGGAAGTTCCGCCAGGCGAACGAGTGGACGTTCTGGTTCTTCCCGAAGCGCGCGAGGCGCGAGCCCGCCGCCAACACCGTGGTCTGCAGGCACGGCTCGCCGGAGGCCGCCGCGGCCCGCGCGGCCGGCAAGAGCGTGCTGCTGCTGGGCGAATGCGGGGACAAGCCCAACTACCGCCTCGGCTGGTGGTGGGTCGGCAAGCAGGTCGGCACGGCCTTCCTCACCCATCCCGCGCTGGGCGACTTCCCCCACGAGCGCTTCCTCTCGCCGCTTCACTTCGGGCTGATCCGCGAGGGCCAGCGCCTGCCTGTCGAGGGCTTCGGGGAGCGCGACTTCGTCGCAGTCGGCGAGGGCGCGACCGAGGCATGTCTCTACATGGCGGCGAAGGAGCGCCCCGACGGAGGGCGCGAGGTGTTCGTGTCGGGGCTGGACGTCAGGTCCGACAGGCCGGAGGGCGTCGTCCTCTGGAACAACATCCTCGACTGGCTCGAGGCTCGCCCGATCGCGACGCTGACGGCCGGTAACGCCGAAGTCGTCGTCGCCAAGGACGCCGTGCCCGTCGTGAGGTTCGCGGCCGACGAGGCGACGAACTTCCTGTCGCGCGTGCTCGGGGCTCCGGTCCCGGTCGTCGCCGCGCCGTCAGGCGGCGGAAAGACGTCGGTCATACTCGGCGAGAGCCCATGGGCGAAGGAGGCGGGCGTGACGGTCGAGGGCAGACCCAGGGACACGTTCGTGGTCAAGGCGGCGGGAGACCGCATATACATCGTCGGACGCGACACGCCCGGCAAGGACCTCCGCAAGCTTGCGGAGATGGGCTACGGCTACCTCATCGGGGTCGAGCGGGCGACGCTCTTCGGCGTCTACGACTTCCTCGAGCGCCACGCCGGGTGCAGGTTCTACTTCCCCGACGAGCTCGGCGTCATCGCGCCGAGGAAAGACCGGATAGAGGTTCCCGACGGGGAGAGGGCGGTAACGCCGGCGCTGCTTCTGAGGAATGTGTACATGTACGGCGACGGGCGGTGGTTCTGCGAGAAGGACAAGGCGGACAGGGAGCGGATCAAGTCGATGGAGTGGCTTCGACTGCGCCTTGCGACCATTTTGATACCGTGCTGCCACGGCTCCCACGACTTCAAGTACATCGAGCGCTTCGGCAAGACGCGGCCTGACTTCATGGCGCTCAAGGACAACGGGACGCGCTGCCTGGACCCGAAGGTCTTCGCCCCGCACCAGTACTGCTGGTCGAACCCGGACCTGCAGGAGACGCTCTACCAGGACGTGAAGGCGTACCTCACCGGCCAGCCCGCGTCGTCCAGGGGGCTTTCCGGCTGGGGCCCCAACTGCCGCGACGGGAAGTACGTGGACATCATGCCGGAGGACAGCTTCCTCGGCTGCCACTGCGAGCGCTGCGCCAAGGCGTACACCCGGCGCGGGGAGGAGGCCAACTACGCGACGGAGCTCATCTGGGGCGTGACGGCGAAGATCGGGCGGCGGCTCATCGAGGAGGGTGTCCCGGGGTTCGTGACGCAGATGGCCTACCCGCCGTACGGGCGCATACCCGACTTCGACCTGCCGCCGAACGTGCGCGTGATGATCGCAAAGACGGGCCCGTGGTCGGTCGCCCGGCCGGGCGCGGTCGAGAAGGAGGTCGCCGTCTTCAAGGCGTGGACGGAGAAGAACGGCCACCCTGTGTGGATATGGACGTATCCCCACAAGTGGGGCGCGACGCGCATCGACGGCCTCGCGTCCATGGGACCTCGCGCCTGGGGGCGCTACTACAAGGCGGCGGCCCCGTGGATATTCGGGACCTTCGCTGAGTGCGAGACGGAGAACGCCTTCGGCAACCACCTGAACTACTACGTGTTCTCCCGCGTGTGCTGGGATCCTGAGACCGACGTCGAGGCAGTCATCGACGAGTACCACCAGCTCATGTTCGGTGCCGGCGCCGGCGAAATGAAGTCGTTCTTCGACACGCTCGAGACGAACTGGGTCTGCCGCATAACCGGGCGAATCGTCGAGACGGAGCTTGGGCCGCTCGCGTCGCCGCCGTCGCCGCGCGAGATATGGACCAATATCTACTCCCCAGAGGAGAGGGAGCGTCTCCGCGGGCTGCTGGCCGCGGCGAAGGCGAAGGTTCCGGCGGATTCGCCGGAGGCGCGGCGCATGGACTTGATGAAGCGCGAGCTCTTCGACGGGCTCGACGTCACTGCGAAGGCGTGGGAGAAGCGCGCCGCGACCGTGGGGGCGGACGTCTATGACGCGGACTCCGGCGCTCCGCTCCGCGTCTGCCGCGTGCAGACGGAAGGTCGGGAGGTGGTGAGTCCGAGCGTGAGGACCGACGTGTCGATATCAAGGGCGGACGGCTTCCTCTCCATAGTCTGGAACTGCGAGGAGCCGGACATGGAGGGCACGCTCTGCCCCGACCGTCCCGACGACCACCCGATGAACTGGAGCTACAACGGCGTCGAGTGCAACATGAACCCGTCCGGCGACGGGCGCACATATTACCAGTTCATCCTCACGGAAAAGGGGGTGCTCACCGACACGCGCCTCATAAGGGACGGGGCGAGGGCGAAGCCCGACATGGACTGGTCGTCCGGCGCGAAGCGCCTTGTGGAGAAGACCGACAAGGGCTGGCGTGCGAGGCTCGACATACCCATCGCGTCGCTGCCGTGGATACGCGAGTCGTTTACGGCCAACTTCTGCCGGAACAGGGTCCGCAGGGCGGGGAGCGAATTTTCGTATTCGAGCCGCTACGCCGTCGGGTACGGCGACTACGACGGTTTTGGGACCGTTGTTGTGAGGCAGCGCTGAAAGGAGGGGTGGTGCTTGGAGTGGTTGCCGTTGCGGCGGCGGCCTTGTGCGCGGAGCTGACTACCATTGAAAGGCTGGGTTGCGTGTTGGTTGCGTAACGGCGGCAGCAGCGCGGTTGCGGGTGCAAGGGTTTTGTGGTATAATACCGCCGTTTTATGAAATGGCAACTTGAAACCAAAATATAAAACGAGTATTGGAAAAATGGTGATAAAGCGCGATTTCTACATAGATAAGCTCGTGTCCGTCAGGCACAACGGGCTTGTGAAGGTCATCACAGGTGTTCGCCGTTGTGGAAAAAGCTACTTGCTTTTCAATCTTTATCGCGATGCGCTGAAGGCAGAAGGCGTGGGGGATGGTCATTTTGTATGCGTCCAGCTTGATGACGATGATTCCAAATGCTTGCGGACACCTCGTGCGTTGTCAAAGTGGGTCAAAGCTCGCATAGATGAGGCACCCAGACCGACATACGTGTTCATCGACGAAATCCAGATGTGCAAGCCGCCTGATGACGAGCGCGGCAAGCAAGGCGCGGTCACGTTCTACGACGTACTGAGTTCCATCATGAAGAAGGATGGAGTCGATGTTTATGTGACAGGCTCAAATTCGGAAATGCTGTCAAAGGACATCGCCACGAATTTCAGGGACCGGGGCACCGAAATACGGGTGTGGCCGTTGTGCTTTTCCGAGTTTGTTCCGTACAGCGGACTCGAGAAGGCCGACGCTCTCGACAGATTTTTGACGTGGGGCGGCATGCCTTTGGCGGTTCTGGCGGCTGACGACGCCGCGCGGGCGTCCTACCTCGAATCCCTGTTTGCACGACTGTATTTCAAGGACATCGTGGAGCGATACAATCTTGCCGACGAAGGATATGCCCTTGGTGCGCTCGTCGATGTCTTGGCTTCGGATGTCGGCAGTTTGACGAATCCGCGACGCCTTGCGAATTCAATGCGAACGGAGATGAAGGTAAGCATAAGCGAGCCGACGGTCGCGGCATATCTTGACCATATAACAGATTCATTTCTTTTCAACAAGATAGACAGATGGGACGTAAAGGGGAGGCGATATCTGTCGTCTCCGTCCAAGTACTATGCCGTCGATACTGGGTTGCGCAACGCACGGCTCAATTTCCGCCAGACGGAAATGTCCCATCTCATGGAAAACGCAATATGCAACGAGCTGCTCCGCCGTGGCTACAATGTAGATGTCGGAGTCGTGGAATCCTCGGAGCGCAACAGCGACGGCGTGGTCGAGAAGAAACGCCGCGAGATTGACTTCGTCGTGAACAAGGGGATGAAAAAGCTGTATATACAGTCTGCCTTGACGATCGCGCCCGACGGCAAGCTGGAACAGGAAACGGCGTCATTGCGCAGGACGGGTGACTTCTTCAGGAAGATTGTCGTGGTCGGAGGCAGTCAGCAGCCGCGCCTTGACGAAGACGGGATACTCTACGTCGGCGTTGTGACGTTCCTTATGGACACATCCATTCTTGATTCAATAATATGAAAAGCCGATATAGCCTTTTTGCAGCAGCGACAGCCGTTTGTGTTGCGGGATGCGGACGCCGTCCCGTGGAGCGCGTGGAGTGGACGACCATGGGCACCGTCGCGGCGGTTCAGGTGCGCGTCGACGTGGCGCTCAGGGTCCTTTCGCAGGACGAAGCCATCGAGATATAGCGTCCCGTGATAGCAAGCAACGACCGGTGGCAGAAACATTGTCTAAGGGAGATCGAAAATGGACACAAAGAAGAAGATGATGGTTGTGGTTGGCGTTGCCTGCGTGTCGGCTTCGCTCGCGTGTGGCGCGGCGGCGCGGCCCGCGCCGAGCCCTGTGCTGGCGGCGCGGCTTGCGTCAGGGCCTGAGATATACGGCATTGTCCATTGGGGGCTCAACACCTATACGGACAAGGAGTGGGGCTTCGGCGACGAAGACCCTGCGATGCTGAATCCCGACAAGTTCGACGCTGACCAGATCGTCGGCGCATGCAAGGCGGGCGGCATCGGCGGGCTCATCGTGGTTGCGAAGCATCACGACGGATTCTGCCTCTGGCCGACGAAGACGACGGAGCACAACATAACCAAAACGCCGTTTTGGAGGGGAGGAGGGGAAAGTTGGAGTCCAAAGTTGGAGTTGGAGAAAGGAAAAATTCCACTCTCGAACTCCAACTCAAAACTCCAACTAAAAAGTGAAATGGGACGGGATTACGTGAAGGAGATGGAGCAGGCGTGCAGGCGACACGGGCTGAAGTTCGGCGTGTATGTCTCGCCATGGGACAGGAACAACGCCGCATACGGCACTGAGAAGTACGTTACCGACGTTTTCCAGGCGCAGATACGAGAGCTCCTCTCCGGCGCCTACGGCGAGATATTCGAGATGTGGTTCGACGGGGCTAACGGCGGCGACGGAT
>Ga0310786_10013167_pt1 | contig 10210 bp, 4 predicted proteins | sample AusTroGonzalo_MG_FD_203881 | JGI IMG/M metagenome (GOLD analysis project Ga0310786, IMG submission 203881) | Bovine rumen microbial communities from tropical cattle in Woodstock, Queensland, Australia - Gonzalo_03 (v2) (version 2) | ecosystem: Host-associated > Mammals > Digestive system >... | reverse complement strand
TTTTTCGTTTGGAAAGTCTATGAATGCCGTTGGAATTCCAAGAGAGGCATGTAGCCGATGCATTTCATCCGTTTCGGGAATCGCGGAGAGGAAACCGTCGATTCCGTTTTCTGCGGCCGATGACAGAAGTTCGGGTGTCACCTCGTCTGCCGTGCGGATCAGCTCTATGTCCCAATCGTATCCTTCTGAAAGAAAGCGGTATATGCCGGACAGCTTTTTCTTGCCCGCAACGCCTGAAAGGGCTGCGGTGACGAGTACCCGAAATGTACGGTATTGTCTCATGGTGAAGATAGTATATCAAATTCCATGCTGGAATGGTACGGTTTTAATGCTGAAAAGATACTCTAGATTTTGGTATAATACGCGTCGTGAAAGAGTATCCTGAAATAACCGAATCTGCTCGGAAACGGGCGCGCGACTTCATCGACAACGAGAAGCAGTTCCAGTTGGGCTTCTTGCCGACGGAGCAGTCGAACCCCATAACGGCTACGCTTGAGGACGACTTTAAACGTTCCACTCTCGCTGGCGTTCAGTGCCTTCAGCGCGGCGACAGGCAGATGCCGATTACGATGCGCCATGTCTTCGCCGGACGCCGCTTTGCCGCGCTCGTCGACTCGATGATCGAATCGGTGACGGGTTCGAAAGGGCGCATCATCTTTTCCGGCTGCGGCGCAACGGGACGACTCTCCATTCTTCTTGAATCAATGTGGCGCGACTTCTTCCACCGCCGCACGGCAGAACTCACGGCAGACGAGCTGAAACTTGCCGACCGCTCCGCATCCATAATGACAGGCGGCGACTTCGCGCTCATCCGCTCCGTGGAGTTCTTCGAGGACTTTGCAGAAGGCGGTCGCCGCCAGGCCGCGGCGCTCGACGTTGGCGAGGGCGACACCTTCGTCGCCATCACGGAGGGCGGCGAAACGTCGTCTGTACTGGGGACTCTCAAATACGCCGCCGAGCACGGCGCAAGATGCTTTCTTGTCTTCAACAACCCCGCAGACCTCCTGCGCAAGCACCTTGACCGCTGCCGCGAGGCGATAGACAACCCGAAAGTCACCGTGATTGATCTTTATTGCGGGTCGATGTCCGTAGCTGGTTCGACGCGGATGCAGGCGACGAGTTCCGAGCAGCTTCTCTGCTCGTGCGCCCTTGAAGCCGCGCTCTGCCGCGTTCTGCCCCGTTTTGCGAAGGAAACGGCGGATGACTACACGCATGCTTTCGAGAATCTTCTTGCAGGGCTTGAGTCGCCGGAAGGACGTGCCGGACTCGTCAAGGCTATAGAGTTCGAGAAGAGCGTCTATGAGGTCGGCGGGCGCATCACGTATCTTGCCGACAAGTGCATGCTCGACCTCTTCACCGACAACACCGAGCGCGCCCCGACATTCATGATCCCGCCGATCCGCTCTAGCCGCGAAAAGGGCCTTGCGCAGTCGTGGGCGTTCGTCAAGAACCCGCTTCATTCGACCGAAGAATGTTGGAGCGAGATGATGCGTCGTCACCCGCGTTGCCTTGACTTCACGGCTGACGACGCTCGTTCGCTCGGGATGCCGCAGTGCTTCATCGACAATCCTCCGGCAATCAAGTATTCCGACCTCATAACCTACATGATCGGCAACGAGCCCGCGCCCGAGCGCATCGATGGCTTTGCCCGCGCGGCGGCGGTGGTGCTGCGCGTTCCAGGCGAGACGCCCGGTTTCGTGGAGGCGGCAGATCGCCTTGCCGCCGCGTGGCCGGAAAAGTCGGAGTTCCGCTTTGACTTCCCGATTACCGACTCTCCGCTTGAGATATGGAAGCACCTTGCCGTGAAGCTCGCGTTCAACTGCCTCTCGACCGGTGCGATGGCGGCCATGGGGCGCATTGCCGGAAACTGGATGAGTTGGGTGTCGATGAGCAACAAGAAGCTCATAGACCGCAACATCCGGCTTGTCGTGGAACTTGGCCGCGTGGACTACGAGACGGCGGCGGAGACGGTCTTCGCCGCAGAGGAGTGGATTGCGTCGCAGGACTGGTCGCATGGCGAAGAGCCTTCGCCAGTCCAGGTCGCGCTGAAGACTTTGAAAGGAGGCTGAAAATGGCAAACCTCGGAAACACGCTGATGGTGTCGTCCTGTTTGGCGCTGGCCGCCGCAGCGGCCCATGCCGAAACAATAGCCTGGTGGCGCATGGAGGGCACGTCCGGAGACGGGGCGACGACCATAGCCAACTCGTCCTCCCAGAGCGGTCTCGACGCAACCGTCTCGCCGGAGAACTTCGCCGCCACGTATGCGCCATCCTTCGACGCGGCGCTTACGAACGCGCCGGAAAACGCAACAGGGGTCTATCTGCCAAATGCGAACAATCTTGCCACTGGGTGCTTCTCTGTTGCTGACGATGCACGGCTGAAGCCGTCCGGCGATTTTACCGTAGAGGCGTTCTTCAAGTGGGGCGAAACATACACGCTCTCCTCCGGAGCCACTGCAGGCCTGTTCGGCAAGGTGCGCGACGGAGTCGTGTCCTGTGCGTACGGCCTTGGCATCAACGGCACGTCGATTGTCGCGCGCTTCTACACCGGCTCCGACGAGTTGCTGACGACGACATCTGTCGACCCGCAGGACGGCAAGTGGCATCATGCGGCGATCACCTACGAAGCGTCGACCCGCAAGGCGAAGCTCTATGTCGACTACGTCATGCGCGAGGAGAAGACGCTCTCCGCCGATCTCGTCTATGCGTCCGGAACGCCGTTCAAGATAGGTTCTGTCGGGGGGAGGACGTTCACCGGAACGATCGACGAGGTCAGGCTGTCCGATGAGGCGCTGCTCCCCGATTCGTTCCTCGAGGCACGCATACCCCACAATGCCTTTCTGGACGTCTGCGAACCTGCGGAGACGGCCTACCGCTATCGCTTCGGCGACGGCAGCATCGCGTTTTCGGAGGCCGACTGGGCGACGACCAACACATGCGCCTGGCGCGCGAACCAGATGACGGCCGACGTCGTCGACGCCGTCCGCGTCAACTTCGCCGACATCTCCGCCGACTCCGCGTCTGGCTTCCTGTCGTTCGAAACGGCGACACATCCGGCCATGGACGACGGCGTGCCGGCGCAGACGTGCTATTTCGCCGAGTGCCGCACGAACAGCTTCACGAATGCGACGTCGGCATCCTTCTCCGGCGCCGGCGGCTATACGTTCAAGGTCAAGTCGCCCGACTTCCTCGTTGGCGGGGACTTCACTGCGGAATGTTTCGTAAAGGCGCCAGCCAACGTCACGTATGTCAACTTCGTCTCTCAGCTTTCCGGCATCCAGCCGTCGCCCTACACGCCGCTCTGGCAGATTGGAACATCGTCCAGCGGGCAGCTCGTGTTCTCCTACGCCAGCACGAACGGCGCGTCAGCGGTTACGCAGAACAACATCGCCTTCAACAAGATCTATGCTGACGGCGACTGGCACCACCTGGCCGTCGTCTACGAGGCGGCGTCCCATTCCGTGCGGCTTTACTTTGACCATGAACTGGCGCAGGAGGCGACGCTTGAACACGCCCTCGGCGGCGTTGGCGTGTCGCAGACGGGCAGGATAGGGATTCGCGACGGAGGATGGAACGGCTACGTCGACGAGGTCCGCATCGCAAGGTGCGCCCTCGCCCCTTCTGAGTTCATGAGTACCGTCGCCATGCCCCCGATCGAGTCCGGCGCGACAGTCGCGCACTTCGGGTTCGACAACTCGTGGGAGGATTCGATTGCCGCGTATTCGACGATACAGTCGGCGACGGCAGGGACGCTGGACGTCGACGGCTCGACCATGCCCGTGTTCTGCGCCGACGTGAAGGCTCCACTCGTCTTCGAGGGCAAGCCAGGCTACGGCAGCGTGGCATTCTCGACAAACACCGCCTCGGTGTCGATTTCGACGGGCATCGTCAGGATCGTCGAGATGCCGGCCTATGCGCTGAAGCGCAAGGCGTTTACGGCAGAGTGGTTCGTCAAGTTCCCTGGCGGCGGCGCGCTGTCCCGCTGGGCTGCCATCGCAGACCTTGTCCGCGCCGGCGGCACGGTGGTATGGGCCGTGCGCGTCGACCAGGGCAGTCGTCTCTACGCCTGCCTGAACGGAACGAACATCTACCCGGCTTCCGACAAGATTTCGCTCAACGACGGCAAATGGCACCATGTCGCCCTGACGTGCTGCGAAAACGTGGACTCCACCAGCACCGACGTCCGTCTCTACATCGACTACGCCGAGTATCTTTCCGGGGCGATCGACGAGCCGATCGCGTACGACAGCGCAGCGCGCTCGCAGAACGTGGTTCGTTTCGGCGCGCCGAACGGCGGCGCCTACCAGCCCTTCAAGCTGGACGAGTTCCGCTTCTCGGACGGGGTGAAGCCGGTAGAGGACTTCCTGTGCCAGAGCAAGGAACGCCTCGGCATCTGCATCATATTCCGCTAAGTCGGCCGTGAGGGCGTGAGGAGCCAGCGATGAGGAAATCTATGCTTTCTGCGCTTTTGGCGCTGATGTCCGTCGCCGCGGCCGCAGACGAGTTCGCGGACGTGACGCTTGCGGGCATTCCGCGTACGCAGGTCGAGGCGCAGGTCGTCGACGGGAAGGAGCCGTCGATGTTGCCGCCAGGCTGCAAGTGGGCGCTCGTCTGGAATGACGAGTTCGACGCGAAGGAGATAGACAGGACGAAGTGGATGTGCCGCGAGAGTTTCTGGGGAGAGGACTTCCCGGCGTTCGCACACGACTTCGAGGGAGTGGAGATGACTGGCGAGACGGTGCGTCTCCACCTCCTGAGGAAGGGGGACGACTTCTGCTCCCCGCACCTGCAGACCGGATCGCTCGTCTACGACCCGCCGTATGACAAGGGCCTTGGAATCTGGTCGCTCGCTCCGCACAGACGACCGTTGTTCATGCACAAATACGGCTACTACGAGATACGCTGCCGTTCGCCGCGGCATGCCGGCTGGCATTGCGCGTTCTGGCTGCAGGCGCCTGGATCCGGCGCGACGCCCGACGCCGCGAGCAGCGGCATCGAGACGGACATCATGGAGAACTACGCCGAGCACACGAGGGGCAAGTTCGTCGGCGGGAACATCTGGGGCGGGTATGGCGCCGGCTGCACCGTGTTCGACCACTTCGAGTGGACGCCAGACAGGTCGGCGGACGGCTGGCATCGCTTCGGCTGCGAATGGACGCCTGACGGCTACACGTTCTGGTGCGACGGCAAGAAGATCGGCGAGCAGAACCACCCCGTCTCGCACGTCGAGCAGTTCATCCTCGTGTCGACTGAACCGGCCGGCTACCGCAGGGTATGCCAGGACGGCGGACTGACGTCCGGGCGTTCGGCTCGCGTCTGGGGCAAGCCAGATCCACGCCTCTTCGACATTCCCCTGCCGGACTTTTTCGAGGTCGACTACGTGCGCGTGTTCGACGAGGTGCCCGGAACCCGCAAGACCGTCGGCGACAAGCCTGACGAGGCAGTCGCGCGGGCGGCGGCGGAGAAGGCGCTCGCCACGACGCCGCCGGACGACGGCCGCGCCGATTCCATGGCCCTGCGGGCGTTCGATGCGTGGCGTCGCGCAGCGGCGTCGCAGGAGGGCGATGCGGTGCACAAGTCCGCCGAGGAGGTCCTTGTCCGCGACGCGCAGTCCGTCATCAGGGCCGGCCTCGGCAACACGGTCTGCGGTGCATCCGTGCTGCTCGCCGCATGGGGCGCCACGCGCGACGAAACGTACGAAACCGCGTACTGGAAGGACAAGGACGAGGCGCTGCGCCGCATCTGCGGCCTCGGCTCGATGACTGCTGGCGGGCAGGACGCGGCGCTTCCGGCGGAAAGGCTGCCCGCCATCGGCGCAGCGCTTGCCATCCTCGCCGTTGAAGGCAACGACGTCAAGGGGCAGGCCAAGGCGAGAAGCGCGGAAAAGACGTGCGCGCGACGCGCCATCGCCGCTTCGTGCGCGGCGTTCTTCGGCTTCGCGAGCCTTGCGGCGGACGTGGACCCCATGCAGCGTCATGCCGTCTCGATTGTTCCGGGGAAGACCGAGATCGTCGTGGCGGAGAATGCGCCTGACGTGGTGCGGTTCGCGGCGGAGGAAATGCGCGACGTCCTCGCGCAGTCGCTGGGGGCCCAGGTGCCGATCGTCAAGAAGCCTACGGGCGGAATGACGTCCATCGTGCTCGGCGACACGCAATGGAGCAGGGCGGCGGCCATAGACGTTTCGAAGCTCGACCGCGACGCAAGCATCGTGAAGGTCGGCGGGTCCAAGGTCTTTATCGCCGGGCGCGACTCCGCCTCGCAGAGCGTGCATCAGGCTCTCAAGAGCGGCACTTTCTGGTCGCTGTACGGCATGGAGCGCGCCACGCTTTTCGGCGTCTACGACTTCCTCGAGCGTGAAGTCGGGGCGAGGTTCTACTTCCCGGGGGAGCTCGGCACGGTAGTCCCGCCTCGCCGACGCATCGACCTGCCGTGCGGGCAGCGGCTCTGTGCGCCGGCATCTGTCGTGCGCAAGGTCGCCCTGGACGGAGACGGGCCTGCGCCCGTGGCCTTGGACGACAAGCGGTCCCAGAACGAGTGGAAGACGCGCCAGTGGCTCAGGCTCCGGCTCGAGACGCGGGCGATTCCGTGCGGCCACGGGCAGAACAAGTTCTCCCTGGCGCGGCGGTTCCACGCGACGCATCCCGAATACTTCGCGCTGTGCAAGCGCGACGGCAAGACGGCGCGGCGCGAAAGCGAGGCCTACGAGAAGGGGCTCGGCAGCATCCAGATGTGCCAGAGCTCCGGGATGTGGGACGAGCTGTACGAGGACTGCAAGGCGTACCTGACGGGAAAGAGCGCAGAGTCGCGAGGCGTGCGCAGCATCTGGAACAAGGAGAAGTTCGCCTGGAACATGTCGTCGAAGTTCATAGACGTCATGCCGGAGGACGGGATGTACGAGTGCTTCTGCGAGAACTGCCAGCGGGCGTACGACAAGTCGTCGAGCGATTTTGCAAGCGAGCTCGTGTGGGGCCAGACCGCAAGGCTCGCCCGTCGCCTGTCGGACGACGGGCTGGACGCAATCGTCACGCAGATGGCGTACAGTCCGTACCGCGCCGTGCCCAAGTGCGACATCCCGTCCAATGTATGGGTTATGGTCGCCGAGACCGGTCCGTGGGGATGGGCGAAGCCGGGGAAGACCGACTTGGAAATCGCCGACCTGCGCCAGTGGACGAAGAAGCTCGGCCACAAGGTATGGATGTGGACGTATCCCGGCAAGTGGGGCCCGAAGAACATCCCCGGTGCCCCGGACATGGCGCCTCGCGCATGGGGGAACTACTACAAGGCCGTAGCCCCGTACTCGTTTGGCGCATACGCCGAGTCGGAATGCGAGAAGACGATCCTCCACTACCTCAACTACTACGTGTTCTCGAAGGTCATGTGGGATCCGAGTACGGACGTGGAGAAGCTGCTGGACGAGCATTTCCGCCTGATGTTCGGACCTGCCGCGAAGGAGATGTCCGACTTCTATTCAGACCTCGAGGACAAGTGGACTCGTCGCGTGCTCGGCGACCTCTACGACAGCGTGTACGGGCCGGCGGTGCGCGTGTTGTCCGAGGTAGACATCTGGAGGAACGTCTACTCGAAGGCCGAGCGGGCGAGGTGGCGGCGGCTCTTCGACAGGGCGCGCGCGAAGGTTGCGCCTGGCTGCATTGAGGCCCGGCGTCTCGATTTCGTGCGGCGCGAATTCCTCGGCCATGTCGACGCCGCGGCGGATGCGTTCGAGCGCGAGGCTGATCCGGAGACTGTCCGCGCGCGCTACCGCGCCATGAAGCCGGAGAAGAACCTCTTCCCGATGCAGGACGGGCCGGTAAAGCTGACAATGACGGATCCGTACGGCCCGCGCGCCGAGAAGACATATTCCCTCAAGGGCAAGCTCAAGCCGGATACGACGTACAGGATTTCCGCCGTCATCAGGCTCGAGAACGTCGTTCCGCGCAGCGACACGAACAACGGAGGGTGCTTCTTCGACGGCTATGTCGGCTCTTGGCAGTGGTTCCCACGCAAGGGGGCGCTGTTCTCCGGAACCGCCGACTGGTTCGGCCGTTCCTATACTTTCAAGACGCCTAAGTCTTTCGACTCAAAGCTCGAGCCACGCATGGGCGTTGCGCTGACGCGCGCGAAAGGCACGGCGTGGATCGAGTGCCTGTCGCTGGTGGAGGAGGAATGACGATGTGTAGGATTGCCACGTTCGCCGCATTTATGCTTGTCGCCATGCTGTCGCGGGCAGGCGGAGACGTCGCGATAGTCGTGCCGCAGCAGCCCACGGACGTCGAGATGTCGGCCGCCGACGAGCTGCGCGATGCCGCCGAGAAGATGACGGGGACGGCTTTGCCGGTCGTGCGGGAGGGCGAGCCCTGCGGTGCAAAGACGCGGTTCTGGATTGGCGCGACGGCACAGGCGGGCGACAAAGGCTTCGCCTTCGACGAAATCCTCGTAAGGCCTGTCGAGGGCGGCGTCGTCCTGACGGGCGACCCTAAGCGCGGCGTTTTGTACGCCGTAGTGGACTACCTTGAGCGGGACTGCGGAGTGCGGTGGTGGACGTCCACCGAAAGCGACTATCCGAAGCTGCCCGCCTTGCCTGTTCCCGCGAATGCCCGGCGGCATGCCCCGACGTTCAAATACCGCGAGGTCTACTACCGCGACGTGCTCGACCCGGGCTTCAAGGTTCATCTCCGCTCCAACTTCGCGTCGCGCACGAGCGTGATGAACGCCCCGCAATATGACATCCCGCGGGAAAGAGGCGGCAGCTACCGCTTCCCGCGATTCGAAAACCGGCTGTCGGCCTACCACACGATGTTCGTGTTCGTTCCGCCCAAGAAGCATTTTGCCGCGCATCCCGAGTGGTTCTCGATGCGCGACGGCAGGCGCGCGCCGCAGCAGCTGTGCCTCACTAATCCGGAAATGGAGGCCCTGTTCACCTCCAACGTGATCGAGCACGTGAGGCGAGACCCCGGCGCGAGCTTCATACAGGTGAGCCAGATGGACAACGACTGCCCCTGCCAGTGCGCCGCCTGCCGCGCCGTCGAGGACGAAGAGGGCGGTGCGCCCTCCGCTCCGCTTCTGCGGTTCGTCAACCGCGTTGCAGAGGCGGTAGAGAAGGTGCGCCCCGACATCATGATAGACACGTTCGCGTATAAATATACACGCCGCGCGCCGACGAAGACCCGTCCCCGCGAAAACGTCGTCGTGCGACTCTGCGACATCGAATGCGCGTTCAACCGCACGCACGAGGAGCAACCGGACTCCGGCTTTATGAAGGACCTCGAGGACTGGAGTCGCATAGCACGGGGGAGGCTCTTTCTGTGGACGTACACGACGGACTTTCTCAACTACCTCCTGCCGCATCCCAACTACCACGTCCTGGCGCCGAACCTGAGGCTCTTCGCCGCGCGCGGCGCAGTGGGGGTGTTCGAGCAGGGAGACGTGCTCTGCGCCGCCGGCGAATTCGCCCCGCTGCGCACCTGGGTCCTCGCGCACCTGAACTGGGACGTCTCCGCCGACGAACGCAAGCTGGCCGACGAATTCCTCCGTGGCTACTACGGGGCGGACAGCGCACCGCACCTGCGGCGGTACCTCGACCTTCTGACTGCCGCCGCCGTCCGTCCCGAGTCGGGGTCGATCGGCTGCTACCACAAGGACGATCCCTGGCTGTCGCTCGACGACGCGCTCAAGCTTGAGGCCGAGATGTCGGCAGCCGTCCGCGCCGCCGAGCTAGCCGGCGATCCGTGGCGGCTGCGTGTGCAGCGCGAACGCCTTTCGCTCGACAACCTCTGGCTGATCCGGTGGGACGAGTGGCGGAAGGAGGCGCAGTCCCGCGGACTTGCATGGCGGAAGGGGGAATTCGAGCCGTTCGCCATGCGGTGGATTGCGGAATGCGCCGCATTTGGAGTGTACAGCCACAAGGAGTTCAACACGAAGGGCTTTAGCGAGAAGGCCAGGCTATTGCTCGACCGGATTGACGGAAGAGATCGAATCCGGCGAGGTGAAATTTCGCATTGATTTGTGCCGTAGAATCTGGCGATTGCGCCAGACCGCCGAATGGAAATGCGCCAAACTCCGGGTGTCGTCACCAGTTGACGCGAGGGGTCGAAATAGGGTATACTTCACTCAATTGCGCGATGGGATCGTAGCTCAACTGGACAGAACAACTAAAGTTGAGTCTGACAAGTTAAAAAATGGCTTTGGGCGGTTGATTTCGGCAACTTAATATG
>Ga0310786_10013166_pt1 | contig 10211 bp, 3 predicted proteins | sample AusTroGonzalo_MG_FD_203881 | JGI IMG/M metagenome (GOLD analysis project Ga0310786, IMG submission 203881) | Bovine rumen microbial communities from tropical cattle in Woodstock, Queensland, Australia - Gonzalo_03 (v2) (version 2) | ecosystem: Host-associated > Mammals > Digestive system >... | reverse complement strand
GTTCTGCTCGATAACCCTGTTCTTTCTCATGTGGACATTATACCAAAAACTCGGCTACTGTATCAATTTTACTGTATTAATAAGCTCTGACCCTTCATCCCCTGAACATGACCAGCGTATCATGAACGACATTCCGACCGGCATCACCAGGACAATGTTGCCGTCCTCGATGAGGACATTGGTGCCGCCGAAAGGCTCGCCGTTGACCGTGACCGACATCTTCTCGGCCGCCGCCTCAGCCGTAAGGCCGCCGGCGTTGCACTCCTTGACTTATGTGTTTTTGAAATTTCCTTTTGCCGACATTACACCAAAACAGCAAATCAACGGACCGTGAAAACCGTTCCGGCCGGCTTGACGCTTATCACGATGTCGCCGTCAACGACCGAGACGCCCTTCACCCATTTAGGCGAACTCGAGTCCAGCACAACGTTTGCGCTGGCGAAACCGCCGCCGGACGTAAGGACGAAGGATTCCCTGGACGGATGGACAAGCTCCGCCGCAGACACCTTCACGTAGACCGTTCCGTTCGCGGTCACCGACTTGCCTGTCATGTTGAGCACAGGCGCCACGCTCCTGCTCGTGAAGTTGAACGCAAGAGCTGCGCCATCCGTGAGGGAGAGCGAGGCGTTGAAGGACACATCGCCCGACGTGGCGATTTCAAGAGAAGAACCAGCATCAACAGCCAGCCCCGACGCCTTTATGTTCGATCCCGGCACGAGGGCGAGGGTCGTACCTTCGGCGACCGCCACGTTCTTGCCGTACCTGTCGATCGTCCTGCCGGCCGCAAGCATGAACCTCCCTCCTCCGCCGAGCGTGACGTCGTACAGGCAGTCGTTGTAGAACGGCACGTAAGAAATGTCGCAGTCAAGCGTTATGTCGCTGGGATTACCGTAGATGTCGCACGCACCATACGTCTCCCCTTCCAGACAGCCGATGTACTGCCCGGATGCGACTGCCCTAAGCGTGCTTGTCTTTGCAAAGCATATCCTTGGCTGGCACTGCCTCCAGCCAACGATCGGCGACGACATCTCGCCCCACGTCACCGCACCGAACTGGTATGTTGCCCGTACCCACTCGTTGAACCCCGTGTCGGCATTTCCGTATTTCCCGAACAGGAACTCCACGCCGGCCGTAGGCGTGTTGACAAGATGCTCTATTATGTTCGTGCCGTAGAACGAGGTATTTGGCTCGCCGCTGTTGTCGGAGAACATCGACGTCCGTACGGACGACGTGTTTGTCAGCGCATTCGTCACAGCGAAGAGTCCCTTGTTGTAGTAGAGGACCCATTTGACTGGCGCCGCGGAATCTGTGACGTTTAGCGCATAGTCGCCGACCACAAGGCTTCCGCCCACCTCGACGCGCACGTCGCCAAGTCCGGAAGCGGTTGCGGCGTTGACCGTAGCACCGGCGTCGATGAAGCAGTACGCGCCCTGCCATGTCTCGAGGTTGAATGTTCCCCTGAGATGCCATCCGCCATCTTCAAGCCCGGTGAGCACAAGCGTCCGCCCCGTAGCGCCGCCGGCGAAGTCAACGGGGGCGTCAGAGTAGTTCAGGGCGACGTCCTGCGCAAACGACACGGGCACGTTGAACGTCTGGACGTTCGACGAGAGGTTGACCACCTCCGCAACGTCCGATATGGACGCCCCGTTCTCGGAGTTTATCGTGATAGCCGCAGACCCTTCGGAGAACGTGATCGAAGTCGGGGCAAGCGAAGCGGAACACGTGAGGGTCGCGTTCGTGGCGACGTTGATCACTACAGGACGCCCGTCTGGCGACAGCCTGAGGAACCAGTTGTCGAGATTCGCCATGTCGCCGTCGACGCTGCCAGTCCATACGGCCTGGTTTCCGCCAAACACCGTCAGGACCAAGGCGTCGTTCTCAAAGGAAAACGAAGACTGAAGGCCGTCTGCGACGTTTGGCACGAACATGTCCTCGATGCCTTCGGGGAACGGGCAGCCTGCTAGCACCACGTATATGCCCATGTCAAGCGGCGCGCCAGCAGACGAAGCAAGTGTCACGGTGCCTTCGTACGGCATGGTCAGCGTGTCCACCTCAATCCCCTTTGCAGAAGCAGAAAGCCCAATCTCTGCACCGCTGTCCAACGCGAGATTCGAGACGCGGGACGCCTCGTTGATCGAGGCTGGGGCGGTAAGCCGCGCACCGGAGGCGACCCTGAGCGTCGGGCTGATGGAGACGCCTTCGGATATCTTCGCCACGCCTTCGGAGATGGTGAACGACAGCTGCGAATCGACCTGGTCCACCGTGAACTCCGTAGTCCCCGCTCCTACGAACGTAACGTTGTTGCCGAATCCTTCGTCAAGGCAGAAGCTGCTTTCCACCGTAACGTCCATGCCGTTGTTGTCTATCGTGCCGCCGCGCGTCCCCACGTACACCTCAAGCGAGTCCCCGCCTCCTATGAGCGTGCCGGAGGCGGACGCCTTGAGCGTGCCGCCGTTGAGATTGAGGATGCCGTGCTCAACGCCGCCGCCATAGACGACGCCCTTCGTCAGGAGAACGCCTCCGTTGAGCGAAACCGTTCCCGTTTCGCCGGCGCCGCTGCTGTGCGACACTATGACCTGGCCCGAACCGGCGTTCACGTTGCCGCCGTCAATCGTCATGGTGCCGGGGCCGTCGTATCCAATGCGGATATCCGTACGGGCGTTGAACGTACCGCCCTTCACGCACAGCTCGTTGGTCACGCCGGCTTCACCTTTGTCGCCAATGCGCACGTCGTTGCTGTAGCCTTGGGTGACCGTTCCGCCCGAGAGTTCGAAATAGTTTCGTCCCGACGCGCTGGAGTCGTTTGACCCGATGCAGAAATAGCTCCATGTCTCGAGCGTTCCGCTGCGGTGGTAGAACTCGCTGGAGCTGTTCAGGCCCTGGCCCATGTAGAACCTTCCGTAGTTGCTGTTCTCCTGGACGCGCCAGTCGCCGCCAACCTTGTCGACATACGCGAACGACCCTTCGCCCGTGGCGAGGCGGATGCGCCCACGCGCCGTGACGGTCGCGTTCGTGGCGTAGAGATAGCCCACGTCGCCGGCCTTCGCGCCGATCTGCATCGCATTGTAGTCGCCGGATCCAACGCTCACGCAATAGACGCTGCCGCCGTCGAGAACGGCCGTTGCAGAGCCTTCGTTGCCGACTACGAACGGCGCATCGCTGTTCGCCGTCGCGGTGCCGCCGAGCCGGAACGTCACATCGGCCGCCGCAAGCGTGCCTTCGCAGACCGCAAATCCGTTCGCCGGGTTGATGCTGATCCCGCCGCCATCGCCAAGTGCAAGCGTTCCAGCGCCGGTCTTGGAGATTCCGGCGGTGTTGGAAATGTCAAGCCCGTCTTGGATTAAAAGCGTCTTGTCTGCCGCTGCATTCAGCTCTGCGATCTTGAACGACATGCCTTCGGTTGTAAACTGCTTTGAATAGGCAAGTACCTTTCGAGTCGTCGGCACCGACACGGTGTTCGCTATGTAGTCAACCGGCGCCCATGTGGTGCCATCGGCAGATCCAAGCAGCCTCCAGTCGCGCGGATCTCGACCGTCGGCGTCGTTCGCCGTAGACCACGAATAGGCTGTGATGTTCACCGGCTTAGCCATGTCGAACTGTATCCAGACATAGTCGGGGTAATCCTTGATTCGCCTGTCCAGCCATTTGGTGTTGACGTTTCCGGCACCGTCCGTTGTGTCCACTACGTGCCGTGGCGTTTCCGTGCCGCTGTCGCCGTAGTTGTTGGAGGTGCCTTTCATGTCCATGTCCCACGATATGGTGAAGTCGACGCCGTTCAGCAGCAGCACGCCATCCTCGCCATAGAGCGAAATGTCGGAGAGCTGCATCATGCTGTCGTTTGTATCCCTCGTTTCGTCCACCTTGAAGCGATACTTCGAGAATCCGGCGAAGGTGCGCTGGAAGGCAAGAACCTTGCGGTCGCCGATTGGGTTGAACCCGGTCACCTTGTCGAGCGTGACCCACGATGCGCCGTCATGCGACGCGAGAAGCCTCCATGCCACCGGGTCGCGGCCATCGGAGTCGTTCGCCGTGTACCACCGGTAGCCCGAGAGGTTCACCGCCGAGGGGAACTGGAACTCAATGTACACCGCAGCGCGCTGGACGGCGGTGCGTGATGCGCCGGCTCTCCAGTCAAGCCACTTCGTGTCGTGGTTTCCGTCCGCGGCGTTCGCCGGATTTTCGTTGCTGGGATAGGGACTGTCAAGGCCATAATTGAAGGAGTCGTACGACAGCGTGAACGCCGTAGACGGGATTTCGCTGCCGCTCGCATCCAGCAGCATGACGTCTGAAAGCTGCATGGAGTATCCATCGCTTTTCGGCGCATCGACGCAGAAACGGTAGTAACTGTATGCAGTCTTCCATGCATCTGGGTCGATGGTCCCCGGGCTTATTGTCGTGTTTTCCCGTGCCTCGACTTTGTTCGCAGTGACGTCCGTATCCACCAAGACGCTCCCGGTCGCAGAGTTGGTGAACACGGCGTTGCCTCCAGCCACGAACACGCTTCCCTCGTTCCAGTCCAGCCCACCCCAGTAGCCACCAGCGGTGCCCGTCCAGAAGAAATCCTCCGCCATCGCTGGCTGTGCCGCGGAAAGCGCGAGAAATAAGGTGAGGAGACAAGTTGCGGTTGTGACAAACCTAGCTCGAACATTAGCAATGACTGATATCATCGTCCAACTCCTTTTATGACAATTACATTTATGACAATTAATGGCATTATTATATCACCTGCCGCTTCGGGGGGCAAAGACGAAAAAGCGACAAACTGGGGAGGGACGTTACCCTACCGTATATTCAGGTTGAAACCGCGGTCAACGCATTCTACGGAAAGAACGAGCGAGCTGCCCACGACGGAGAACTCAGCCCTGCAGCCGGGGGGAACAGCGTTTGCGAGCTCAAAGTCGCCTGACGAAGCCGAAAGCGAAGTGGCGGTGAACAAGGTACGCGTCCCCAACGCGGGCGTACCGTTGCCGACCTTCACCGCCACCTTCCCGCTGCCGCCGGAAACGGAAAACGCACCGCCAAACTGGAATCCCGGCGTTTCAAGCGAAAGCATGGCCCCCTTCTGCATCGTCACCGAGCCCGTGCCGATGTTGGCACCGGTCTTCAGCACAAGAGTAGCGGAGTCCTTGACCTTGAAACTACTTGCCGCGCCGCTGATTGCGTAGTCGCACACCACCGTGCCTGTTCCAGCGACAACCACCGAGCCCTCGCGGTAGATACCTCCGGTGAGCGTGATGACATGCGCCTCGCCATCGCGTCCCGTCGTATCGAACGTCAGCGTTGTCACCTGCCTGTTACCGATCTTCGCCGAAACAGTGAAGTCGGATGTATCGGGCTTGATCTCCGCCTCAGGACGTCCCGAGTTGTTGAGCATCCAGTAGTCCTTCGTGCCGACGATGCCTGCCACGCCGATTACCCAGCGTGTCGTTCCCGCTGCGTCCCTGACAATCCTGAACGAAGGGTTGTCGGAGCAGCTGGAGTTCTGGACGAGTCCTCCCGCCACAATCGTGCCGTCGCCTGCATTGACTGCGGGAACAACATAGCCCTTCCCAGCAGTGCTCGACTCGATTACCCCCGCAACTACAAACGCGCCGCCGGCATCGACCTTGTTGACGATGTAGTCTGTATTTCCGTTGGTGGGATTGGCGAACACAAGATTACCGTCAAGCGTTACGGTGGAATTCGCGCCGACCGCGACCTTGGATGTGTCGGTAATCTCCGATGCCGTGATGCTGCCGAGGAACGTCACAACGCTTCCGCCCATGACGAGCTTCGGAAACACTGCGTCCTGGATGTCCACGTTGAGCGTTACGTTGGTCGAAAGGCGCGTAAGGTCCAGCGGAACGCCTACGACAGGAATATTGCCGTCCAGCCAGTTCGCGGCGTTGGAGAAATTCCCGTTTCCCCCAAGTCCCGTCCAGACATTGTGGGGGAAAGCGAGCTTGATGCAGATGTCGTTGCCGGACTTAACGAGCGACGCCTCGAGGTCTGCCGACAGGCCTGTCGTCTGGAGCCTGAACGAATCGGCAGTGGCTGAATGCGCTGCGGCAGATTTAACGAGGGTATACGTTCCAGCGGCAAGACCACTGCAATCGACAGAAACAAGCGGTTTGGGATCGCCCGTAGCGGCATCTACGGCAAGAGCGCCGACTGTAAGCGGCGTTGCGCCTGAAGCAAGGCGCCCGAATGCGATGCCGGTGTTCTGCGCGAAGGAAAGCGTCCCGAAGACAGTCGCCGTGCCTGTCGCGGAGTCGGGGACGGAAAGCGTCGCCGTGTCGCGCAGCGAGAGGTCGCCGCGCCCAGGGCAGGAACCCTTGAGAATCGCGACCGTTGCGGAATTGGAGACAACCGTGCCACCGGAATAAAGCCCCGTCGCGTCCACTGCAGTGTTCTCGAAAGTGAATGTGCCGCCGCCGTAGATGCCAACCGAGACCTTCGCCGGCGCCGCACCGCAGATGGGCGACATGTCCCTGACGGTGTTTCTCACCCCCGCGTTAAAACAGTCCGTGGTGTCGAAGTTGATGTTGTACATCTTGTCTGTCCTGCTGCCGTAGAGGACATATTCCTGCGTATCCAGGGGGTAGGCGCCGCTTGAATCCACGACGGCGATCTTGTAGTCGTTGCCGTTGCACCACGAGCCGATGTATTCCGGCTTGTTGTCGTTGCGGATGAGGAAGAAGCCAGTTGCGCCTGCATCCTTCTTGATGCCGTTGTTGCCGATCGTCATCTGGTACTTGCCGCCGTAGGAGTTGGCGTAGACGATGGGCGATCCCTTGATTCTGATGCCGCCCAGTGCGATCAGCCCCTCGGAAGGATTCTCCGCACTCGTATGTACAAGATAGTGGTACCTGTTGCCCGACACTGTACCGGAACTGGTCAGCACGTCCGTCGTCTTGAATATGCCGTCGTTCTCGCCGAGGAGATACGCAGTGTCAGACTTGTTAATCTTCGCCGCTTTCGCGGTAACGGTCGCGTTCTTCTCAATCGTCATGCTGTTGATATGGCAATAGAACGTCCCGTTCGGCATGGAGAGAGTTGAGCCGGAAGGAACGCGCGACCCGGAGGCTGGCGTCCAGTCGCCCGTCGTCGTCAGGGTGTAGTTTCCGCGGTAGGTCGTGTGATTCGCTGGGACAGTCCCCGTGACACCGCCGGAGAAGTCCATCTCGCCCGTCACGTCAATGTTGCCGGAGAATGTCACGGCGTTCTGGAACTTATTGGTGATGGATGCATTGTTCACGATGCTTTCCGCAATCGTCACCGGCCCGCCGACAAACAAGGCGCTGTAGTTCGACGAGGGGAATACAATCTTATCAGCGCTGAGCGATGCGTAGTCATTCGACACGGTGGTGTTACTCGTGAACGGGAATGTCAGCGTCGCGCCCGAATTGGCCGTCGGCGCGGCGCCTCCCACCCAGTTCCTCCCAGAGCTTATCCTGTTGTTGTCGTATCCGCCCTTCCACGTGAACGCGTCCGATTCGGCAATCTGCCATGTGGCGACGTACGCGAGGGCATTGTTTGCCGTCGTAGTGTCATAGTCCTTGACCTTATCGATAACGCTCCAGGTGACGCCGCCATCGTCGGAGGCGGAGAACGTCCAGGATACAGGTGTACGACTGTAGTAGGTGCTGTTGTCCCCTGCCGTGTACCACTGGTATCCGGACACCGCCGTAGGTTCCGTGAAGCAAAAGTCGAGCCACACGACGGAGCGGACTGCCTCAGACTGACTCAGGCCCGCACGCCAATCCAGCCACTTGGTGTCGTGATAGCCATCCGCGGCCTTATCCGGGCTCTCTCCCGATGGATACATGTATCCATAAGAATCTTTCGTCGTGGAATCGTAGGCAAACGTAAACGCACTCGGAGAGATGACATTGCCGCTTGCGTCGAAAAGCTCAATCTCGGATAGCTGCATGCAATCAGTGTCGCTCCTCGGCGCATCCACGGCGAAACGGTAACGCGTATGGGGAGAGACGTCGCCACCCTCCGTTCCGCCGGTGGGCGAATACACGAACCCCCTGTCCTTGGGCGCAACCTCAACGGTATCGTACGGCGAGGTGCTTGTCCCGATGTAATGCATTGTCATCTTTTCGGGCGTGACGGAGAACCACACGCCGCCGACTGCCTCGTCGCCGTTGTGGGCGGTCGCCATCAACGTCTTGACAGTGGGATTGTCGCCCGAAGTCACCCCGTAGGAATTAAGACTGCTTGCCGCCTTGACGGACGGCGAATAAAGGCTCTTGCCGATTTCAGGCGCGGTTATGTAAACGGTGCCTTCGCTGTTTTCGCTCCCGCCCCGGAGTTTCTTCGACCTTGAATAGTTATGATGGTCGCCTGTCAGGGCGAAATCGACTTTGTGCTTGTCAAAGAGGTCTTTCCACTTCTTGTATCTTCCAGATCCATACTGAAAGCCGTCGCCCTCCGCGTAAGTGAAATGCGGGTAATGCTGAAACACCACAAGGTAGCGGAAACTCTTCTTGCCTTTCTGCTCCGATACGACGCGGTCGAACCAATTGGTCTGCAGCGCAAATGCGTTGTTGTACACATACGTGTCCATATCCACGCCCTCGTCAGCAAGCGTATCCATGGCCACGAACATAACGCCGTCGCGGATGAACCAATAGGAGCTTTCAATGCCGTCCGCCCCGTTCTGTGGATTGTTGCGGCACGCAAGAAACCATCTGTTGTGAATTCTGGAAGAACTCCCGTTTGCCCCAGACGTAGTACCGCCGGTGTTATAGTATTCCTTGTTCCCCGGGCAGAGCGCGTGCATGTAGTCCGTGAAAGAGGCATTCCCGTTCCACTGCTGCCAGTTGTCGTAGCGTGCGCCGTACTTCACCATGTCGCCGGAGAAGAGAATAAAGTCTAGTGAACCTGCCGCGCTTTTAGCATTAGCGACAATCGTGTTCACAGAGTTAGTTTTCGCCGAGTCATCGGGATGGGAATGCACGTCGCTCAACCACAGGAAGTTATAGCTGCCGCTAGTTCCCGCCGTCTTGAATTTCTGCGTGGCAGATTGCGCGCTGCCGGACTTCACGTAGTAGATGTATTCCGTGCCAGGGTCGAGCGAGGAGAGCGTCACCGTGTATTTGTAGTAGTTGACGTCGCTCGACCTGAAAGCGACCGGCTTGTAGACGCTTGTGCAAGGTGCCTGCACCGCCGAGCCAGGCGCAGACGCCTTGGCGTACCAGAATGTGCAGGAGTCGCTGTCGGAATGCCAGACAAAACGCGCTTCCTTTGCCGTGTCCTCGCCGGGGCAGCACGAAAGAAGGTTGAACGACACAGCCTCTGCTGTACGCGCGGCGAAACCAAGCGCAAGCAAAGCGACAATTGCACGCACCATTTCAACACCTCCTATTCTCCAGCCTAGAAGTGACAAATCATATCACACCCATCCCCGCCTAGCAACCATAAATTCGAGAATCGGGAATTGGGGGCTCATCTCCTGAGTAATTCACCGTTACCCTCTCCACCTCTTGTATTTACCTGATTAGCCGACGCGGAAGAAGTCAAGGCCGTGATGCGGCACGAAGCCGCAGGTAGCCGGAAGGAGGGACATCGATCCTGTGGCATCCGCGTTCAAACGCCCAAACGCCGGTCCTGGCGCCATAGGTGTCGTAGGACTCAACCTCGGCCGATGAAGGAATCTCAACCATGAGAGACGTTGCGTCCGTCGCGTTCAGGACGTAGACGGCCCTGTCGAGTTTTCCCGACGAAACGGCGATCTCCGCCGCATAGACGCCGAAGACGCGCTCCTTCGCGCTCTCGCCCTCGATGAGCGGATAGGCGAGCTCGGGATGGTACGCACGGAACCGTCCACGCTGCAACGCGTCCAGATGCTCGACGCCGAACCTGCTCCAATGCGCAATCATCGCCGCATGCCGTGCGTCGAGGCCATCGAGCCGCATCGAATACTGCACGGTGGAGAAAATCACGGAAAGGACGTTCTTGGCGGCGGCCTCAGGAGTGTCGGTCGGATGCCATTCAAGCATGTCGGAATGCACTGCGGTATCTCCCGAAGTAAGTCGCAGGTTCACGACCCCGCGGCGGTTGCGCTGCATGTCGGCAGGGCAGTCGCCAACGCGCAGCATGTTTGCCGCAGCGCGGATTGAAGGCCCGACATACGCCTGCCGGAACTCCACAAGAACGTCGGGCTTTATGGCCGACAGGCGCCTGTGGATGTCGGACATGAGCTTCACGGTCGCCTCCGTCAC
>Ga0310786_10013165_pt1 | contig 10211 bp, 2 predicted proteins | sample AusTroGonzalo_MG_FD_203881 | JGI IMG/M metagenome (GOLD analysis project Ga0310786, IMG submission 203881) | Bovine rumen microbial communities from tropical cattle in Woodstock, Queensland, Australia - Gonzalo_03 (v2) (version 2) | ecosystem: Host-associated > Mammals > Digestive system >... | reverse complement strand
GACAGAACCTGCCAACGGTAATGTGAAGAAGTGTTTCACCCGTGCTTCTGAGGAGGAGACACTGAACCTCATTATCCAGGACTTTGAGGATGCTTACAAGATGCTGCCAAAGGATAAGTGGCGTGGTAACGGTACTTGGACCAAGTACACCGCAGCCCACTTCCTGGCTAAGGCCCTGCTGTATCGTCAGAGTGAGCGTTGCGCTTCATGGGCTTCGAAGTACGAGAAGAGTGCCGACCTGAACCGTGCCATCTCTCTGTGCGACGAGGTGATTGCTGCATGCCCTCTGGCCAGCGACTATTGGGATCTGTATGCTAAGTGGACAGGTATCGACTGCCCCAACGAGGGTCTGTCTGAAATCCTGATGGCTGCCGAGCACAATGAGGACAAGTCCACTCTGGGACGTTACGGAAACCGTACCTATAACTATTTCGACCCACAGTTCTCTAACTTCTCAGGCGGTTGGGTTCAGCGTGGTCAGTATATCGGTGGTATGGACTTCCAGCGCTGCCGTCCTACAGAATATGCTTACTCTGTATTCGATAACGTGAACGATGCCCGTATGTGGAAGACCTTCAAGACTGTTTACGGTCTGAACAATGCAGCTAAGAAGGATGCCGACGTTATAGCTACCAATGGTATCACTGCCGATCAGGTGCCCGATCTGGGTGATGAGGGTATCATCTTCATCCTCAACAAAAAGAGCGACACTCGCTTCGATGGTAATCCTTACGGAACCTTCGGACGTGGCGGTGATGTTCATAACTTCGTTAATCCGCTTACCGGTAAGTGGGTGCCCAATGCCTTCGTTACCTTCCAGGACGGTAAGTATGTGCTCAACACCTACACTGGTAACCCATCAACCTCTAATGTCTTCTGCGGTATCAATAAGACAGCCGACGGTAGCCGTACAGGTGAGAAGGGCGATGCACACCGCGACGTGATTATGGCTCGTAGTGGTGAGACCTATCTGGTGAAGGCCGAGTGCCAGGTGCGCTTGGGCAACTACCAGGAGGCTATCAACACTGTGAACGTGCTCCGTGCCCGTGGTCAGTGGAAGAATAATGAGGATCGTAGCTATTACACCGATGGTTCAATGGCATTCCTGAAGGCCGATGGTGGTATGACCGATAACTCTACAGCTGCTGCTACATCGGTTAAGAAGAACAAGGATAAGGCAGGTAATACTCTGAGCAATACCGATGCTTACTATGCTTCTATGACTCATAAGAATACTTACTACCTCTCTACTGGTATCGCTGAGACCAAGGAGGCTTCTGATCTGCAGATCAAGAGCTACACTCAGCTGCCTGCCGAGGATGAGGCAATTCTGGCTACTATCGGCGCTTCGAGCGATTACGATCGTATGCTGAACTTCATCTTCAACGAGCGCACACGTGAGTTGCTGGGTGAGTGGAATCGTTGGGACGAGCTGTCTCGTACCGGTCTGTTGGTAAAGCGTGCTAAGGCTTTCAATCCTGAGGCTGCACCAAACGTACAGGACCGTCACATGTATCGTCCTATTCCTCAGAAGTTCATCGATACCCTCCAGAATGAGGACGGAACTAATCTGAGCGATGCAGATAAAAAAGCATGGCAGAATCCAGGTTATTAATTATAGTTTAGTTAGCTTGAAAAGCCGCCCCGCGAGTAGTGACTCGTTGGGGCGGCTTACTTTATCTATTTCTGTTTGCCGAACTTGCTGGGTGGCACACCGTATTTCTCTTTGAAGCACTTGTAGAAATAGGTGGGCGACTGGAAGCCAACCTTGTAGCTGATCTCCGTCACGTTCAGGTCGCCCTCAATCAGAAGGTCGGCCGCTTTCTTCAGGCGTTCCGTCTGCAGATAGGTGTTTGGCGACATGCCTGTAAACTCCTTCATCTTACCGTAGAACTTGGTGCGTCCCATCTTGAGCAGCGCTGCCAGCGTATCCACATTGAATGAGGGGTCGCCTAAGTGCTGGGCAACAATCGTCTCCATCTTCTCGCGGAATCGCTGGTCGGCTTCATCGGTGATGATGGGTTGTGGAGCCACCGTCTCTGTAGCTGTACCGTCGACCGCCTTGACGCGTCCGTACCATTGTATCAGCTGGGTAATGCGCAGCACCAGCAACTCGAAGTTACAAGGTTTCACCATGTAGTCGTCGGCACCTGCCTTGTAGCCTTTCAGCAACTGGTCGTCACCGTCAAGAGCCGTCAGCATGATGATAGGTATATTGCGAGACTGTTCGTTAGCCCTCAGCTGACGCACTATCTCAAAGCCGTTGATGTCGGGCAGCATCACGTCGCAGAGTATCAGACTGGGCTTCTGCTCAGCGATATCGTTCAGTGCCTTCTGCCCCTCGGTATAGCTGATGGTACGGAAGTAGCGACCTACACTCTCGCGAATCTGATCCAGCATGTCGGGATCGTCCTCGATAATAGCCACGGTATAGTGCTCGTTGAAGGCTACCGGTGCCAACTCGCGTATGTGGTCGGGGGTAGGTTCCGGCTGTGTCGAGGTGTTCACGGCAGTGGTGCCGGCATAGTCCTCGGCCTTGTAGACATCGGCTGAAGCAGGAATGGTGACGGTGAAGCGCGAGCCACCTTCTGCTGCGATGCGCTGGTAGCTCAGACTGCCCTTGTGCAACTTAGCCGACTGATACGCCGTATACAGGCCGATGCCCATGCCGCCCTGCGATACATAGCCGTGCATAAAGGGTTGGTAGAGCTGTGGCATCTGTTGTTCGCTGATGCCGGGACCGCTGTCTTCAACTACCAGCAGGAAGTGCTCCTGCGCTTCGTCGAGCTTGGCCTTCAGGCTGATATGTCCGCCCTGTGGCGTGTATTTGATGGCGTTGCTCAGCAGGTTGTAGAGTATCGTCTCTATCAGGTGCGGGTCGAAGGTCATCGTGTGCTGATGCGCAAACGGGGTGAATGTCAGCGACTGGTCCTTGCGGGCTGCCACCTCACGGAACTCGTCGCAGGTGGTGCGTGCCAGTTTGATGATGTCATCCTCCACCACGCCCAGTCGCTGGTTACCAGTGTTGATTCTGCGGAACTCCATCAGCTGGTTTACCAGTTTGGTGAGTCTCAGCGTACCTCTGCGCACCGTCTGCACGGCCGAGCGTGACACCTGCTGGTCGTTGTCCTTCTGCGTCAGCTTGTCGGCAGCACCGCTGATGATGGCTAATGGCGTACGGAACTCATGGGCAATATGGGTAAAGAAATTCAGTCGGAAGGTGGTCAGCTCCTTTTCCACACGTATCTGCTGGTTCAGGTCGAAGTTCCTGCGCCATGCCCGGTAGAAGTACCATACCAGCACGCCGATAATAAACAGGTAGATGAACCATGCCCACCAGGTGTTGTACCAGGGCTGGCGTATGATGATGGTAAACACGCACTCCTCGCTCCACTGGTTGTTCTTGTTCAGCGAACTCAGGTGGAACAGGTATTTGCCTGGTGGCAGTCCGTTGTAGCGGGTGCTATTGTCGCTGGTCAGCTGGCGCCAGTCGTGCTCGGCTCCCTCCAGATAGTAGCGGTATTGGGTAGAGGTGATGCCGGCAAAGTCGAGGTTTGAGAATCCTAACTCTATCGAGTTCTGGTCGTGACTCAGCTCCAGCTGCTTGTCCGATGTCGATATGTAGCGGTCGGTACCGTTAATGCTCACCATGGTGATGATGGGGTTGCCCACCTTCTGTTGGTTGTTCACGTTCAGGTGTTCAGGCTTCAGTATCATCATGCCATAGGCCGTACCGAACAGCAGTCGTCCGTCGGGCAGCATGGTCGCACTGTTCTCTGAGTAGATGTTACTCTCCAGCGTGCGTCCGAACTGGTACGATATCACCTTCTTGTCCTTGCGTATGCAGGTCAGTCCGTTGTCGGTTCCTGCCCACACGTTCCCCTGTCGGTCGGCAATGATTGAGAATACGTTGTTGGTAATCAGTCCGTCGTGGGTGGTGTAGCCTTTCTCTACTGTGAACTTCCCTCCGTCATAGCGGCATCTCTGCAGGCCGCCGCCTCGTCCGCCTACCCAGATACAGCCGTCGGCAGTAGGTAGCACGCAGGTAATCTCATCGAAGGGGAACTCGTCGTTCTGTGTGTTGTGAATCACAAAGTCGTTGTTGCTCAGCTGTTTCTTACGCATGTCGATATGGTACACGCCGTTGTTCGAGGTGATCCAGAGCTGTTTCTTGGCGTCTGTTCTGATACCGCGGATGCAGCTCTCGTTGTAGGTGCGCTTCATCAGCTGCTGACTCTTGATGTTACCGGTCTCATCGCGCGTCACTACAAACAGACCGTCGCCCCAGGTGCCCACCCAGATACGACCATATTCGTCCTCCAGGATATCGTAAATCTGGTTCGAGGGGAAGTCCACAGGCTTGTGGTCAATATACAGACCGCCGCCGCGCATACCCATCCACTCGTGCCCCTTGCTGTCCTTGTAGAAAGCATAGGCTGTTGAGGGCTGTGTGACAGGGGCCTCCAGCAGTTTCCAGTTCTTCGTACTCAGCTCGTACAGGTGGTTGTCCTTGGTACTCAGCAGCACGCGGTCGCCGTTAAAATGCACCATCCTCACAAAGTTACTCCAGTCGCCCTTGCGGTTAGGCTGCGGGTAGTAATAGTCGGCGTTGGTATGTCCTTGCGGCAGTATGCAGGTCACGCCTGTCGACTCCTCACTTAGCCAGATACAGCCGCTTCGGTCTATCAGTATGTTGTTCAGATAGCTGTTGCCCACGATGGCCCAGGGCTCCGTAGCCGAGTAGTGCTGCAGCTTGTCCTGCTGTATGTTGTACACAAAGAGACCGTTGCCGTAGCTGGCTATGTAGTAGAGTCCGTCGGTGCCCTTGCGTATGTTGTAGCGGCGTCCGCGATCCACCGTCGACTGTATCCCCTTCATCAGGTCCAGCACACGCATGTCGCCCTCGGCAGGGAATACGCACAAGATGCCCGAGCTGTTACTCACAAAGTAGTTGTCGTCGTTGGTCAGTCCTTCCATCACCGTTCCTCCCTTCACGTGGTATTTCTCTGTCGATACCGCCGTGCCGTCCTCAGGTGATACGATGAAGGTGCGCCCGTAGGTCATAATCATCCACTTACCATGCCAGGGGAAACTGGCTGTCACCGTTGGCACTTTGACACCGTCGTTGGCTGTAAAAGGCGTGCGGCGCAGCTCTTTGCCGCTGGCATCATAGGTCACTATCTCGTTGTGCTCCGTCAGCGCCAGTACCTTGTTGCCTATCTGTATGCCTCGGCGGAAGTTGGTGCCCTTGCTTACGGTGCGCTGTCGCCCCTCGGTATCGATGATGGTCAGTCCGTTGGTGGTCATCGCCCACAGTTGTCCTTTGTCATCTTCAATGGCATCGCTCACGTGGTTCACCAGCATCTTTCCGTTATCCTTGGTGTAGTCGGTACAAGTCAGTCTGCCGTTGGCATCACTCTTCACGCGGCGCACACCGCTCTCGTCGTCATACATCCACAGCACGCCCTGGCGACCTCGGGTATAGCGACGGTAGGTGCGGGTATAGTCCTTGCGCCCTGTAAAGTCTATGAACCGTCCCTCGCGCAGGTCGTAGCAGCAGAACACGTAGGTCGATGTGCGCAGCCACAGGTGGCGCCCGTCAACATCAGGAAACACATAGCCTACCACCCCCTGAATCTTATCCTTGCCGGGACTCAGCTCGTAGATGTTATAGAAGTGATAGCCGTCGTAGCGGCACAGTCCGTTGGCCGATGCCATCCAGATGTATCCGTCGGCATCCTGCGTCATGTCAAATATCTGGTTACTGGGCAGTCCGTCGGCCGAGCTGATATGCCGGCTGATGGTAAGCATCTTGTCTTGCGCCGTCATCACAGTGCCGATGCAGAGCAATGCTTGTATGAGGTATTGTCTTAAGTTCATGACTGTTAGTTGTTATTGGCCGCAAAATTACTCATTATTTTCGAATTATGTAACGGCTAAACGTACATTTTTGCTACTTTCCGAATAAAAATGTAGTTCTATGACGATAAATCGTGCTATATTTGCATCCAAAACGAGTAACTATGATCAGAAAACAAATCAGGAATCTATGTCTCATGTTGCTGATGGTGCTGGCAACAAGCAGCGTGCTGGCTCAGCCGCGTTATGACCTGAAGAAGATACAGCGCGAACATCTTGATCGCGGTGTGGTTGCTATCCGTCATGACCAGAAGGTGGTTGTCAGCTGGCGCTTGCTCTCAACCGATGCCGTTCACCAGCCATTCGATGTCTATCGTAACGGTAAGAAACTGAATACCAAACCCTTGACCGATGGCGGCACATTCTTTGTCGATGAGCAGCCACTCAGAAAGCAGGCTGTTTACGAGGTCCGTGGCGGTGCTGCCAAAGGCTCGTTTACACTTGCTGCCGATGCCCCCGAAGACTATCTGTCCATAAAGCTGCAGCGCCCTGAAGGTGGCGTTACGCCCGATGGCCGACCGTTTACCTATTCGGCCAACGATGCCTCGGTAGCCGATGCCGATGGCGACGGACAATATGAGATTGTGCTGAAGTGGGACCCCTCAAATGCCCATGATAATGCCCATGATGGCTATACCGGTCCCACCATCTTCGACTGCTATCGTCTCGACGGCACACGCCTTTGGCGCATTGATATGGGCATCAATATCCGCAGCGGTGCCCACTATGTACCTTTTATCTTTTATGATCTCGATGGCGACGGACGTGCTGAGTTCATTGTCCGTACCTCCGATGGTACCCGCGATGGAGCAGGGCAGGTGATAGGCGATGCGACAGCCGACTACCGTCATCGCCCAACGGTCGATGCCCAGACCCCGACACCCGAGCGTGAGTGGGGGAAATATAACCGTCCCGGTCGCCCTATGACAGGTCGTATCCTGATTGGCAATGAGTATATCACCGTGTTTAATGGTCTGACTGGTAAGGCCATGGACACCAAGCCTTACGTGCCTGAGCGTGGCAACCTGAACGACTGGGGCGATAGCTATGCCAACCGTTCCGATCGTATGCTGGCTGGCGTTGGCTATCTTGATGGTGTTCATGCTTCGGCCATCTTCTGTCGCGGCTATTACACCCGCACTGTGCTCGCTGCATGGGACTGGGACGGTCACCAACTCCGTCAGCACTGGGTGTTCGATACCAATAACCCTGAGTGGGCCAGCTATGCTGGACAGGGCAACCACAACCTGCGTGTGGCCGATGTCGACGGCGACGGCTGCGATGAGATAACCTACGGCTCCATGGCGGTCGATCATGATGGACGCGGACTCTATAACACAGGTATGGGCCATGGTGATGCCATCCACCTGATGGCTTTCGACCCCTCTACACCAGAGCTTCAGGTGTGGGACTGTCACGAGAACCGTCGTGACGGCTCCGATCTGCGTAATGCCCGTACGGGTGAGGTCATCTTCCAGATACCCTCCAAGAGCGATGTCGGTCGCTGTATGGCAGCCGATATCGACCCTACCAATCCCGGCCTCGAAATGTGGAGTAGCGATAGTCACGGCATCCGTAATATCAAGGGCGAGGTTATCTATAGTGCTCAGGATCCTGATGATCCTCAGCATCAGCAGCATCTGAAGTTGAATGGCCGTCATCTGTCGGTTAACTTCGGTATCTGGTGGGATGGCGACTTGCTGCGCGAACTGCTCGACCACGAGACCGTGACCAAGTACGACTGGCAGAATCACACCATTGTCGATGTGGTTAAGTTCCCTGGCATCAAGTTCAATAACGGCACCAAGTCTAATCCCTGTCTCTCGGCCGATATCCTGGGCGACTGGCGCGAGGAGGTCATCGCACGCACCCCTGAGAGCGATGAGCTACGCATCTTCGTATCGCCCATCCCTACTCAGTATCGCATTCCTTGTCTGATGGAGGATATCCCTTATCGCCTCTCCACAGCCGCCCAGAACGTAGGCTACAACCAACCCTCCGAGCCCGGTTTCTATTTAGGCGCCGAGATGTAAAGCTCTATCACGCGGAAGGTGTATGGAGGAAGTGTGAGGGCGTTGGGGCCTGCCACTCCTTGCTTGATCTCGAGCTTCTGGTCTTCAGGCTGACCGCTGAACTCCTCGGTCTTGCTGTCGGCAGGGATCGTCAGTCCGTTAACCTGGATGGTGAGTTCTACAGGTAGGGCGTTTACCAACTTCAGGTAAGAGCGGCCGGTCTTGGAATCACGAACCACACTGGCGCCAACACGGTGCTTCAGCTCTGGGGCTATGTTGAGGCTGGAGCTGATATACTTGTCGCCACCATAAACTGAGAACATGCGTTGCACATGATAGGCTGGGGTGGGACGAACCTCGGTGTTAGAGAAGTAAATCATGTCAGGATCCCAGTTGTGGTGCTTGTCCTTGGCTAACATAGGAGCGTAGCTGGTCATCTCAACCACATCGCCATTGCGCTCTACATCGGTCAGATACAGGGCTTCGGCCAGGGCGGTCTCGATATTGGGGCGCTTGACATTGGTAGAGGCTGCATACTCGCCGAGGTAAACCTTAGGCATCGTGCGGTCATAGCCATCGTAATAATCGCGATGGTGCATGAACCAGCCTGTTGACTCGTAGTAGTGCTCATCGACCATGTACTGCAGGTCGGGGTGCTTCTTCGTAAAATCCCACCCCTCGATATAATCGGCACTGGGAGTGTGGAACGGACCTACAGTACCACAAATCTTAATCTCTGGATACTTTTGGCGGATGGCCTTGCATATCATCTCATAGCGCTCCTCGAACACGGTGCCTATGATATCCTCATTGCCTATACCGATATACTTCAGGTTGAAGGGGGCAGGATGGCCGGCATCGGCACGCATCTTGGCCCACTTAGAGGTGGCGGGATCGCCATTGGCCCACTCAATCATATCGAGTAGCTCCTGAATGTAAGCAGGCATCTGATCCATCGGGATGCCACCTTGCTGGCCGCCTATGCCTTGGGCATTAGCGACGGAGTTCTGACAGGGAACGCCTGCGGCAAGCACTGGCAGTGGCTCGGCACCGATGTCCTCGCAGAACTGGAAGAACTCGAAGAAACCAAGTCCGCGTGTCTGGTGATAGCCCCAGATATTGAAGTCGGGCTTGCGATCCTGAAGCGGACCTACTGTGTGGTTCCAGTGGTAGATATTGTCGAGACCCTGTCCGTGACTCATGCAGCCGCCTGGGAAGCGCACGAACTTGGGCTTGAGGTCGGCGATAATCTGGGCTAAGTCACGGCGCAGACCATTCGGGTGATTCATGAATGTGGCTTGTGGGAAGAGCGAAATCATGTCGACACCCATGCGAACGGCCTTTTGTGGAATGATGGCCAGACGAGCCTTGGTGCTGCTCTTCTTGGCATGGAGCACACAGGTGTATTGCTGCCAGTCGCCGCCCTCGGCCTTCAGTTTGCTGCTGGCCAGCAGGGTTCCGTCAGTGTCAACAAGCTGAATCATGAAAGTCTGCTTCTGTCCGTTTGCCAGCACATACATGGAGAAGTTGTACTTCTGACCTGCCTCTATAGCGATGCCATCCCAGCCATCGTTCCAGAGTGTGTCGGCAGCTATCACAGCGTAGTGAGGATTGTTGCTGCTAAGCGGGTGCTGGGTTGAAATCTCTATGGGACTGGTTGAGTGCCAGGCGGTGGTAGCGTTCCACTCGCGGCGATCCTTGGCGTTATATTCAAAGTCGCGATTCTGCACCAGCTCGGCATAGAGTCCGCCATCGGCAGCATAGCTGATATCTTCAAAGAAGATACCTATCAGTTTGTCGCTGATGTTCTTCTCGTTGTTGCTGACGTTCAGTGTGGCTGTTACGGGCTGCTTGGGCAGCTGTGTGTTCTGGGCATCGTTATGCATGCGTTCGCTGCTCAGGCGTGCGTCGGTCTGCAACTGCTGGAAGTGCTGGGTGATGGTGCTGAACTCCTGGGCTGTGATGTCGAAAGTACAACCCTCCTGCAGTTTGCCTGATACAGTCGCTGTATCGCGCGTCCAGGCAGCCTGGTCGATAAGGCTCTTCTGGTCTTTGCTGAATTGACGGAAGTTGGCTGATGCCGATACCCATCGCTTGTCGCCGTTCTTTGTCTGGTAGTAGATGTCGAATGTGCCGTTATCATTGGCAAAGACGACAGGCTTCAGGCATTGTGGAGTTGACACAATAGGGTAGTCTTGTGGGCGCCAGGTTACTAAGTTGCTGCTATAAGCGGCAGCAAAGAGTGGTGAGCGGTCGTTTACCTGGAACACCAGTCGCCAA
>Ga0310786_10013164_pt1 | contig 10211 bp, 8 predicted proteins | sample AusTroGonzalo_MG_FD_203881 | JGI IMG/M metagenome (GOLD analysis project Ga0310786, IMG submission 203881) | Bovine rumen microbial communities from tropical cattle in Woodstock, Queensland, Australia - Gonzalo_03 (v2) (version 2) | ecosystem: Host-associated > Mammals > Digestive system >... | reverse complement strand
GTCTTCGATGGATTCGTAGATTTCCGCGTTGTCGTCGTCAAGTTCTTCAAGGTTTTCAATCACCTCGTCGGGGGCACAGGTGCGGGTGGCGTAGTCGATAAGTTCGTCTTTGGTTGCCGGCCAGGGAGCGTCGTCCAGGCTACTGGCTAGTTCGAGTGTCCAAAACATAGATTTAAGTTTTATTTAATTTGTTAATTTTTTGTAATTTTGCATCCTTAAAGCAAAAAACTGCTACAAAGAATAGACCATGGCATACAGAAAAGTAGAAGAATACGACGAAAAAACCACACAGGAGATTGCGGGGCATATCAAGGCCATCCTGGGACTGCTGGGAGAGGACGTGGAAAGGGAAGGCTTGCTCAAGACTCCGGAGCGTGTGGCCAAAGCCATGCAGTTCCTTACGCAGGGCTATTTCCAGGACGGAGAGGCTATCGTCAAGAGCGCCGTGTTCCAGGAGCCCTACAACCACATGGTCATCGTGAAGGACATCGAACTCTTCTCCCTCTGTGAGCATCACATGCTGCCCTTCATCGGCAAAGCCCATGTGGCCTACATCCCCAAGGGAGAGATCACCGGCCTTTCCAAGGTGGCCCGCGTGGTGGAGACCTATGCCCGCCGCCTGCAGGTCCAGGAGCGTCTCACCGAGCAGATCCGCGACTGCATCCAGGAATCCCTGCATCCGCTGGGCGTAGCCGTCGTGATCGAAGCCATGCACACCTGCATGTCCATGCGCGGCGTCCAGAAGTCCAATGCCGTCACCACCACATCGGCCTTCTCTGGCATCTTCCTCAAGAGCGACAAGACCCGCAACGAGTTCCTCAAACTCATTGAGAAGTAAAAACTGCCAATTTGTCAGCGAAAGCGGCATTGGCTTATAATTTGACTACTCAGAACCGACCCTCGCAAAGGGCCGGTTTTTGAATTTTAAGACTTATAGATATGGCAAACAAAGGACAGATTGGAGTAACCACCGAGAACATCTTCCCGGTAATCAAGCAGTTTTTGTACAGTGACCACGAGATTTTCCTGCGCGAGCTGGTGGCCAACGCCGTGGATGCCACGCAGAAGATGAAGGCCCTGGCCGCTTCCGGCGAATGCAAGGAGGAGCTGGGAGACCTTAAGGTGCGCATCGAACTGGACGAGAAAGAGAAGACCCTCAGGATTGTCGATAACGGTATCGGCATGACGGAAGAGGAAGTGGACAAATACATCAACCAGATCGCTTTCTCCAGCGCCGGCGAGTTCCTGGAGAAGTACAAGGACCAGATCGGCAGCATCATCGGCCACTTTGGCCTGGGCTTCTACAGCGCCTTCATGGTGTCTAAGAAGGTGACCATCGAGACCCGTTCCTGGAAGGAAGGCGCCAAGGCCGTGAAATGGAGCTGCGACGGCTCTCCCGCCTATGAGATGGAAGAGATCGAGAAGGCCGACCGCGGCACCGTCATCACCCTCTACCTGGATGACGATTCCAAGGAATACGCCGAGAAATCCCGCATCGAAGGCCTGCTGAACAAATACTGCAAGTTCATGCCCGTTCCGCTGGTGTTCGGCAAGGAACAGGAGTGGAAAGACGGCAAGTACGTAGATACCGACAAGGACAAGATCATCAACGCCATAGAACCGCTGTGGGCCAAGGCCCCTTCCGAGCTCAAGGACGAGGACTACAAGGACTTCTACCGCACCCTCTTCCCGATGAACGAGGAGCCGCTGTTCTGGATTCACCTGAACGTTGACTATCCCTTCAACCTGACGGGTATCCTGTATTTCCCGAAGCTGAAAGACCGTGTGGCCGTGGAGCGTAACAAGATCTCCCTCTACTGCAACCAGATGTTCGTGACGGATCACGTGGACAACATCGTCCCGGACTTCATGACCCTGCTGCACGGCGTCATCGACTCCCCGGACATCCCGCTGAACGTTTCCCGTTCCTACCTGCAGAGCGATGCCTCCGTGAAGAAGATCTCCACCTACATCACCAAGAAAGTGGCCGACCGCCTGGAGAGCATCTTCAAGGAAGAACGCGCCCAGCTGGAAGAAAAGTGGGACAACCTCAAGCTCTTCATCGAGTACGGCATGCTCTCCGACGAGAAGTTCTGCGAGCGCGCCCTCAAGTTCGCCCTCCTCAAGAATACCGAAGGCAAGTACTTCAGCTTCGACGAGTACAAGGAGGCCGTAAAGGACAACCAGACCGATAAGGACAAGAAGCTGGTCTACCTCTACGCCACCAAGGCCGAGGACCAGTACGCATACATCCAGGCCGCCAAGGACAAGGGCTACGACGTGCTCCTGATGGACAGCGAGCTGGATGCCCACTACGTGAACCTGCTGGAGCAGAAGCTCACCGACACCCGTTTCGCCCGCGTGGACTCCGACGCCGTGGAGAACCTCATCCCCAAGGAAGACAAGATCAAGCCCGAGATGAAGGAAGACGAGCGCTACGACCTCGAGAACCTCTTCAAAGCCGTCCTCCCCGAAGGGAACGACTACTATGTGGTGGGAGAGAACCTCGGAGAGACATCGTCCCCTATCCTTATCACCCAGAATGAATTCATGCGCCGTTACCGCGAAATGAGCGCCCTGGGCGGCGGCATGAACTTCTACGGCTCCATGCCCGAAAGCTACAACATCACCGTGAACATGGAGAACCCGCTGGTCACCAAGATCTGGGCCGATAAACAGGCCGATGTCAAGCCGCAAGCCGAGCTCCCCGCCGAAGCACCCGAAAGCGCTTCGGAGGAAGAAAAGACCAGGGCCCGCGAAGCCCGCGAGGCCGTGCGCAAGGAACATCGGGCCGATGTCCAGGCCTTCGCAACCGGTAACGAGCTCCTGCACCAGATTGTAGACCTGGCCCTGCTCGCCAACGGCATGCTGAAAGGCAAAGCCCTGGCCGACTTCATTTCCCGCAGCTACGGCCTGCTGAAGTAACACCCCAGGTGCGCTATAAGTTCCCAGCGCACCTGGAACATATAAAATGAAGGCCTCCAGGTGCGCTGGAGGCCTTTATTGCACTTGGCCGAAGGGAGCAGTTGCGCCCGGACCAGATTATTTGTACAGGAAGCGGCGGATGGACATCTTCGGGGTCTTCTCGAAGGGCTTGTCCATGAGCTCGACTTTGGCGATCTGGCTGTAGCCGGGCAGCTGGCGGTTGGCACCCAGGCGGATGTTCTCGGGAATCTCTGCCTTGGCCTCGTTGTCCAGCAGGGAAGTGGCGATGGCCTGCTCGTCCAGGAAGACCAGGGCGACCAGCTTGCCGCCACGGTCCACGACCACAGATTCCATTACGTAAGGCTGGTTGTTCACCACGGCCTCGATCTCTTCCGGATAGATGTTCTGGCCGGAAGGACCCAGGATCATGTTCTTGGAACGGCCGCGGATGAAGATGTTGCCGTCGGCGTCCATGATACCCAGGTCGCCGGTGCGCAGCCAGCCGTCCTCGGTGAAGGCGTTGGCCGTGGCTTCCTCGTTCTTGTAGTAGCCGATGGTGATGTTCTCACCCTTGGCCTGGATTTCACCCACTACGTGCTGGGGATCGTCGGAGTCGATGCGGACCTCGGCCACGTCTACGGCCTTGCCGCAGGAACCGGCCACATACTTGGTCCAGTGCTCATAGGCCAGCAGGGGGCAGGCTTCTGTCATGCCGTAGCCCACCAGGTAAGGGAACTTGATCTTCTTGAAGAGGCGCTCCACTTCCGGGTTCAGGGCGGCACCGCCCATGATGAACTCCTGTACATTGCCACCGAAAGCCTGCACCAGGCCGTCCTTTACCTTCTTGTAAATGACGCTGTTCAAGCCGGGGATCTTGGTCAGGAACTTGATCATGGGTTTCTCCAGGGTGGGTTTCACCTTGGACTTGTAGATCTTCTCCATCACCAGCGGAACGGTGATCAGCAGGTAAGGCTTCACATCGGCAAAGGCCTTGAGGAGCGTAGCCGGGGTCGGGGCCTTGCCCATCCAGTAGATGGAGGTGCCGTTGCACAGGGGATAGAGGAACTCGATCACCAGGCCGTACATGTGGGCCATAGGCAGCATGGATACCATCTTGTCGCCGGCAGGGACGTTGCGCTGGCTGAAGTCTACGTTGGCGCTGAAGTTGCGGTAGGTGAGCATGACGCCTTTCGGGTCACCGGTGGAACCGGAGGTGTAGTTGATGGTGGACAGGTCGTCCCAGTTGTTGGTAGGGAAGACCACGTCATCGGGGCCGAAGCCCTTGGGATATTTCTCGGCGAAGAGCTGGTCCAGGTTGTCTACGGCCTCCTGGATTTTGGCGTCGCGGCAGAAGAGGACTTTCCAGTTGTCCACGTCGAAGGCCACCTGGAGGGCGGGCATCTTCTCGGGATCCATCTTGGCCCAGCGGGCGGCGTTGGTGAACAGGGCGACGCTGTCGGAGTGGTTCACCAGACCCATCACGCTTTCGGGGGTGAAGTCTGCCAGAATGGGAACGATCACCGTCTCGTAGGTATTGACGGCCAGGTATGCGAAGCCCCACTTGGCACCGTTGTTGGCGCAGAGGGCGATCTTGTCACCTTTCTTGAAGCCGGCTTTCTCGAACACGATGTGGAAGCGGGCGATGTCCGTTGCCATTTGGGCGTAGGTGAAGGAGTCGCCGCCGATTGTGTTTAGCGCGGGCTTGTCCCAGAATTTCCGGGTAGCGTCCTGCAGACGCTGCAGATAATGAGGGTAATTGGTTTGCATGATCTGTTCTTAAGGTTTTAGTATACGTAACCACAAATATAATAAAAATCCCGGAATTAGAAATTTTCCGGGAAATTCATGGTTATGCAGTGGAGACCTCCGTGGCCGGACAGCAGCGCCCGGCAGTCGATGACTTCTACCTTGCGGCCTGGGAAGGCTTCGCGGAGCCTGTCTGCCGCCACCTGGTCCAGGTCCTGTCCCGCACCCGGCATGAGCACGGCGCCGTTGACGATGAGGAAGTTGGCGTAGGAGGCCGGCAACCGGTAATCGTCCAGATAGAGCGGCTCCGGCAGGGGAAGGGGAATGAGCCGATAAGGCTTTCCTTCCAGCGTGCGGAACGTGCGCAGCTGCTCCTCCATGGCCTTCAGGGGGGCGTAGTTTTCATCGGCGGGGTTGTCGCAGGCCGTATAGGCGATGGTGTCCGGGCTGCAGAAGCGGGCCAGGATATCTACGTGGCTGTCGGTGTCGTCGCCGGCGATGGTGCCGTGGTCTACCCAGAGGATGCGTTTGAGGCCGAAAGCCTCGCACAGCTTCTGCTCAATCTCCTGCCGGGACAGGTATTCGTTGCGGTTCAGGGAAAGCAGGCACTCGGAAGTAGCCATGAGGGTGCCGCAGCCGTCAGTGTCGATGGAACCGCCTTCCAGCACGAAGGGACGCATGTCGATATACTTTACATCCGGAGCCCAGACGCCCTGCTTATAGATGTTGCGGGTAATCTGATTATCCAGGTTGCTGCCGAACTTGAGGCCCCAGCCGTTGAAGACGAAGTCCAGCACGGCTTTCTCTCCCTTCTCTCCCACGACGGAGATGGCGCCGTGGTCGCGGGCCCAGGTGTCGTTCAGGGGACTTTCCACCAGGCGGACGTTGGCGCCGGGGGTATAGCCCCGGGCGGCCATGTCGGCGAGGCATTCGGCCTTGTCGCGGCATACCACCAGCAGCGGTTCATAGCGGGTAATGGCCTGCGCTACCTGGACGTAGCAGTCCAGCACGTGCGGAAGGTCGTACCATTCCGTGTCGCAGTGAGGCCAGGTTAATTGTACGAAGCTTTGCGCTTCCCACTCTGCAGGCAGCCTATTTCCCATATCTCTTCAAAAGAATATCGTAGGCATCGATGCGGCGGTCGCGGAGGAAGGGCCAGCCGCGGCGTACGTATTCGCACTGCTCCATGTCTACTTCAATGACGTGTACGCCTTCCTCGGTCTTCTCGAACTCCGTGAGCAGCTCTCCCTGTGCGCCGGTGGCGAAGGAATGGCCCCAGAAGTCGATGCCGGTGGAGTGGCCGGTGGGATCCGGCTCCACGCCTGTACGGTTGCAGGTGATCACCGGCAGGCCGTTGGCCACGGAATGGCCGCGCTGGACCAGCTGCCAGGCCTGACGCTGCTGTGCCTGTTCCCAGTCGGGATCGGTGGGCACGCCGCCGATGGCGGTGGGATAGATGAGGAGTTCGGCCCCGTTGAGGGCCATGGCGCGGGCGGCTTCGGGGTACCACTGGTCCCAGCATACCAGTACGCCCAGCGTTCCCACCGAGGTCTTGATAGGCTCGAAGCCCATGTCACCGGGGGTGAAGTAGAACTTTTCGTAGAAGAGAGGGTCGTCGGGGATGTGCATTTTGCGGTACTTGCCGGCGATGCTGCCGTCTTTTTCCAGTACCACGGCGGTGTTGTGGTAGATGCCCGGGGTGCGGCGCTCGAAGAGCGACAGGACGATGACCACGCCCAGTTCCTTGGCCAGCGCGCCGAAGGACTCGGTGGAAGGGCCGGGGATGGGCTCTGCCAGGTCGCAGAGTTTTGCGTTTTCTTCCTGGCAGAAATAGAGACTGTTATGCAGTTCCTGCAGCACCACCAGCTGGGCCCCCTGGGCGGCAGCTTCGCGGATGTAGCCCTGCAGGCGGGCGATATTGGCGGGGATGTCTGCGGTGCAGTGCTGCTGCACCATGCCTATTTTCAGTTTTCTCATTATTTGTATCTGGAGAATTGGCGTAATTCGTTGTCGGCTTTGATCTTGTCGATGATGGCGCAGACCAGGCGGAAGGTGCGGGAGTCCTTGGTGTAGGAGGCCGGCGTGATGAAGTTCACGCGGCCCTGGCGCAGCAGCTTGCGGGCGGCTTCCTTCTTCTTGGGACGGGACGGGTCGAAGACGGCGATGGCGTTGCCTCCGAACATGTTCACCAGCTTCATGGACGGGACGTCCGTCTCTCCGTCTCCGAAGTAAATCATGTTGGTGAAGGGAATGCGCTTGGACTCGTCGGCCAGGGACTCGTTTACCTTGGTGGCGTCGCGGGACGAGAAGATGCCCTTCTGGATCTTGAACAGGTACTGCGTCTTGGCGGTGAAGTCTACGGCGATGCCGGGCCATTCGGCCTCTCCCTTCTCGTTGTACAGGAAGCTGCCGGCGAACACGTGCTTGAACGCGCCCGCGATGGGGGAGCCGTCAATGATCTCCGTGAGGCCCGAGGAGTTGATGTAGTGCTCGATGATGACGCCGTGCTCCTTGCCGTACTGGTTGACGTGGTTGAACCAGTCCCGTACGCCCTCGTAGAGTTTGATATCGGCCCCGTACTTCTTGAAGTTTTCCCGGGTGAGCGAGATGTGCTTTTTCTTGGCTTCGTCCACCATGAGTTTCATGTAGGCCAGGATATCGGAGGCGTCCTGGCCGATAGCCAGTCCGTTGCTCTTGGACCAGAACTCTTCCGGGGTTTGCCCGATGGCCTGGATAAAACCGAACTCCTGCATGTTGCCCGGGGACAGCGTGCCGTCGAAGTCGTAAATGAGGCCGATGATGGGTTTGCGTCTCATGTTTGAGGCTTAAAAGATTTCTCCCAGGTTAAAGCTGACACCCGCCGTGGCGGTGGGGAAGATGACAAAGCGTCCGCCGTTGTCGGCGAAAGGCTTAGGGCTAGTGACGATGGCCTGCACGTCTGCGATGATGCTCACGGCAGGGGATACCTTGAACTCGTGCAGCATGCCGGCGCCGAAGGCCCAGGCGAAGGCACCTTTGGAGAAGAAGCTGCGGCTGTAGCTCACTTTGAGCGCACCGGTTCCGGCATAGAGGGCCATGTTCCAGATGCGGTCCTTGTTTTCTCCCAGAATGGCGCTGCTGACGCTGTACATGAAATCTGCGTGGAGGTAGCTGAAGCCGAAGGGCGTGTTTGCGGGGATGGTTTCCTTGTTCAGCTCCTGTTTGCAGTTGTTCCAGCCTCCGTGGAAGCCCAGCCGGGTGCCGATGTAAGGGCTCCACCATTTTCCTACGTTGAAGTCGGTCGCCAGGCCGATGTTACCCCAGGTCTTGGGGCTCAGGGGATGCAGGACGGTGGCGTTGAGACCCAGTCCTGCGCTGGCGAAAGTATGGTCTTTGAAGGACTCCTGTGCCTGTGCTTTTCCAGAAATAAGAAGGGCTGCAGATGCGAGGATGACGGCGATGGTATGGATGTTTTTCATGTCTTTTTTTACCTTATTATATAATAGTCACAAATTTAGGGATTATTTGACGAAAAACAAAGAAAGCACCCCGGCTGGAGTGCTTTCTTAAAGGGTATGTAAGGAGACTTACTTGACCTCGATGGTGACCACGCGGTTCTTGGCGGCGCCGTTGAACAGCTGGACGGTAGCACCGTGGGCAGCGGTCTCGATGTTCTCTTCGGAGGCACCAGCCTTCTTGAGGAGGGCGACCACGGTCTTTACGCGCTGCTCGGAGAGCTGCTGGTTGCGCTTGGCGGAACCCGTCTGCTTGTCGGCGTAACCGTTGACGGACAGCTTGGTGTTGGCGTCAATGGCGTTGTCGGTGAAGTACTCGAGGTGAGCCTTTTCACGGGCGGAGAGCTTGGCGCTGCCGCAGTCGAAGTAGAGGGTGATAGGAGAAGCCTTCACGTCAACAGCGGTGAAGGTACCGTTCTCGTAGAGGTAGGTCTGGCCATTGACCAGGTTCTTGAAGGGAGCGAGTTCGTTCTCAAGGGCAGCGATCTTGTCCTTGAGGGCGGCGTTCTCCTTCTCCAGGGCAGCCACCTTGTCGGCGAGTGCGTTGTACTGCTCGGTGGTGAAAGGCACAGGGATCACAACAGGGGTGATGGAGCTGTGACGGTCAAAGTTGGTCTTGCCCAGGTTGAAGGCGAGGCCTACGGTGGCGGAAGGATAGACCACGAAGCGGCCCATCTGGGTGGAGTAAGCCTGAGACTTGCCTACGAGAGCCTTGAGGTCGATGGTGGCGTTGATGCGGTCGGAGATGCGCAGCACATTGAGGAGGCCGGGGCCGGCAGCATACTCGAGGTTGCCCTTGATGGCGAAGGTCTTCTCGCTGACGTTGAGGACACCCATGGTCATGTAGGGAACGAAGTTCCAGAAGCGGGTTTCCTTGTAACCGCCGATGGTGTGGGAAGCGTTCCAGAGAACGTCGGCGTGGAAGTAGTTGAAGCCGAACTTGGTGTGGGCGGGCATGGCCGGGTTGGTCCAGGCCTGGGCAGCCTTGTTGGTGAGGCCGTGCCAGCCTACGCGGGCACCTACGAAGGGAGTCCACCATTTACCGAAGTTGACTTCCAGGGCGAGGCCCATGTTGCCCCACTGCTTGGGGTCCGAGATGGGGCCTACGACGGCGTTGATGCCGGCACCAACACCGATCCAGGTGTTGTCGAAGGCCTTGTTGGTCTCATAAGCACCGCGGACAACCTTACCGTTTTCGTCGCGGTTTGCATTCTCCTGGGCGTTGGCGCTCACAGAGAAGAGGAGGCTTGCAGCAGCAAGGGCTCCAAGAAGCATTTTGATACCTTTCATAATAAGTTATAAGTTTAAAAATTAAAATTCACACTTCTGACAAGGGCATAGTTTACCCTATTATCAACGCAAATTTATGGAAAAAAAATCCCTTTTCAAAATTTCTGCGCGATTATTTACCCAAAGAGTGTAAATTTGCAAAAGTATTCCCCCAGGCCCATGGATTTTAAACTTCAGTCTTCCTATTCCCCGTCCGGCGACCAGCCGGAAGCCATCGACCAGTTGTGCAAGGCCCTGTCCCAGGGCGTCAAGGACGTAACGCTGCTGGGCGTCACCGGATCGGGCAAGACCTTCACCATGGCCAACGTGATCCAGCGCCTGCAGCGTCCGGCCCTCATCCTGAGCCACAACAAGACGCTGGCGGCGCAGCTCTACGGCGAGTTCAAGGCCTTTTTTCCCAACAACGCCGTGGAGTATTTCGTCTCCTATTACGACTATTACCAGCCGGAGGCCTACATCCCCACGACGGATACCTATATTGAGAAGGACCTCTCCATCAACGAAAAGATTGACGAACTGCGCGTAAGTGCAGCATCGGCCCTGATGAGCGGCCGCCGCGACGTGATTGTGATCTCCTCCGTGAGCTGCCTCTACGGCATCGGCAACCCCGACGACTTCCACGACCAGACGGTGACGGTGAGAAAAGGGGAGCAGATGAGCATGACGCGCCTGCTGTACAAGATCGTGGACGCCCTTTATTACCGCACCGAGACCGATTTCAAGCGCGGTTCCTTCCGCGTGCGGGGAGATACCGTG
>Ga0310786_10013163_pt1 | contig 10211 bp, 7 predicted proteins | sample AusTroGonzalo_MG_FD_203881 | JGI IMG/M metagenome (GOLD analysis project Ga0310786, IMG submission 203881) | Bovine rumen microbial communities from tropical cattle in Woodstock, Queensland, Australia - Gonzalo_03 (v2) (version 2) | ecosystem: Host-associated > Mammals > Digestive system >... | reverse complement strand
ATAGGACTTTTGCATTTGGGCCATTTGTACCCATAATAACTGCCTTTGTTGGGCGTTTATTGTAGCGTTGAATATAGTCTTGGACCATGAATGAACCCATGGAGTGACCAAAGATTATTAAAGGTTTATCTTTGATGGCATATTTCTTTGCGACATCATCTAATACTCTAACGCATTTTGAGAAGAATGAACGTGGAACAATACCGAGTTGTGATTCGTCTGTAACAGACTCACCTTGACCATAATGGTCAATACAGTATACGTTATAGCCATTTTTATTTAAAAATTTAGCGAAATCATCATAGCGATATGAAGCTTCTTCCATACCCGTTGCAATTACAACAACGCCTTCTGGTTTTTCTACTTCCCAAGCAAAACCAAATAAGGAATCGCCATTAACTGTTTTGATGCTAATTTGTTTTCTTGCCATTGTTTTATCCTCCATTATTTATCAAAACCCTTTGGGTTATTCTTTTGCCAATTCCATGAATCACGGCATGCATCAACGATGCTTCTAGTGCATTTAAATCCCATTTCTTTAAATGCTTTATCAGCGTTTGCATAGCACTCTGCGATATCGCCAGGTCTACGTTCGACGATTTGATATGGGATTTTTATGTTATTTGCCTCTTCAAAGGCGTGTACAAGCTCTAAAACGGATGTGCCCTTACCAGTGCCTAGGTTATAAATTAATAGGCCTGGTTTCTCTTCTATCTTTTTTAAAGATAAAATATGACCGTGTGCTAAATCATCAACGTGAATATAATCACGAACACCAGTTCCATCAGGTGTGTCATAATCATTTCCAAATACACGAAGTTGTGCGAGTTTTCCAACTGCAACTTGAGTGATATAAGGCATTAAGTTATTTGGAATACCTTGTGGATCTTCGCCAATCAAACCCGATTTGTGAGCACCAATTGGATTAAAGTATCTCAATAACACAATATTCCAAGATGAATCTTTCTTTGCGAGATCTTTGAGTAGGAACTCTATTCTTAATTTTGTCTCTCCATATGGATTTGTGGTTGGCCCAACCTTGTCTATTTCGTAAATTGGAACTCTTTCTGGATTTCCATAGACTGTTGCAGAACTTGAAAAGACAATGTTCTTGCATCCATGTTTTTCCATAACTCTGAGTAAAACTTCGGTCGATCCAATATTGTTATCAAAATAAAGTTGAGGTTTTTGAACTGATTCACCAACGGATTTTAAGCCCGCAAAATGAATTACAGCGAAGATTTCATTCTCACTAAATACTTTGTCGAGTTTTTCTTCATCTCGCACATCTATTTCAAAAAATTGTGGCTTTTTTCCGGTAATTTTGACAATTCTATTCAAAACTTCAGGCTTTGAGTTGCATAGATTATCAACGATGATAGGCTCATATCCAGCTTCATATAACTGAACAACGGTGTGCGAACCAATATAGCCCATACCGCCAGTGACTAATATTTTTTTCATTAGCGTTTCTTTAACTCCTCTAACAATAAATCTGATGTAATTTTTGGATTAATTTTGCCTTGAGTTTTCTTCATAATTTGACCAACCAGGAAGCCGAGAGCACGACCCTTTCCTTCCTTGTAGTCAATGATTGCTTGAGGGTTCTCTTCTAACACCTTATTAACAGCGTCTTGAATGAATGATAAATCACTGATTTGTGAAGAAATTCCCAGGATTTCCTTAGCTTTTTTGGCATCTACACCCTCTTCAAGCATCTTTGCAAAGATCTCTCGAGCTTGGTTAGAATTAACCTCATTTGACTCAACTAACTTCACTAGTCCAGCAAGTTTTTCAGGGGACATTGGAAAGTCAGAAATTGACATAATATTTTTATTTAAGTATGAAGCAACATCAACATTAATCCAGTTAGCCAAAAGTTTATAGGCCTTTGAGTGTTTTGTTGCTTCATCATAGTAATCAGAAACTTCTTTTTCGCTTACAAGAAGTGACGCGTCGTAATCATTAAGTCCATGTTCTTCAATATAACGTTTCTTTTTAGACTCAGCGAGTTCCGGGCATGACTTAATTGCATTCTCAATAAACTCATCACTTAGTTTAATTGGTGTAATGTTTGTTTCTGGATAGTATTTATAATCCACAGCATCTGTTTTTAGACGCATTGGGACAGTTTCGTTTTTCTTATCATCGAAACGACGTGTTTCTTGAACTACTTTACCGCCTTCTTCGATAATCTTAGCTTGTCTAGCAATTTCAAAGTCGATTGCTTTTTGTACATAGTTAATTGAGTTAATGTTCTTAACCTCAACTTTAGTACCAAAAACATCGCTTCCTTTAGGTCTAATGGAAACATTTGTATCAACACGAAGTGATCCTTCTTCCATCTTGCCATCACTGACTCCTGAGAAAACAACGATAGAGCGTATCTTTTCAACATATTTCATGGCTTCTTCGCCGCTTCTAAGTTCTGGTTTAGAAACAATTTCCACTAGTGGAACACCGGCACGGTTATAATTAAGAAGGGTAAATGCAGGGAAGTGAAGTTGTTTACATGTATCCTCTTCGATATGAAGTCTCTCGATACCTATACGCTTCACTTTACCGTCTATTTCAATCTCTAAATATCCTTCACTACCGATTGGTCTTCTTTGTTGAGTGATTTGGAAACCTTTTGGAAGGTCACTATAGAAATAATTTTTTCGATCAAAATGAAGTTCGTTATCAATGCTCATATGAAGGGCATTTGACACTCTAATTGCATACACGACCCCTTCCTTATTCACTGTTGGAAGGGTTCCAGGGAACGCCATATCGAGCGGAGCACAAAGTGTATTTGGCTCTTTTCCATATGCGACAGGAGCAGCAGAAAACATTTTGGACTTAGTCTTAAGTTCAACGTGAATTTCAAGACCGATAACTGGTTCAAATTCCATTATTTCTCTCCTCCTTCCGCGTAGATATTAGCAAGACCTGTAACTTGTTCAAGTTCATAGGAAACTTGGAAAAGCTCAGTTTCTTCAAAAGCTCTACCCATTAAATTCGCACCAAACGGCATTCCGTCTTTAAAACCAATTGGAAGTGTAATTGATGGAAGGCCAGCAAAGTTTCCTAAAACAAGATGATTATCGGCAATTAAGTATTCGTCTGATAGACGATCACTTGCATCTGTAAACTTAGGAGCAATGCTAGGTGCGGCCGGTAAATATACAAAGTCATTATCCTTTAGGATATTGTTGACTGCCTCGACAATTCTTCGTCTATTTTTCTGAGCACGAACAAATAGTTCTTTTTGATTTTCTTTCATTAATGCAAAGGAACCAATAACGAAACGGCGTTTAATGAGTTCACTAAAGCCTTTAGTTCTTGCTTCTGTAACGACTTCTTCAAAAGTTGAACCATTAGAAAGTGGCCCAAACTTAATTCCGTCCATATTCGCGTTGTTGCTTGTTGCCTCAGCACAAGAAAGAACGAAATAAGTTGGGAAAAGTGAAGAAAGAAGTTCAACAGACATTGAAACTTCGTTTATAACGAATCCTTTTGACTTAAGTCCATCAAGAGTTTTGTCGAATGCATCTCTAACATCTTTATCTTTGACTGCTTCAACAACCTCTTTTACTACAGCGATTCTGCGTTTGGAACATTTCTCTTTAATTTTATTAAAATAGTGATCAACATCTTTGGTAGATGATGTTGAATCTCTATCATCACGACCAGATAAAACTTCAGTGACAATTGCAGCGTCACTTACGTTTCTAGTGAAGACACCAATAGTGTCTAAAGATGGAGCGAATGGGAAAAGTCCATAACGAGAGATTCTGCTCCATGTTGGCTTAAAGCCAACTAAACCAGCATACGAAGCAGGCTTACGAGTGGAGTCGCCTGTATCGGAAGCGAGCGAAAAAGGAACAATGCCCGCTGCTGTAGCGGCAGCAGATCCGCACGATGATCCACCCACCAAACGTGAGTGTGATTTATCCCATGGGTTATGCGTAATTCCTAAGTGCCCACTAGTGCCTGTTCCACCCATCGCAAGCTCATCAAGAGTGGCTTTTCCTATAGGAACGGCTTTTGCGTTTTTAAGTCTCTCTACAACAGCAGCATCATAAACAGGAATATATCCATTCAAAATATTTGAACTTCCTGTAGTAGGAACATCTTTAGTAGACATGTTATCTTTGATAACAAAAGGGATGCCCCAAAGTGGGTTACCAACCTCTACTTCACCAAGGGTAGAAGCAATCTCAATCGCTTCTTTTTCCATGATGTATTCAAATGCGTTGCAATTATCTTTCTTAGCTAATTCGATAGCATCCTTTGCGAGATCTAAAGGAGTGACTTTCTTTGAAATTAATAACTCGTGGAGCTCTAAGATTGACTTACCTTCGTACATTTTATTGCACCACCTTAGGTAGTTTAATTTGACCACCAATTTTACGTTTTGAATTTCTTAATGCTTCTTCTCTTGAAAGTGGTTCTTCTGGAACATCTTCTCTTAAATAAGAGGTTGTGCATTCAAAAGGAAAAGCCATTGGTTCATATTTTTCAATCTTGCTATTAGAACCAATAATGTTCATCTGTTTAGTGACTATATTAAACTCATTTAAAAGAGTTTCATATTCACTTTCAGACATATCAAACAGCAATCTTTTTGCTGCGTCTTTTAATACTTCAATGTTGTACTCTTTCATAACAATTTCAAATAATACTATTTTTGAAGTAATTCTTCAAACTCTTCTTCATTTAAAGTCTTAATGCCAAGAGCATGAGCTTTGTCGAGTTTTGAGCCTGCCTCTTCACCATAAATAACGTAATCAGTTTTAGCTGAAACAGAGCCGGCAACCTTAGCACCAAGATTCTCAAGAATTTCGGTGGCTTCTTTTCTTCCATATTTTGAGAGTGTGCCTGTTAAAACACAAGTTTTGCCATAAAACGGAGAACTTGTATCAACGGTAACCTTACCTAAATATGAGAAATTAAGTCCTTTCTCTTTAAGAGAATTTATCATAGCGATGTTATCTTCATTATGGAAGTATTCAAAAATTGAATGTGCGACAACAGGTCCAACATCTGGAATTTTTATTAAATCTTCTTCGGTTAATTCAAAGAATTTGTCTAGTTCAAGATATATCTTAGACAAAGTCTTGGCCATCTTTTCTCCAACTTCTTTAATGCCTAAACCAAAGAGTAATCTTTCAAGAGAATTTTCCTTTGATTTTTCAATAGCATCTAAAAGATTATCTGCAGATTTTTCTTGCCAACCTTCTCTAGAAAGAATTTCTGCTCGCTTTTGCCAGAGATCATAAATTGATGGGATGTTTGATATTAATCCGACATTAAAGAACTCTTCAGAAACCTTTTCGCCCATCGTATCAATATCCATAGCGTTCTTAGATGCAAAGTGAATAATTCCTTCGATTTGCCTTGCTGGACATGAAGGTGATGTACAGAAATGCATTGCATCTTTTCTAACTAAAGGCGCCCCACAAACTGGACATTTATCGATCATGATAAAGTCTTTTTCACTACCATCTCTTCTTTCTGGGAGTGGTCTAACAACTTCAGGAATGACGTCACCCGCTTTTCTAATGACAATATAATCGCCAATCTTTAATCCTTTATCTTTGACGAAATCTTCATTATGAAGAGTTGCCCTAGATATAACTGATCCAGCCACTCTAGTTGGGGTGATAACTGCATTCGGAGTAATTTTCCCGGTTCTTCCAACAGTGAAGATTATATCTTCTAACTTTGTTATAACTTCTTCTGGTGGGAATTTATATGCTATAGCCCACTTTGGTGTTTTTGCTGTGAACCCTAAAACATCGTACTTAGTAATGTCATTTACTTTAATAACAATTCCATCGATATCGTACGCTAAACTTGGACGCTTCTCAGTATATTCCTTGATATAATCAAGAACTTCATCAATTCCGTTACAAATTCTTCTTTCTGGATTTGTTCTGAAACCAATTGATTGAATATAATTCAAGGCATCGCTGTGTTTCTTAAAACCAAGTTCATCTGCATTCACTAAATAATACCAGTAAGCTTCAAGCTTTCTGGATGCTGCAACAGAACTATCTAGTTGTCTAATTGATCCTGCTGCTGCATTTCTTGCATTTGCAAGTAATGGCTCGCCTTTTTCTTCTCTTGCTTTGTTAAGCATTTCTAGAGTTTTTTTAGGCATATAAACTTCGCCACGAACCTCAAATGCTCTATGCTCATCAACTCGAGTTGGGATTGAATGAATTGTTAAAACGTTGTTTGTAACATCTTCTCCTTCAGTTCCATCACCGCGGGTTGCGGCATAGTTAATCTTTCCATCGACAAAGTCGAGAGACATAGCAAGGCCATCAATTTTCATCTCACACATGTATTCAACTTTATCTCCGCCAATAACATCGCGAATCTTTTTATCAAAGTCTCTTAAATCGTCTTCGCCAAAAGCGTTTGCTAGCGAAAGCATCATACGTTTATGACGAATCTTCTGGAATTCATCCAAAACTGTTCCTCCAACTCTTTGAGTTGGTGATAAAGGAGTGACTAATTCAGGATATTGCTTTTCTAAAGCAATTAACTCATTCATTAATTTATCATATTCACTATCGGGAACAGATGGGTTGTCTAAAACATAATATTCATAAGACCATCGTTCGACTTGTCTAGTGATTTCTTCAGCTCTAAGCTTTGCTTCTTTTAATGTCATGCTGTTGCTCCTTTCTCTTCTTTTCTAACTTTTGGATGTGATGCTAATATCGACTTTCTGCCGTGTGTTTCAAAGTCAATTTGTAATATTGTTCCGTCTATGACGGCGACCACAATTCCTCTACCAAAGACTTCGTGAATTGCAATATCTCCAGCCTTCCAATCTCTAATTCCGTTTTCGGTCGGTTTAGGCGGCTGTTGTACCTGCGAAACAAATGTTTGTCTTGGCTCGTCGTCCGGGAAATATCCAAAATCTGAGAATTTAGGACGTGGACGTGGTTGATATAATCCTTTTCCTTTTACTTCTAATCCTGCTTCTTTTACAAAACGGGAAACTGTTGATTCTTCCTGAAGAACATATGAATAAGAACTGTTTGTTGTTATATATAGGTGCTTCTTTGCGCGAGTAAATGCAACATATGCGAGACGTCTTTCTTCTTCTAATCCATCTTCTCCGGCTTCATCTTCTGTTCTTCTAGAAGGGAACACACCATCAATCATAGAAACTACAAAGACGTGATCAAATTCAAGTCCTTTTGCAACGTGGATTGTCATCATTGAGACATAGTCTCCATTTTTAATCTCGTCTTGTGATGTTTGAAGTGATGCGTTTTCTAAGTATGTTTCAAAACTTGATTCCGGATTATTTCTTAAAAAGTCAGTAATATCATCAAATAACGACTTAACGTTTTGTAATCTCTCTTCTGCGGTTTCATCATCACTTGAAAGATATTCGAAATATCCTAATTCACGAATAAAATCTTCTAGAATTTTTGGATATGCTTCAAGCCCTTCATCAAGCTTTGCTTTTGTATCTTTAATACTATGTATTAGTGCTGTAAGTGCGAGGATGTTTTTAGGTTTAATCTTTGTCTCAAATTTTTCTATTTGATCAAGGTACTCAAAATAGGATAATTTTTTATCTTCTTTTTCAGCTTTTAATTCATCCATTGTTGAGTCGCCGATTCCTCTACGTGGTACATTAACTATTCTTTCGAATGAAAGGTCATCTTCATGGTTGTAGATTAGACGGAAATAAGCGAGAACATCCTTAATTTCTTTCCTTTGGAAAAACTTAATTCCACCAAAAATTTGGTATGGAATTTTTCTTCTCATAAACTCGTTTTCAAAAGGCAATGTTAGATATGCTGCTCTATATAAAATTGCAATGTTTCTATATGAAGTGTTTGGATATTTACGAATTATATTTTCAATTTCGTTTGCGACATAAAAGGCTTCATCATCTCTTTTAATGGATGATTCTACCTTAATAGGGTCGCCTTGTTCAGATTCAGTATAAAGATCTTTAGGAACACGCTTTTTATTATGAGAAATTAACTTATTTGCATGATCTAATATTTCTCTGGTAGATCTATAGTTTCTATCAAGTATTAAAGTTTGAGCTAAAGGGAAGGTTTTATTAAAATTCAAAATTATATTTTGGTTGGCACCTCTCCATGTATAGATTGTTTGATCTGGATCTCCAACAACATATAAATTTGTGTCTTCCTTCATCAAAAGTTTAACAAGTTCAAATTGAACATCATTCGTATCTTGGAATTCATCAATTAAAATGTGGTCTATTCTGTGCTGCCACTTTGATTTTATTTCAGGGAACTCAGATAAAATCTGAATGGTTCTTAAAAGCAAATCATCAAAGTCTAAGGAAAGCATTTTGTCTTTTCTTTCTTCATATATATGGAAGAACTTCAAAGCTTTCTTTGTTCTATCGGCGGCATGTTCATCTAACAAAACACTTTCAGGATAACGTCCCTTGCATTTGTTTGCTGAAATAAAACCAATTGCATACTTAACCATATCATCATTGCGTTTATATCCGAGTTCAACACCGATATCTTTAATTAAAGTTTCAGTATCCTCGTCATCCATAATTGTGAAATTGTTAGGGAAACCAAGAACATCAATTTCTTTTCTTAAAAACTTCGCACACCAGGAGTGGAATGTAGAAACAGTTAATCCTTTGCCGACTCCATGAAGAAGTTTAAGCGCTCTTTCCTTCATTTCGGCAGCAACTTTGTTAGTAAATGCAATAGCTACAATCTTATTTGGATCAACACCCATCTCAGAAATCAAATACGAAATTCGATATGTCAAAACACGAGTCTTTCCAGACCCTGCACCAGCGATAACTCGAGCGTATTGTGCGTTAGTTGATACTGCTGCTAATTGTTTGTCATTTAGAAGTGAACTGTAATCCATAAAATTATGAGAGTTATTACTTTGTAATATTCTATCACAATTATATTCATTACTCAAATTAAGATTACATTATTTTAATTCGCCTTTAATTTGATTGATTCCAGCAAGATTTTTTTCACACTTATGGTTCGTAATTTTTAACAAACTTGGATAGCCTAAAATCCAAATATCTGCGGGATTTTCCGCATTTTTTGAAGAATTTGCATCTTTTCCAATCTGATCCTTGCTCGTTCCTTTAACAAAATAAATGTTCTTCATAGATAAGGCTCTATCAATTATGTAGTTCTTCAATTCGTTACAATGACTACACGAAACAGAATAGATATAAACATAGTAATTAGGTGACTCTACATCAAACATTGTCTCCCAAAATAATGAATACTCATCTACTTCGCTATAATCATGACTCACTTGAACACTTACCTCTTCTTCTTTTGTCGCGCTTTCTTTCTGCTCGTTACAACTAAGGAGACAAAATATAAACGGCATCAGGACTAGTTTTTTAAATGTTTTCATAAATACCCTCCTATAGTTTAATCAGGGTATTTTTTGCTTTTTTGCTGTAAAAGTTTTTATATAATATATTTAATGAGCGGTTTTTATAAAAAAGAGACATTAATTAGGACCATATGTTTTATGGCTTTTTTTGTAGCTATAAATGTCATCTGTTCATTTTTAACAACGGTGCTCCCTCTTTTAAGCATTATCTTAATTATCTTTTTGCCTTTAACTTCCGCAGTTGTTGAAGTTAATTGCAAGGACAGATGGTTTCCGATTTATGCATTTGCGACAATTGGTTTATCGATTGTAGCAACTCTTTCATCAATTGATTTCACTATTTTTTATGTAGTCCCTTCAATATTTACCGGTTACATTTTCGGTTTGTTTGCGAAACGACACTTGCCAAGCATGTATGCCATTTTTATCGCGACCATAATTCAAACAGGTTTATCGTTTGCATTCATTCCTCTAATAGAACTTATCACAGGATCAAATTTAATCGATGTTTTCGCAAAAATATTTAGGATTTCCGATATATTTTGGTTTAAAACGTTAATTTTACTCATATTTTTCATTATTTCTCTAATTCAGGTTGTTTTATCTTACATTGTAGTCTCAAACGAGCTTAAAAAATTCGCTGAAGAATTACCTCAAACTAAAAACCAGGGTTTTGTGGCATCAATTTCGTCCCTTTCATGCGTGGTTTTATCGGTAATTTCTGCATTTTTTTACATTCCTATAGCCCTATTATTTGTCGGCATTTCCTTCTACTTCGTTTTCTTCGTTATTTTTGACTTCGTTTATTCAAAGAATAAGTTAGGCAT
>Ga0310786_10013161_pt1 | contig 10213 bp, 21 predicted proteins | sample AusTroGonzalo_MG_FD_203881 | JGI IMG/M metagenome (GOLD analysis project Ga0310786, IMG submission 203881) | Bovine rumen microbial communities from tropical cattle in Woodstock, Queensland, Australia - Gonzalo_03 (v2) (version 2) | ecosystem: Host-associated > Mammals > Digestive system >... | reverse complement strand
GATATTTTTTAATAACGCCGCGGTTTCTTCGTTGATAAACCTTGCGTCGAGTCCTTGCGTAAAATCGACCTTTGCTTTGCTGTCGATAAGTTGCTGTAATAACTGCCGCCGCCCGTTGCAAGCGAGTAAATTCGCGTCTAATAGTTTAATTTGTTTTTGTCCGCTCCAAAATTCCGATAAATCGGCAACTTTTTTCGATATTCGCCCTTCTTTTTCGGTTACTATACAAAAAGGGCAATTATTCGGGCAACCGCGAGTTAAAAAGCCGTATGCTGTATCTTTTGTTAAGTCGGGGTATAGTGAATAATCGGGGTAAATATGTTCGATTTCGGGCGGTAATTCTTTATCGCGCGATTTTTCGTATATTTCTCTGCCGTTTTCAACTTTTATTGCAAATCCCGTACCGCCGAAAAATATCTCGTCGGCTTGTAAACAAAAATTGTTAATGTTTGAGTATTCGTCACCGAAAACTTTACTTACATATATACGGTCGTATCTGCACAAAGGCAAAACAAACTCCACATCGTCGCCGCGGGCTTTGTGCCACGCGGATATTTTCATTAAAGGTAAATTCGGAAAGTTGTGCGAGTCGACATCATATAAACCGATTTTCATTTTTGCGCTTTCCGATGTTTCGCCGCGTTCGGGCACGTCGCAAAGTGTGATATATAGCCTTTGCCGCTTACAACGAGTTGTAATTTGCTTTGCGGGTTATTTTTTATAATCGTGCCACGGATAACTTGTCCGTCCTCGGTGATAATTAAATCTTTGCCGTTGTAATTATCTTGATAATCGACGGCGGGCACGTCGCAAGGCATAACCCGCCCGTTTTTTGTCTTTATCCACGTTATCGGCGCACCGCAACTTTTACATTTTGTTGTTATCATATTTTGACCTCAACTATCTTTTTGATTAGCGACTTACGAAAAACCCACATATTGACGCGGTATTTGTCGCCCTTCCAATCGTCGCGGCGTAATATCCCGACGTGTTTTTCGCCGTCATAAAACGTAACCTCGACCAATTTACCGAGGAGGGCGTTGCATTCCGCCGACTCGTGCGTGTATTTTTTCATAGCGCGCCCCCGCCCGTTGCGTCCGATGTACTTGCAATGTCGACGCCGATAATAACGCCGTCATATCCTTTTTCGCATTTCGGACATACTTGTCGCCCTTCGGGTATAATATCGCCGCAAACGATACAATGCTCCGCGTTTTCTTTGGGTAATTCGTCAACCGCCGCCCTCATTGTTTGGGCGGCTTTTATAAGTTCTTTTGCCGCGTAATACGACATAGTAATCGCCCGCACAACGCGCCCCACCGTGTCGGCGAGGTTTTTTAAGGCGATAACCAATATTGCAATATTCTTTTTTGCTAATTTTTTAAGTCGTCTTTCTCTCTTACCGCTTTTAAACCGCATATTCGCCGCCCTCGATTTTTTTATAATTTATCGCGCACGCCTTAAACTTTTTGCGGGCAAGGTCGTCGAGTCTGCGCCCGTCGGCGTATCTGTAATTGCATTTATCGCAAAAATCCATTTTACCCGACAAATCTTTCTTTTCTTCGTTCGGGTCGGTTGCGAGTTCTTCTTCGTGTTCGCGTCTTGCGTCGAGTTGCTGTTGTAGCGAGTCCAAAGCGTCAAAGTCTTTTTGTAAAGCGTTTAAAAGTTCTTCGCCCATAGCCGCCGCCCTCAACCACAATGATTTAAAACATCGAGGGTTATTGCCGCAAGGCTGTCCGCGGTTACGTCGATATTTTTCTTAAAGCCGCAATCAAAAGTTACGGTAACGATTTCGCGGCTTATGGTCTTTTTATAAACGGCGTCGGCGACGCCGATGTTTGCGTTTTGCAAAAGCGGCTTTAAGTATTCCGCGACAAATTGTTTTTTATTTTCCATTTTCACCCTCACTTTGTATAATGTCTTTATTCGGGCGGGGTTGGTTTTTCCGCCCGTGCGTACCTTTTGCGGGTAATATATCCGCGTAAGAATTGAAGTTCGATTTTGTTTTGCTTGAGGCGTCGTTCGTAACATTCGATTTTTCGACCAATAGCGCAAATATCGCACTCCCGCCCCGCATATCCGATACAACCTTTTTTATCGGGGCATTGCTTTTGTCGGTTTGGATATTTTATTTTCATAATATAACCGTCAATTTTTCTTGCTCAATTCTTTTCATTAGTTCGTTTTGCGTATCGGCTTTGTCTTTTTCGATGTTCCACTTAATCGGGGGTTGCGAAAGTTTACCGCACTCGCGGCAAGCCTCGCACTCGTAACAATCTTTTGTCCTTTCACATATCGCTTTTAATTCCGATAATTTATAATCTTTCATTGCCGACCTCTTTTTTTCTTTTTTCTTTGTATTCGCGGTATTTTCGCGTGTAATCATAACTTTTACCAAAGATATTTAAAACGGCTTTGTATAACTGCGGCTCGTATTTTTGTAAGGTCTGTAAGTCTTTTTCAAAGTTGCTATTAAAAGGGCAACCCGCGCAACCCGTCCGAGTCATTCCGTACCGCAAATAACAGTCCGAATTTAAGACGCCGTAACGCTTTATGTATTCGCGCTTTGCGTCATCGGTAAACCACCAAATAGGGCGGTAATTCTGCATTTTTGCTTTTGGGTCAAAGGTAAAACAATTTTTATACGCCGACGCCCTTGCGCCGCCTTCCGACTTTCTCAAGCCTAAACATTTACAATCGAATTGATTATCTTTTTCGCATATATGCGAGGGGCGTTTTTTCGCACCCTCACAACATCTTTGACTCACTCGAAAATCGGGCGGGTTTTCAATAATAAAATCTTTAAGATAAGCATATTTTGATATGCTAAAATCTTTTTGTTTTAGATTACACCACCATTTAAGCACCGATGTTATGCGCGGGTATTTTTGGGCGAGTTCTTCGTATGACCGCCGCCCGTCGTCCTTGAAATTAAAATCGTTATTTTGCAAACTGTTAATTTTTACGGATACGTCTTTTGAGAAAAAAGGTAAGCCGTATTTTTTTACACCCAAAGGCACGGGCAAGGCGGCTTTTTCGCGTTGTATCACAATACCGTACTTTTTTTCGATTTCGTCAAGGTGTCTTTTTGTTGCGGCATACTCAACGCCCGTATCAAAAAATATAAATTTGAATTTTTCGGGCGGGGCAACTCTTAATAATAAGTCAATCATTACGTCGCTATCACTACCGCCCGATACCGATACAAATATATTGTTGAACTGTCCGCAACGAGCCGCCGCCTTTTGTATTGCGTCGCTTATTATTTGCAAAGGGTCTGTCATAACCGCACCGCCTTGTCGTCGATATAAATATCCGCCGATATTTTGCGGCAATCGCTACCATAAAGGGCAATTTTTTCGGGCGGGTTTTCATTGACGTAATCAAATTCAATTCCTTTTTGTCTGCACCATTCCACCGCCTCTTTTAGCCTTTCGCCAACTCTGCAAGTGTTTAATATAAGGGTGTTTCCGTCGATTTTTAATTTTTTGATAAGGGTTATAATGCTTTTTCTTTCTCGCCCGATTTGAGGGTATTTTTCCTCGCATAATACACCGTCAAAATCAACGGCGATTGTTCTATTTGTTATTTTTTGTTTGTTGAAAAAGCCTTTGTCGATTTCCCATTCTCGCGGAGCATTATTAAATTCATAAGTACAAAAAAAACTTATAGGGCAACCGACGCAAGCGTGCTTTTGCGGCTGACTCTCGCATATCGCCTTAATTTTCGATAATTTATAATCTCTCATAACCGCCGCCCGCCTATACATCAAGACTCATACACTCGGCAACCTTCCATAAATCGCCGCCGATATGCCCGACTTTAAAATCGGTTGTAAAACTTTCGCCCGTGCAATCGTATTCCGAGCATATACGTTTTGCATAATTTTCCCATAAATAACGTTTAAATTCGTCTTTTGTGCCGTCGAATTTAAACGGGTCTTTATAAATAATGGTTACGCTTTCGTAATCGTTTTTGTTAGGTATCAATAAATCGCCTTTTATATCGGCTTTGAGTTTTCGACGAAGGTTTATTATTTCGTCGCGGAAAAGGTTGTATAATTCCGTGTCTTGCGTTTTTTTGACTTTACGGTAATATGCTATCGCAAGGCGTAAAGAGCGGTCGTAATTTCCTAAAATAATGTTTTTGTTGGTTTGGCTGATATTTTCCATTTTTAAGACTCCTTTTTGTTCTTTTCGATGTAATCACGGATTGCAAGTCGTATTACGGTACTAATTGCAACCTCTTTCGCCTTTGCGATGTCGGCGAGGGCGGCTTGCGTCGTTTCGGGCACATAAGCCCCGACGCAAACTTTTTTCGTGGTTTCTTTTGCGTCCATTTTGTACCTCCTTATAAAATAAAAAATCGGCTTGTTATCAACAAACCGATTATATAAAGCAAGTATGCAAAGCAAAAAAATAATAGGTTTGTCGTCTTTTAACAAACCTATTGTAAAACAACATTGTTGATTTGTCAATCCTTTTTTAGAAATTTTTAGAAATTTTTTAAAGATTTTTAAAAGGGCGTTTTGACGTGTTTATTATACAAAATAACCGCCGCAATGTCAAGCCGCCGCCCCTCTTTGAGTTTATAATATACTATATTTAAGCATAATAAAACGCCCCGCCCGTGCGTCGACGGGGTTTAAATGCGGTTATCGGTTTTTATTTGTCGGCTTTGTCTTTTTGTCTTACGACGCGCAACGAGCCGCCGCCCGCTTGCAAATCTTCCAATAATTCCGCCCGTTTTTGTAAGGGCGTTTGCCACGTTCTTTTACCTTCCCGATTTCGTAAGGACGAGTGCGGGCGGTTGTTATACCGCACATTCCACTCTTGCATTTTTTCGCGTAATTCGTCGAAGGTCGAAAACTCCAACGTTTTATAAAAAAATTCGTTATCGGTACGGTGCGACCGTTCGACTTTTCCGTTGTGCCGCGGCGTGTAAACCCGTATGAGTTGGTGTTCGATTTTTAAGGCGTTCAAAAGCACGTCGAGGTTATGCACCTTACCTTCACCCGTTCCTTTCGGGTTGGTAAATTCGAGCCCGTTGTCGGTCTGTATCTTTTGCGGAATATACCCAAAGTAAACGAGGGCACGTTTTACAAAATCGACGGTCGAAAAACTGCTTTTCTCTTTGTACGGATATAAAAAACGCTCCCGCGTCGTTTCGTCGATAATCGTATATTGATATAAACGCTCGTGCCTAAACTGCCCGACGTTACATTCGAGCGGTATATATTTAACGTCCATTTGCATTTTGACGCCGAGCATTTCGGGCGTGTCGTAAGGCTGATTTATTCGCTTTTCGATTTCCTTATGCGGGCGCAAACCGTTCTTTACTATAAAACGGTACATACCGCCATACGACCGAGAATACCCGCACTCGGTACGCAATACGCCCAAAGCCTCGGCGTATCCAATGTCGGGGTGGTCGGTCAATAGTTTTATAATTTCCGCCGTTTCTTCGTCGGTATGCGCTGACGGGTGCTTTGTGTGCGGGCGGCTCGACTTGTTTTGCAAACTGTCGGTCGTGCCGTCAAATTGCCGCCGCCACCGATAAAGCGATTGCTCGGTGCATTTGAATTTTTTTGCAACGTAAAAAACGTCTTTACCTTCGACGAGCCACATTGTAAGGGCTTTTTGTTTTTCCTTTGCTGTATATTTTATGCCGCGCATTTTATCCTCCGTAAAAAATAAGCGGGCTACCGCATAGCAACCCGCTTTATTATTATTTCTTGTTTTCCGTTAATTTGTCCGCCGCCCAACGTAAAAATTGCGCTTTGTTCATACCGCTATTTTTTATAATCTCGTTAATCGCCGCCGCCTCGTCGGGTTTAAGCCAAGTACACCATTTTATCAAGTCGGTTTTGTGATTTTCACGATAACGCTTGTCGGCGGCTTTTTGCGCCTCACTTCTTGCCATAATTGCACCCCCTAAAATAAATCGCTTTCGATAACAAATTGATTTAATGCGTCGAAGGTCGGGCAATCTGCTTTTGGTACGCTGTACGATACCTCGACGCCGCCGAGTTGCCTTGCTACCTTCCACGCCGTCGCGGTTTCTAATACTGCGTAAATCTTGCCTTGTTTTTCAATCGTCATTTTAATTACCTCCCGTTTTTACCGTCGACGGCATACCGTCACAATAACGCGATAAAGCGCGGCGCGCCCCCGCGATGTTTTTATACTTTTTGTTTACGTCTAAATGATTATTTGCACTATTACGGCAACGCAAGGTCGCCGAGCCGTCGGCGTGTTCTGTGATACTATACGAGCCGCAAGAGTCCTTGTATATCGTTTTCATTTTAAGCCTCCTTCTTTTTGATACTTATTATTTTTTCAATCTTACACCCCATAAGGGCGCAAGTGCGTTTTACTGCGGCGACCGCTGATTTTTCGGACGTTCTCGTGTTTCCGAGCGGGCAAAATTCGTAAATGTTGTCGGGGTTTGGGTTGTCAAGGTTATTTGTTGCCCCACTTAATTGCACCGTAATTATATACGGTCTATTGTTTTTCATTTTTTTAAATCCTCCTATTTGACAAATCTTTTTTTATTCGTTATAATAGGGCTTACGAGGGGCGGTTTCCCGCCCGCTCTGCCTATCGCCGATTTATTCGTCGGCTTTGGGGTCTGCCTTACTCGGTTTGGGTTTCTTGAGGTTGATAATAACTTTTACGCTTGCGACCGCGTCGTTATTCTTAACCGCATTTTCCAAGTCTTGTAAGGCTTTTTCAATGTTTCCCATTGCGCTCACCTCCTTCGTTCTTTGTGATTTTATTATATCACATACCCCGTGATATGTCAAACATATAAACGCACTTTTTTAAAATTTTTCTAAAAACTTTTAAACAATCGCCCTTGACGTTTCGCCGAGGGTGATTTATAATATAGGCAACTATTAAAAGGAGTTTTTTATTATGAAATGGTTTTACAATTTAAAACGTTCGGCGCGCATTATAATCGCGGTCGTTTCGTGGTTGCCGCTTATCGTCTTTTCTTTGATAATCGGCGGGTCAATCGGCGAAAACGGCGAAAATATGCAAGCGTGGCAAGCCTTCTTGACGCTTGTTTTGCTTGCCGTTCCCGTTCTCTTTCTTGTCTTTGCTATAAAGGCGCGTAAGCGTGAAAACGCCGATAAAAAGCCCGAAAATAGCACCCCCCCCCCGAATTTTTCTACCCGCACAAAGTCGCCCGATACGTCGGCGTCTGCGGCTCGGTATGATGTCAACGTCAAAGTAAAACTCGTCAATAATAACCCCGACTTACCCGTCAATCTGCCCGTGCGCACAAAGGTAAAGGGCGTTACGTTTGAAGGGCGGCAAGAATACCTCGCCGAAAGTAAGGACGGCGACCCGCTTATAATAAAGCACTCCCCGACGCAAGATTATCCGAATACCGTTGCCGTTATAAACGACCGCACAAAAAAGAGGCTCGGTAATATCGGCGGCGACCTTGCCGACAAACTGCTCGACGCCTTCGGCGCGGGTTGCGAGTTCGGCGGCAAAGTCCTTGAAATAACGGGCGGTGACGGCAATAATTACGGTTGCAACATCATAATCGAAAACGTTCTATAAAGCGCAAAGGAAAACGCCTCGACGGTTTGTCGGGGCGTTTAATTGTTTTATACTGTGTCGTCGGGCGTTGTGTCGGGCGGCTTTTCTTTTATGCGCTTGAATATATAGTCGAGGGCTTTTCTTGCGAGTTTGTTTATGGGCGTAATCTTAAAGATATTGTAAAAGGTTTGATTTAAGACGTATATTGCCGTCGCAAGCGATAAGACATATTCGGCGGAAAGTTGCCCGACGATTGCAAGATAAACAACGGTTGCAACGACAGAAAACCCGACCGATATAAAAAGATATATGTAATGTCTTTTGTCTTCGTCTATTTTAGCGAATAATTTGCCGTACTTCATAACGCCGAGTATTATAATACCGACGACGGCAATTATCGTTAAGGGTAAGCCGTAAGCCGAAAAGAATTTCAACAAGTTTTCCACGGGTCGACCTCCGCTTTGGCACGGGCTTTACATTCGGCGCGATACGTTTGCAACGCGGCAAATTCCTCCGCGTGTTCTTCGTCGGACGGGTCGGCGATATAGTTATTTAATATCGCCTCGACCGCGCTTTGCGAATATCTTTCGCGGACGTACTTGTCGACGAGTTCGGCATATCGGGCGGTTTTTGTTTCGCCGTATTCGGCGAGGAACATAAGGTCGTCGAAGTTTTCTTCGATGTACTCGGCGGAGTAATCCTCGGTCGTTTTTAAGACGTATTCGTCGGCGGAATAAACAACGGTTACGACGCCTTCTTCGACGACTTCTTTTTCGGTGATGTTGTCGTGTAACAAAATACGTTTATTGCCGTCGGGTAAAGACTCTTTGCAAAATCTTTCAATGGGGGTTGTCTGTTCGATTTTTTTCATATTATGCCTCCGCATTTTTTATTTTTTGATAATGTGATATAATCCGCCGTGCCGCCGCGTGAATATAATCGGCTTGTAACTTTCGGCGTATTTTCTTTGAGTTGGTTTGTTTGAAAAAACCAAAATGCGCTACAACTTTACGGGCGCGTTGTATGCAAATTGTAAATGTCGTTACTAACTCGACGAACGCCCGCAAAAAAGTCCGTCGCACCCTTTTAAAAATCTGCTTTCGTATTGAAACGTGCCCGAAAGACATTTGATACCCCGCAACGTCGAAAAACGGACATTTGCGTTTTGCCGCCGAGGTTTCCTTCTTTCGTCGTTTTTCTTCGGCGATTGATACAAAGCGCGTTTCTTTACCGTTTTTTATTTGCAAATTCATTTGACGTTTTAAAAATTCGTTGACGAGTTTTATGTCGCGTTTCACATCGGCGAGGCGACTGCCTAAAAAACCAAAGTCGTCCATAAATGAAACGATACTTTTTATAAGCGGGGTTTTCTTTTCGCGCCGTACTTTTGATTGTTCTTTTGCGTAACGCATAGCGTAAGACATCATATAATTAAACAACCAAGCGTCGGCATATCCGCCGATAATCAAACACCCACTCGGCGACATTTTTGCAAGTTCCGATAAAACCGCAATAATCCATTTTGCCGAGGGTATTTCTTTTTGTATAAACTGTATTATTAAAGTGTAATTTGTACTTGCGTAAGCGTGTACAACATCGGTCTTTTGGGCGCAACGTATGTTGAGCGACTTTTTCCGAAGTTTCCGCATAACATATTTTTTTAAACCCGTTTGTCCGCGTTTGGGTATGCTTGCAAACTGAAACGGAAGTAAATGCGCTCGCAAAAGCGGTTTTAAACCTAAAATCAATAAATGCCCGAAAAGTTGGTGAAAAATGCAACATAAAGTAATATCTCGCATTTTTCCGTTCATACCGTCACGCCGAGGACGGACGATAACGGGGAAAAGTTCAAGCGCGTTGCGCTTGCCTTGTAAAAGCCGTGTTAAGCGCGTAAACATTTCGTAACCGATATTTTTAATTACTTCTTCTTTTAATGCGGTTTTACCTTCTCTCAATTCTTTCAACAGTTCTCGACGAGGTATGCCCGCATATTCTTCTGCGGCTTGTAAGCACTCTTCGCGCGCCCACTTGCCGCTAAAATAATTACGCACCGAGTCGCAACACAAATCCTCGGTCAAGTCGTTATATCGTTGTTTCATATTTACTTTCGCTTACTGTTTTTTAAGTCAAAGGGCTTTCGGGTGACCGTCTACTTTAAAGCAAGCGACGGGCTATTACTACCAGCCCCGCGCAAGGTCTAAAACCATACGCGCCCTCGTTGAAAGGGCTTGCGGCTATACTCGATTTTTACCATACGGTAAGGGTGTTAAGGCGTTATGCCTTTTATTAGGCTATAATCAAAACAGTATTCAAGGGCGCACCGTTCCAATTCGAGTTGTCGGGCGTGTTGTTGCCGTTACCGCAACCGAGACCGCCATTCTCGCCGTTAGTCAAGTTACCGAATAACCACGGACAGCGAACACCCGCCGAGTTCGTGCCATAGAACGCCACGCGCACACCTTAACACCCTTTATTGTGATTTATACGCAAAGGAGGGGTCTTGCCCCTCTATTCGGCTACGCCGAATATTCACCCCGCACTTTTTCCGCTCCCGCAAGCAAGGGCGCACCGTGCCAATACGAGTTGTCGGGCGTGCTGCTGCCGTGACCGCAACCGAGACCGCCATTCTCGCCGCTAGCCAAGGTACCGCATAACCACGG
>Ga0310786_10013160_pt1 | contig 10213 bp, 10 predicted proteins | sample AusTroGonzalo_MG_FD_203881 | JGI IMG/M metagenome (GOLD analysis project Ga0310786, IMG submission 203881) | Bovine rumen microbial communities from tropical cattle in Woodstock, Queensland, Australia - Gonzalo_03 (v2) (version 2) | ecosystem: Host-associated > Mammals > Digestive system >... | reverse complement strand
ATAGAAGAACTTAACGCCTGCTTCACCTGCTACGGCTCTGGCAAGCAATGTCTTACCTGTACCGGGTGCGCCATAGAGGAGAACGCCCTTAGGGATCTTGGCGCCAAGCTGCTGGTACTTCTTGGGGTTCTTAAGGAAATCAACGATCTCCTGGAGTTCTTCCTTCTCTTCTACAGAACCAGCAACGTCAGAGAACTTGACCTTGTCTTTGTTGGGGTCTGATATTCTCGCGCGGTTATTACCGAAGCTGAATACGCTGTTGCCGTCCCTGCTCTGTCTTGTGATGCTCATGAAGAGAACAACTACGACGATGAGAGATACAGCAAAGAGAACCACATTGACGATCAATGACCAGTCAAACGGTTCGGAGTAGTTATAATTCTCGATCTTGCCCTGGTTCTTAGCCTTCTCAAGCTTTAAAACGAGGTCGTCTACGAACTCATAAGGAATGTCCTGCGTAACCTGCTCGTTGATTCCTGCAGCATTTCTGTAGGATACGACTACTGTCGTTCCCTTGATCTCTACGAGGCTTACCTTATTGTTCTCATCGTCGATGATCGTCATAACGTCAGACAGGGTCTTCTGTTCCTTCTGTCCGTAATTACCACCAAACACGATAGTCGAGAATGCAATCAATACGACTATCATAATAACGTAGAAGAATAATCCTCCGCCTATCGGTTTGATATTCTTTTCTTTCTTATCTGATGACACTTTCTCTTATTCCTTTCTTACGATCCTAATATCGTCGAAATCTCTATATTTGCCGTCAAGGTCAAGACCATATCCGACAATGAATTCATCCGGGACCGTGATCCCGTTATAATCAGGCACAAGGTCATTTACTCTTCTGCTCGGCTTATCAAATGCCGTACAGATCTTAAGGGACTTGGGCTGTCTCTTAAGGAGCTGCTCTTTGAGAAGAGCAAGAGTCCTACCCGTATCGATAATGTCTTCAACGATAAGGACATTCATATCCTTGATGTCATAAGACATATCTTTCTTGATCTTAAGCTCTCCTGTGGAGAACTCGCCCACATAAGATGAGACCTGCATAAAATCAACTATAACAGGCATCTCAAGTCTTCTTACAAGGTCAGCAGTAAAGATAAAAGCTCCGGTAAGGATGCCAACTACGACAAGAGGTTCATCACCGTAGTCGCGGTTAAGCTCGCTGCTTAAACGATCCAGCATCTGCTCGATCTCACTATGAGAAACTAACACCTGATCAGTATTGATAGTCATAGTAATTTACTGCCTTTCTATCGCGATCCTGACAAAAGTCTCAGGTTTGCCTTCGCTCTGTCTCTCCGCAATGCATTTTCCGTAACTTACGGCATTAGTAAATCCGATGCCGTGTCCGAAACCCGGTAACCACAAGATCTCGCCGCCCTTACGGATAAAGAGGATCTGAGATCTCGCAGACTCAGGAACCTTAAGGTCAGTAAGCAAGCGGTTAAGCTCTTTGCTGCCTGAAGAACCTGCTCTCTTCATCTTCAGAGGCGTGTCAATTCCGCCCTGGTTACCCGCCGTGACCGTGCCCTCAGCGACCGCTTCAATAGGGCAAAACCACGAATGATTATTATACTCCAATTCGCGCGTGTTCTCAATTATTCTTGTTTTTAATATATATAAAGAATGAGGTATCTTTGCGTCATTTTTGTCCTCATCTCCGGCTTCGGGAATCGCCAGTTTGAGATCTACAGGACCTTCAGCTACGACAAAGCCCATTTCTTCTGCAATTTTCAGAGCCAGATCCTTAATGCTCTCAGATGTTCCGAAAGCGAAAACATCACCGTGCCTGTATGCTTTTCTGCCGAAAGGCATATCCAGGAAAGCCTCACCCGAAGGCTCGCTTCCGATAAGATCAAAGCAGTCGTTAAGATTGCTCTCTTCAAAATCTATGAGGTCTCCGAAAGTCTCCTGCCACAAGGATCTGACAACACGGGACTCCATGGCCTTGTGCAGATCCTTAATGCCTGATACAGAGAGTACAGGATAGCCTGAGATCAGTCTGCGGTTAGCAGCATATGCCTTCAGAGCCTCCCTGCTGATGAAATCGAGATCGTCAGATAAAAGCTTATATGTCCTCGAAAGGGGGACCGTGGGATCACCATAGGATTCAGAGATCTTGGGGAATATATCGTTGCGCCAGGTATTGCGCGTACCCATTGTCGTGAGGTTCGTCTGATCGATCGCGAAGCTTACGCCAAGCGAATTAAGATAATCTACAAGTTCGCTCTTCTTAACACACAAAAGTGGCCTGATTATTCTTCCTGCAATGGGCTTCGGATTAACAAGACCTTCCAAGCCAGAACCTCTGAAGAGATTCATCATCATGGTCTCAGCGACATCGTCCTTATGGTGGGCTATGGCCACGCGGACTGTCTTGCCCGTAGCCTTTTCGAGCGCTTTGGCATACTGCTCGAAAGCCTCATATCTTAAGACTCTTCCGGCAGTCTCCTCCGAAATGCGGTTCTGCTCTGAGAATTCTTTAATATCAAAATCCAGGACCTTCAGCTCGACATCATTTTCTTTGCAAAGCTCTCTTACGAGCTCTGCTTCTTCGTCGCAGACAACAGGTCTTAAATGGTGATTACAGTGAAGGGCATAGATATCGCAGTCTATGTCAGAACGTTTCTTAAGTCCCTTAAGGATATTAAGCAAAGCGACAGAATCAGGACCTCCGGACAGACCGACAACAATAATGCCACAGTCAAAGAGTCCTCGGCTTTTGGAAAATTCAAGGACCTTATCTAAGATCTCGGCTGTCTCTTCTCTGTTCAAGCTTTAAAAACCGTCCGGGAAACTGTCATTTGCCTGGGCAAAGAAGTCGTCATTCTCCGGCGGTGCATCATCGTTGCCAGGCATGGGAGGTTCCGGGATCGGACCCTCATCCGTCGTTACACTCTCAAAATTATAGTTCTGTGAAGCGGTATCACCGTCCACAGTCCTGGTATAAGCACTGCCGGAATCATCTTCAGGATCCTTCTCGCTGTGCTCGATAAACATAGTCTTTCTGGGAACCCACCAAACTGAGTCCCTGCCTGTCCTGCCGTGACGGTTCTTCGAAAGGTAGATGTAAGCGGGCTTAGCGTCGTCCTTATCCTTGAAGTTAACTGTCTGGGGAGCTTCCTCACCCTCGGCTGAACCATCCTCATCCTTCTTCTTGTAGTAGTCAGGTCTGTCGATGAACATTACCGTATCGGCATCCTGCTCGATCGCACCTGAGTCTCTCAAGTCGGAAAGCTGGGGTGTATGGTCATCTCTCTGCGCAGCACCTCTGGATAGCTGTGAAAGAGCAATGATCGGAATATTGAACTCCTTAGCAAGGAGCTTCAGAGATCTGGAAATAGCCGTAACTTCTTCGTTACGGGATTTACTGCCGTTGCCGGGCATAGTCATGAGCTGCAGGTAGTCGATTACAACGAGCCTGGGTTTGTTGGGGCTCGCGAAAAGCTGCGTGAGCTTGGACTTCATGGTAATGGGGTTTGTATCCGAGTTGTCGTCGATAAAGATCGGATACTCGGCCAAAAGCTTCAATGCCCTGTCGATCTGCTTCTGGTCGCCTTCGCTCATCTTGTGCGAATAAATGATCTCGCTTACGGGCTTGTTCATGAACGAAGACATAAGTCTGGATGCGATCTCGGACTTACTCATTTCGAGTGAGAAGATCGCAACGGGATTCTGGTTAGCGGCTACATTTGCAGCCATATTGATAGCAAGCGCGGACTTACCCATACTAGGACGCGCTGCAAGGATATTAAGAGAACCGGGTCTTAAGCCGCCCAGCATGGAATCGAGCTTGGGGAAACCGACCTTGACCTTGCCTCCGACGTTATCGTCCTTAAGCTCCTTATAGATCTCAGTCATGGTCAGCTTAAGGATATCGGGCATGCCTTCAAATCCCTTGGTCTCACCCGCAGTCCTCAATGCCGAGATTTCTGAAACCGCATAATCTACAGCCTCAGAAGCTTTCATCTGGCCGCTTGTCGCCTTCTTCTTAACGTCATCGACTGCCTTAAGGAGCTTGGCTCTGTCAGATCTCTCGCGGATAGCCTCGATATAGCTGTCCAAAGCGGTCTGGACGGCAGTCTTGTCGCCTACTCTGTATACATATCTCTGTCCGCCGGCTTTGTCGGCAAGACCTCTTCTCTCAAGTTCTGAAAATACTGTGATTCTGTCGATCTGGGCATTATCAAGGAACATGTCTGTAATGACACTGTAGATGACACGGTTACGGGCGTCGGAGAAATCCTTCTCCTCGATCTTGTTCTCGACGACTTTGAGAATGGCGTTGTTCTTACGCATGCAAAGAGCAAGCAGAGCCATCTCGACGTCTACTTCGCCGTTCGTATCAGTTCCCTGATCGATAAGATTATTCAGATAATCCATTTCATCAGCCATACAGAATCAAACCCTGATCAGGCACCTGTTACTACTTCAACGTTGATATCTGCAGATACCTGGGGGTGAAGCTTAACTCTTGTCTTAAACATTCCGGTATTTTTGATCGGGCTGGAGATAACGACCTTCTTCTTGTCGACATCGAAGCCTTCCTTCTTAAGGCTGTCAGAAATATCCTGAGCTGTAACGGCACCGTAGAGTCTGCCGTCAGCGCCGCCTCTGGCAACGACCTTAAAGACCTTACCGTCAAGGATCTTCTTTGCATCCTGTGCTGCGATCAATGCCCTGCGCTCGTGCTCAGCCTTAGCGCCGGTCTGAAGCTTAACTTCATTGAGATTTGCGGAATTGACTTCCTTGGCAAGACCCTTCTTAAAAAGGAAATTTCTCGCATAACCGTCGCTGACATTAACTACTTCGTTGGCTTTGCCGACATTCTTGACATCTGAAAGCAGTATTACCTTCATAAATAACCTCCGCCGATAACCCGGATACTAGATTTACAAAACAATCGGGCTATCTCCTAAGAACATATTATATGCTCCGGGAGGGCCCGATTGTTATACATTTTTTAAATTATAACTTAGCTGACCTGATTTGTGTTAAACCTGACAGCTATTGTCCCAAAAACGGATTACTGAACCGTGTAGGGCAAAATTGCAACCTGACGTGCACGCTTGATAGCTGTTGTAAGCTCACGCTGGTGGATTGCGCATGTGCCAGTCATTCTCTTGGGAAGGATCTTTCCGTTCTCGGAAATATACTTCTTGAGAGTAGCATCATCCATAAAGTCGATAGACTCAACCTTATTAGCGCAGAAGTTGCAAACCTTCCTGCGTGTTCTTCTCTGCCTCATTCCGCCGGCAAACTCTCTACCACCGGCTCTGGGTGCTCTGTTTTCTGCCATTTTGAGTGATCTCCTTTAATTAAATCTCAAATGGAAGCTCACCGGACTGACCTTCATCAAAACCGCCTGTAGGTGCATCGATCTGCATGTTAGGTGCAGTAGGAGCACTTGCAGCAACTGAATCTGCCATGGGTGCAGGCGCACTGAAGGACTGTGTAGGAGCAGCAGGCTCCTGACGATATGTCTCACCGGATGCAACACCGGAGGATTCTACGAACTCTGCCTCATCGACAACTACCTCAGTAATGAACTTTTTCTGTCCACTCTGATCGTCGTAGCTCCTGGTCTGAATGCTTCCTACCAAACCGATGCGGTTGCCTTTACGAAAATACTTCTGAATAAAGACTGCAGTCTGACGCCATGCAACACAGTTGATGAAATCAGCCTGTCTCTGACCGTTGGCATCCTTAAAACGTCTGTCAACAGCAATAGTAAAGTTGCAAAACTGGGTCTGGTTGGATGTAAGCTTTACTTCCGGGTCCTTAGTAAGTCTTCCGACTAATTCTACTTTGTTCATTTACTGTTACCTTCCTGTCTAAAGTGATTACTCACCGACACGAACAATGAGATAACGGATTACACCATCAGTAATCTTGAGAACACGCTCAATTTCCTTAGGGAAAACGCTATCGGCAGTAAATACAGTCTGAACATAGTAGCCGTTCTTCTGACCATCAATCTCGTAAGCGAGCTCACGTGTTCCGAGTGCATCAAATGTGTCAATCGTAGCACCTGATTCGATCTTAGCCTTAATTGTGTCAGTAAGAGAAGCAATTCCCTCTTCACCGTTAGCGGTGCTGAGGATAGCGATCAAACGATATTGGTTTGCCATGTCATTCACCTCCTTCTGGACTTTACGGTCCGGCCTCAAAACCGGACAAGGATACCGCCCCTATATAAGCGGCAACGAGAAGAATAACACAGCAGTAGAGCCAAAGTCAAGCATTTACCGGGCGAAAAGCCGTCACTCTTAAGTTCGCATCCTGCCTAAATTCTTACTGAGCAAAGTTTAACAACCCGAAAATCAAAATTCTACCCTTTGAGAGCAGATTAAGACTTTTTGGGGGTCTTTGAGACTGGTCTTAAGTTTTTCTGTCCGCAAAAGCTAATCAGACCCTGGATGCGCCGAGTTCTTTGATGATGTACGGGAACAGTATCTCGAGCCATGCATTTAAAGCTTTTGCAGTATGGAGATATGTCTCGTAGTTCTCGCCTGTCGGATCGGGAACGGAAATGGACATTACTTTTCCTGAAGAATCCTTCATGACAAGACCGTTTGCTGCAGCGAACGTAGAAAGGGAGAAAACCTTGTCCTTGATCTCAGGGAAAGCCTTGATAATGGCAAAAGCCTGCTCGTCCCTTACAGTCAGGATCAGGTCATTGCAGTCGTAGATCGCGGGATTTGCCCTTCTGGATTCAATAGAGCTGATTCCGAAGCCTGATATCTCCTTTACGGCCTTATCCATCTGGCTGTCAGGATCCATCCCGTCCATAGCCGTAAGGCCTGCGGATTCGCAATATATCTCTACTCCGGTGTCATTTTCCCTATTGGAGATGTAGGGCTCGTTCTTTTCGAGCATTCTTCTCATAAGGGATTCCATGCAGGCGGATAAGGATGTGTTGTTGTCGTCGACAAAGAGAACGGACGCCGTGAATGTGTCCTTGAACGCGTCGAGCGGCAAAGGTGTTCTGAGAGGCCTTGCTGGTGCGGGCATTCCGGGAACGAGCGCCTCCTTCTTACCTGCTGCTTTGGAAAGTCTGTTCATGTAAGCAACGGATAAGCCTTCGCCGTCAAAACCCTGGGCGAGGATCACATCGACTTCCTGGACATCCAAAAATCTCAAGCCTTCGAAAAGGCCGTGGGAAGCGCAGGATACGTCGACAGTCTTTCCATAAACGCAGAATTCCGTATGCGCGGACAATACCTTGTCGTTAAGCTTCTCATAGACGGCCTTGATCTCATTGCCGCAGTAAAGTCCGATCCTGGCAAACGGGTTGGATGACAGGATCTCACGGGACCTTAAGATAAAAGGAGATGCGATATTTACGAGCTCCTTTGCTTCATCATCAGTGAGCTTCTTTAAGTCTTCGACAGTGAAGGAAGTCTTCGCGATCTTGCCGTCGGAACCTATAGCATCGTCTCCTTCGATCTTGGTGCCTTCAGGCATCTTCATTATCTCCACCTGGGCATAAGGCGCATAGTGGCGGTACTTCATACCGGGTGCTTTGGGTGTTTCTTTGTCTGCTAAAGAACCTGACATAACGGCTTCTCCTCCATTAAGGACCGCATCGATGTCTGCTTTGGTTACGGCGCCGGGTCTTAAGATCACGGGCGCTTCTCCTGTGCAGTCGACAACGGTCGATTCCAGTCCGTATTCGGAATCTCCTCCGTCAATTATCGCGTAGATGTATCCGTCCATATCCTCCAGAACGGATCTTGCTCCCGTGGGGGAAGGTCTGCCTGAGAGATTAGCGGAAGGTGCTGCGACAGGAACGCCGCAGGCTTTAAGGAACTTGTTTGCAACGGGATGTGAAGGCATTCTGACGCCTACGGTATCAAGACCAGCCGTGGTCTCATCCGAAATGCAGTCAGCCTTTTTCATTACTACTGTAATAGGGCCGGGCATGAATGCGTCGATGAGCTTCTGCGCAAGAGGCGTGATCTCGGAAACGATATCCTTGATCTGGTCCTTATCGCCGATGTGGCAGATGAGCGGGTTGTCAGCAGGGCGTCCCTTGGCCTCGAAAACCTTCTTTACCGCTTCACCGTTTCTTGCATCACAGCCCAAACCGTAAACGGTCTCTGTGGGGAAACCGATGACTTCGCCGTTCTTAAGGTGCTCAGCGCAATCCTTGATGGCCTTCTCATCACCTGAATCTATAAGTAATGTTTTCTTATATTTCTTTTCGCGTTCCATATATGCCTCTTATTACTCTTCGCTCGAGCCTGCGTTCTCTGCAGCCTGTGCCAGCGTCAATGCGTCGACGATCTCGTCCAAATCTCCTGCAAGTATTGCATCGAGTTTATAAAGCGTTAATCCGATCCTGTGATCGGTAACTCTCCCCTGATGGTAATTATATGTCCTGATCCTCTCGGATCTGTCACCCGTTCCTACCTGTGATTTTCTCTCATCGTTATTCTTATCGATGTCCGCCTGACGTGCGATCGCCCACAGACGTGACTGCAGGACTTCCATCGCCTTTTCCTTGTTCTGGATCTGTGATCTCTCGTCCTGGCAGGTAACTACCATTCCGGTTGGAAGGTGCGTAATTCTGATAGCGGATGAAGTCTTGTTGATATGCTGTCCGCCTGCGCCTGACGCTCTGAATCTGTCGATCTTAAGATCATTCGGATTGATCTCGACATCGGTAGGTTCAGCCTTTGGCAGGACTGCGACAGTTGCCGTTGAAGTATGGATCCTTCCGCCTGACTCGGTAACAGGAACTCTCTGGACTCTGTGAACGCCACTCTCAAACTTCAGTCTGGAGAATACTCTGGGGCCGTCGATCTCAGCAACGATTTCCTTGTAGCCGCCAAGTTCCGTCGGGCTCTCGTCTACGATGCTTACATCGAAGCCCTTAAGCGCTGCATAGCCCTTATACATCTTGAAAAGATCGCCTGCGAAAAGCGCGGATTCCTCACCGCCTGCTCCCGCTCTGATCTCCAGGATTACCGATCTGTTGTCTCTGGGATCGCCAGGAGTGAGATATATCATGAGCTCTTTTTCGAGAGTTTCCAATCTGTCTTTTGCATCAGCCAGTTCGGCATTGGCGAGACTTCTCATCTCATCGTCTCCGCCGAGGTCACCGCTCTCTAAAAGATCTAAAATACCTTCTATCTCTTTCTCGCAGGCTTCATAGCTTCTGATGGCTTCGACCTGAGGATTAAGAGCTGCGAGTTCCTTCGAATATTTAGTGTATTCGTCAGGGCGTGAAGCAACGGCCGGATCGCTTAATGTTCCGGTCAGTTCTTCATACTTCGCTTTAATAAGGTCTGTCTTGCTCTTATCTATTGCCATGGTTATACAAAATTATCACATAAGTATAATTATTTCCAACTTAAGCCCGCACCGGCGAAGTTAAAATGCCTGTCACAAATAATCCAGGCAAAAATCCAGGCGGCGCCTAGAAAAACGCCTGGAAATCGAACGACGAATGGCAAAAATCTAGGCAAAAATCTAGGCGGCGCCTGGAAAAACGCCTGGATTTTTCCAAAATAAAAGGACTGCCTCCATTAAAGAGACAGTCCATTCTGTTTTTCCTTTACGCCTGAGGTGCAGGCGGTGTGACCGGCTGAGTCTGAGTAACAGGCTGAACTCCCGGGATTACCTCGTACTCGAGCTTATGTCTTAACGGTCTCTGGCAGCGCGGGCAGTATACAAATCCGTGCGGATACCAAGCTCTGTGACCTAAGTCATATGTATGGTAATCGAACTCGTAATAGCAATATTCGCACTTGCAGTGAAAAGTCGGATTGTACTCTTCGTATCCCGGAACCGGATTGGGATTTACCACGCCGGAATTCTGGACCCAGCCCTTAAGCTGTACAGGCTGCTGAGATGCTGCAGGAGCTACAGTAACCGGAGCTACCGCAGGTGCTGCGGGCGCAGGAGCAGGTGCAGGAGCGGGTGATTCAAAAGTCTGGACGGTACGGAAATCGAATCCGCATTTCATGCAAAAATTCGCACTGTCAGCAACTTGTGTTCCACACTGGGGACAAAACTTGCTCATCTCATATTCCTCCTGTTATTCCATATCCGTTTCAAATAGCTGAAACTAAGTAATTATAAGGCCTCCGGGATATAAAGGTCAAACAAGGCCTCTTTACTTTTCATTGCTGTCATCAATGATGTTGCCGTTTCGAACGTTCTTTTCGACCAGATTTTCCCTGGCATAATTCCA
>Ga0310786_10013159_pt1 | contig 10213 bp, 9 predicted proteins | sample AusTroGonzalo_MG_FD_203881 | JGI IMG/M metagenome (GOLD analysis project Ga0310786, IMG submission 203881) | Bovine rumen microbial communities from tropical cattle in Woodstock, Queensland, Australia - Gonzalo_03 (v2) (version 2) | ecosystem: Host-associated > Mammals > Digestive system >... | reverse complement strand
AGAACATCGACGGATACCTGAAGTTCCTGAATGAAGGATTGAAGCAATGATAGACAAGGAGACACGCGAGCGCATCATTGCGCTGATACACCAGGAGGTGGTGCCCGCCATAGGCTGCACCGAACCAATGGCCGTTGCACTGTGTACGGCAAAGGCTGTCGAGCAGCTTGGCTGTCGACCTGAGAGAATCGAAGCCCGTCTCAGTGCCAACATCCTGAAGAACGCCATGGGTGTAGGCATTCCCGGCACTGGCATGATCGGACTGCCCATCGCCATCGCCCTGGGTGCCCTCATCGGCAAGAGCGAATATCAGTTGGAGGTTCTGAAGGACCTGACGCCCGAGGCTCTTGAGCAAGGCAAGCAGTTTATCAACGAGAAGCGCATCAGTATCGGTCTGAAAGAGGGCCAGTGTGACAAGCTCTACATCGAGGTCACCTGTTCGGCTGCCGGACGCCATGAGACAGCCATCATCGCTGGCAGCCACACGCATTTCGTCGCCGGCGATGCCAGCTACAACCGCACATCGGCGCAGGAAGAGGCCGACGAGATAACTCTCAACATGCGCATGGTCTACGACTTTGCTGCAACAGCCCCGCTCGACGAGATACGCTTCATCGAAGAGGCACGACAACTGAACATGAATGCAGCCCGCGAGGCGCTGAAGGGTAACTACGGACATAATCTGGGCAAAACCATTGACCGGCCGCTGTCAAAGGGCATCTTTGGCAATACCATTTTCTCACACATCATCTCGCGCACAGCCTCGGCCTGCGATGCACGCATGGGTGGCGCCATGATTCCGGTCATGTCCAACTCGGGCAGTGGCAATCAGGGCATCTGTGCCACCAACCCCGTATGCGTCTATGCCAAGGAGAATGAGAACACCGAAGAGGAGCTGCTGCGTGCCCTGATGCTCAGTCACCTCACCTCTATCTATATCAAGCAGTCGCTGGGCAAGCTCTCCGCCCTCTGCGGATGCGTTGTTGCCTCAATAGGCAGCAGCGTCGGCATTACCTACCTCATGGGCGGCGACTACAACCGTGTCTGTGCATCAGTAAAAAACATGATTGCCAACTTGACGGGCATGATTTGCGATGGCGCCAAGCCCTCGTGTTCACTCAAAATCACCAGCGGCGTGTCCACCGCCTTGCTCTCTGCCTTACTTGCAATGGAGGGGAAATGTGTCACGTCTGAGGAAGGCATTGTCGATGACAGCGTCGACAAATCCATCCACAACCTAACCGCTATCGGTGCCGATGCCATGTGCAAGACCGATGAGCTGGTGCTCGACATCATGACCTCCAAGTAAGATCAGTGGGAACCGATGTAGAGGAACAGCATGCCAAGGAGGACAAGGGCAAGGTCGAAGGCCTTAGCCTTAAGATTACGCTCATGGAACAGCCAGGCACCGAAGAGGAAACTGACGACAACGGAACCGCGGCGCACCATCGAGACGATGCTGATCATCGCCTCAGGCAGCGACAGGGAATAAAAGTACATGAAATCGGCCGCTGACAGGAACAGGCTGACGCCAAGAATGGACCACGACCAGTGGAAAGGCGTAGTGCTCTTATGTTTGGGCCACCACAACAGCATCAGCATAGCAAGCATCATGCCGCATTGGTAGATGTTATACCACGACTGCACCAGCATACGGTCAAGCCCTACCCCACCTTCGCCGACAGGAGCCATGAGGTATTTGTCGTATAGGCCACTGATAGCGCCAAGGGCTGCAGCACCGACAATCATATATATCCAGTGATCGTGCTTGAAGTCTATGCCCTCCTTCTTACCGGAACGGCTGAGCATGAGGAAAGAGGCAACGGCCAGCAGCACGCCAATCCATTGCCACATATTAAGACGTTCGCCAAACACCAGCAGGGCACCGACAAGCACCATGACAGGACGTGTAGCATTGATGGGGCCGACAATGGTGAGGGGCAGATGCTTCATGCCGAAGTAGCCGAGCACCCACGACGACAGCACAATAAGAGCCTTGAGCAGCACATAGCGATGGACTTCCCAGCCGCCCGAGGCGACATGCAGGATGGAGCCGTCAAGCCAATTGGCCTGTGCGCTTATCACGATAAACGGCAGAAAAACGAGCGAGGAAAACAGCGTATTAAGGAAGAGCACCGGAATAACGGCGTTCGACTTCAAAGCATGTTTCTTAAACGAATCGTAGCAGCCCAGGAGAGCTGCGGAAAGGAAGGCTAATATCAGCCACATGGTCTAAATGAAGAATTAAGAATGAAGAATCTGCTACCGCCATACTAATAAGTAATGTCTTCAAGGAAGAGGGCGTGAGCGGGCATCGACTCACCAGCGTTTGTCCGCGATTTTCCTTCAATGATACGTCGGAACCCATCGATATCAACACGTCCGCGTCCAACCTCAATGAGCGTACCGACAACAGCACGCACCATGTTTCTCAGGAAGCGATTGGCACGTATCTCGAAGTACCAGGTCGTGGGCGATGTCTGGTGCCACTCAGCAGCCATCATCTGGCAGAGTGTCGTCTTGACATCGGCATGAGCCTTGCAGAAAGCGCCAAAGTCCTCGTAGTCCATCAGTACACGCGCTGCTTCATTCATCTTATTGAAATCCAGCGGATAATACAGTTCGCATGAAGTATTCCTTAAAAACGGATTCTTCGCCGTGTGAACATAATAGCGATACATGCGGCTGGTCGCCGAGAAGCGGGCATGCAAATCGTCTGACACCCTCTGGACGCTACTTACGGCAATATCGCTGGGCACAAGACGATTGAGCTTGTAGCACAGTTGCTGGCCATCAATCTCTTCATCCACATCGAAATGAGCCACCATCATACGGGCATGGACACCGGCATCCGTACGTCCTGCGCCTGTCACGGAAATTTCACGACGGAGCAACAACGACAGCGCTCGCTGCAGCTGCTGCTGCACCGAGTCGCCGTTGGGTTGTATCTGCCATCCATGATAGCGTGAGCCATCGTAGCAGAAAGTCACAAAATATCTCATAAACAAGAGACTGCCTTAGAAGGGCAGGTCGTCGGCACTACCACCTTCAGCAGAGGGCTCCTGAGCGGGAGGGAACGGAGCGGCAGCAGCCTGCGGAGCAGCAGCCTGCGGCGGGAACGGAGAGGCTGCGACGGGAGCATCGGCAGGAGCACCAGCCACAGGAGGTACCTGACCGCGAAGGATATTGTACGCACGAACATCGTTGTACCAACGACCGTTGAACTCGCGGGCATCGATATCGAACTGAACGGTGATATCCTCATTCATCTGGATATTGTACTGCTTGATGCGGTCCTCACCGAAGATGTTAAACATCATCTTGCGAGGGAACTGTCCCGGTACCTCAATAACATATTCTTGTGTCATCCAGGCATTGCCCGTACGATTTGAAACACCACTTCTTGGTGGTAATACAGCGATAACTCTTCCTGTTAAATCCATAATCTTAACTATGTTAATTGTTGTTTTTACTAAAATGCGACGGCGAAATTACTAAAAATAGTTTGAAAAGGCGAATTTTTCAGAAGTTTTTTTTCTTATCACATAGTTTTTTCTTATCTTTGTGCTCCATAAGCAAAGAAACTAAAAACAAAATATTATGAGATTTACAGTATCAAGCACCGCATTGAGCAATAAGCTCGTCGCACTCTCAAAAGTTATCAACAGCAAGAACGCCCTGCCCATCCTCGGCGACTTCGTCTTCGACATCAAAGGACAGACACTGCAGCTGACGGCATCCGACAGCGAGAACACCATGCAGACATCTGTCGAGTTGATCGATACCGACGGCGAGGGATGTTTTGCCATTGGCAACCACGACCTGCTGGAAGCTGTCAAGGGATTCTCTGAGCAGCCCATCACCTTCGATGTGGACATGACTCAGAACCTGGCGAAAATCAGCTACCAAAACGGTCTCTTCTCGCTGCCCATTGAGAGCGCCGACGAATATCCCGTGGCACAGCAGGTGAGCGATGGTGCCAACGCCATCGTCATCAGCAACCAGCTGCTGCTCGACAATATCAACCGTTCTCTCTTCGCTACGGCACAGGACGAGCTGCGCCCTGTCATGAACGGTATCTACTTCGACCTGACACCCGACTGCCTCGCCGTCGTAGCCAGCGATGGCCACAAGCTGGTACGCAACAAGATATACACCATCAAGAGCGACCAGCCTGCCGCCTTCATCCTGCCGAAGAAGCCTGCTGCACTGCTGAAGAACCTGCTGGGTAAGGACGGTGGCGATGTCACAATCCGCTTCGATGAGCGCAACGCCGAAGTCAACTATGGCGACGGTACCATCCTCTGCCGACTCATTGAGGGACGCTACCCCAACTACAACAGCGTTATCCCGCAGAACAACCCCAACGAACTGCGTGTCGACCGCAACGGTCTGCTGGCAGCACTGCGTCGTGTCCAGCCCTTCGCCAACGACTCCAGCAACCTCATCCGTTTCCACGTGGAGGGTTCCACCCTACAGCTTGACGCTGAGGACTACGACTTCTCGAAGACCGCTACCGAGCGCATGACCTGCGAATACAACGGCACGCCCATGAGCATCGGCTTCAAGGGCTCGTCGTTCATCGAGATCTTGGGTAACTTCAGCTGTCCCGAAGTCATTATCCAGCTGGCTGACCCCAGTCGCGCCGGTCTTGTACTGCCCTCTGAGCAGCCCGAGAATCAGGACGTGCTGATGCTCATGATGCCCATGCTGATAAACGACTAATGGTGAGAGGTAAGAAAAATGAAGCTGAACCTACAGAAGCCTCTGGTCATCTTCGACCTGGAGACAACCGGTCTTGACTTGGTCAAAGACCGCATTATACAGATATCATATATTATGGTGTATCCCGATGGCCGCGAGGAACGCGGCAATGAGATTATCAACCCAGAGCAGTTCATCCCCGCTGAGGTGGAACAGCTGACGGGCATCACCAACGACGACGTGAAGGACAAGCCCACGTTCAAGCAACTCGCTGCCAAGTTCAGCGAGTCGTTCACGGGCTGCGATTTCGCCGGTTTCAACTCCAACCACTTCGACATTCCGCTGCTGGCGGAAGAGTTCCTGCGTGCTGGCATCGACTTCGACTTCCAGAAAAGCCGACTCATCGACGCCCAGACCATCTTCCACAGAATGGAGCGACGCAATCTGGCTGCCGCCTATAAGTTCTACTGCGGACGCAAGATGGAGGACGATTTCGAGGCTCACCGAGCCGACCAAGACACGGAGGCCACCTACCGCGTACTGATGGGCGAGCTCGACAAGTACGCTCCCGGTGCCAACGAAGACCCGGAGAAAGTACTGGAGAACGATATGGACCAGTTGGCGGAATTCTCGAAAATGAACGACAACGTTGACTTCGCTGGACGTATCATCTGGGCCGACATCAACGGTGAACGCACTGAGGTCTTCAACTTCGGCAAACATAAGGGCAAGCCCGTTGCCGATGTGCTGCGCTTCGACCCCGGCTACTACAGCTGGATACTCGGCGGCGACTTTACCTATAACACCAAGCAGGTGCTGACGCGCATCAAGCTGCGCGAAGCCCAGATGAAATCATGAGAGTCCTCGCTATAGTCATACTCTCACTGCTGCTTGCCGTTCCAACTGTTCACAGTCAAGAGCTGCAGGCTAAGATTACCATCAACCGCCAGAAGGTGCAGGGCACTGATGCCTCCATCTTCGAGAACCTGCAGCAGACGCTGGAGCAGTTTGTCAACGAGCGCCAGTGGACAGCCCTGCAGTTCCAGGAGAACGAGCGCATTGTCTGTAACTTCAACATCACGGTCAACAAGTACGTACAGGCCGAGAACAAGTTCCAGTGCACAGCTCTCATTCAGGCCAACCGCCCTGTCTATAACGCGTCGTACACGACCACCTTATATAATAATACGGACAAGCAGTTCGACTTCGAGTTCGCGCAGTTTGACCAACTGAACTTCAACGAGGAGGTTATCGACAACCAACTGGTAGCGCTCTTCGCCTACTACGCCTACCTCATCATCGGTCTCGACCTCGACAGCTTCTCGCCGCTCGGTGGTACCGACGTGCTACAACGCTGCATGAACCTTGTGAACAATGCCCAGGACCTGGGCTTCCCTGGCTGGAAGTCGTTCGAGGACTCCCGCAACCGCTTCGCCATCATCAACGACTACCTGGACGAGCAGATGAAGCCGTTCCGCCAGTTGCAGTACGACTACTACCGCAAGGGGCTCGACGAGATGGCACAGAATGCAGAGCGTGGCCGTACGAACATTACGACAGCCTTGGAAGAACAACTGAAGAAAGCCCATAGCGACAAGCCGTTAAGCCAGTTACCGCAAATCTGGACGGACTATAAGAAAGACGAGCTGTCGAACATCTACAAAGGCAAGGGCACCCAGAAGGAGAAGGAGGCCGTCTACGAGCTCCTCATGAGTCTCAATGCCGCACAAAGCAACGCCTGGGACAAAATCAAACAGTAAAAGGGTGAAAAAGTTAAAAAGTAAAAGGGTAAAAAAGTAAAAAGGTAAAAAGTAAAAGCATCGCAGAGACCATGCTGAAACGCTTATATATCAAGAACTTTACGCTTATCGACACGCTCGACATCGACCTGTACGACGGCTTCTCCGTCATTACAGGCGAGACAGGTGCCGGTAAGAGCATCATACTCGGAGCCATCGGCCTGCTGCTGGGACAACGTGCTGACACGAAGACTCTCAAGCAAGGAGCCGACAAATGCATTGTCGAGGCACATTTCAACCTGTCGCGCTATGACATGCAGACGTTCTTCGACGAGAACGACATTGAGTATGACGCCGAGGACACCATCATACGTCGCGAACTGACGGCGGCAGGCAAGAGCCGCGCCTTCATCGACGACACGCCGGTAGCACTGACCATGCTCCGCGAACTGGGCGAGCGTCTTGTCGATGTACACTCTCAGCACCAGAATCTGCTGCTACAGAAGCAGGACTTCCAGCTAAGCCTTGTCGACATCATTGCCGACGATGCAACATTATTGGACACCTACCGTCAGCAGTTCGCAGACTATCAGACTGCCAACCAGCAGCTGCAACAGCTGAAGGAGAATCTGGAGCAGAGCCGCCAGCAGACAGACTTCCTGCAATTCCAGTACGACGAGCTGACTGAGGCACGCCTTGTCAGCGGCGAACAGGAGGAACTGGAGCAGCGCAGTGACACGATGAGTCACGCCGAGGATATTAAAAGTGCGCTCTATGAGGCCGACAACGCCTTGTCAAGCGATAACCACGGCATCGTAGCAGCACTCAAGAGTGCCACATCAGCTCTTCGCGGTATCGAGCGCGTTTTCCCTGCCGCCACCGAGCTGGCCAGTCGCATGGAATCGAGCTATATTGAACTGAAGGACATCGCGCAAGAGGTCAGCAGCCGCGTGGAAGACATAGACTTCGACCCCGCAGAACTCGACAGTGTCAATGCCCGTTTAGACCGTCTCAACGACCTGCAGAAGAAATACCATGCCGAGAGCATCGACGAGCTGATTGCTCAGCGCGACGACCTTGGCCAGAAGCTGGCTGCCATTGAGAACAGCGACGAGGCCATCAGCAGTCTGGAAGCCAGATGCCTGCAGTTGAAGGCCGCCAGCAGCAAAGCCGCCGAGGCCCTGACAAAGGCTCGCACAAAGGCTGCTCGCCACATAGAAAAGGAGATGCAGCAGCGACTGGTGCCGCTGGGTATGCCCAACGTGCGCTTCTCCATCGACATACAGCCAACAGAATTGCGTGCTAACGGCCAGGACCAGGTATCGTTCCTCTTTTCGGCTAACACCTCTACCCCACTGCAACCTGTCTCGCAGGTGGCTTCTGGCGGCGAGATTGCCCGTGTCATGCTGTCGCTGAAGGCAATGATCAGCGGTGCCGTGAAACTGCCCACCATCATCTTCGACGAGATTGACACTGGTGTCAGCGGTAAGATGGCTGAGTGCATGGCTCTCATCATGCAGGAGATGGGCGGTCACGGCCGTCAGGTGCTCAGCATCACTCACCTGCCACAGATTGCAGCTCGCGGTACTCACCACTATAAGGTCTACAAGGAAGAGACGGCCCAAGGCACCGTCAGTCACATGCTGGAACTGACAGCCGACGAGCGCATTGCAGAGATAGCCCAGATGCTCAGTGGCAGCGATGTCAGCGAGGCGGCCATACAGAACGCAAAAGAACTATTGAAAGGGAAAAAGTAGAGAAGTAGTAAAAGTAGAGAAGTAGTAAAGTAGTAAAAGTAGTAAAAGGTAAAGAGATATGAGAATAGTATATATTAACAAGGTAGAAAGGCGGGTAATGGGAGTTTTACTTCTTTGCCTTTTTACCTTCTTATCTTTATCAGCCCAGCCTTCTTGGACAAAGAAAGCCACAAAGGCAGTGTTCACCCTTAAGACCTTCAATGCTGATGGCACTCTGCTGTCGAGCAGCACAGGTTTCTTCACCAATACCGACGGTGTGGCCGTCAGCAGTTTCAGTCCGTTCCGTGGGGCATCCAGTGCAGTTATCATCGACGCTCAGGGCAAGGAGTATCCCGTTGAGTGCATGCTCGGTGCCAACGACACCTACGACGTGGCGAAGTTCCGTGTTGCAGCTAAGAAGACGACACCGCTCACCATCGCAACTGACAATGCCACTGCAAGCACTCCTGTATGGCTGCTGCCCTACCGCGAAGTCAAGAACTGTCCAGAAGGCACGGTGAGCAAGGCCGAGACCTTCTCCGGGAACTATGCTTACTATACGGTTGCCCTGACAATGGGCGATAATGCCATCGGCACACCGTTGATGAATGCCAACGGCGAAGTCATCGGACTGATGCAGCACCCCGCCAGCGCTACCGACACGCTGAACTATGCCGTCAGCGCCCTCTATGCCGACTCCCTGCACATCAGCGGTCTCAGTCTCAGCGACCCTGCCCTGCGCAGCACAAATATCAAGAAAGACCTGCCGGAGAGCGTTGACCAGGCACAACTCATGCTTTTCTTCGCCTCCAGTGGCGACTCCACAACGTTCACCCGACTCGTGGAGCAGTATATCAGTAAGTTCCCGACAGAGCCCGACGGCTACGTCTATCGTGCCCAGTTGCGTACCGGCGACCAGTTGTTCAGCGAGGCTGCTGCCGATATGGAACAGGCCATCAAGGTATCAACGAAGAAGGATGAGACGCACTACACCTACTCGAATCTCATCTACAACAAGGAACTGTATATGACCAATGCACCCTACGACGGCTGGTCGCTCGACAAGGCTTTGGAAGAGGCTCGCGAGGCCGAACGCATCAATCCACTCGACATCTACCGTCGCCAGCAGGCTGTCATTCTCTATGCCCAGAAGAAATACAACGAGGCATACGACATCTACGCCACGCTTTTCAAGGGCGACCTGCGCTCAGCTGACCTTTTCTATGAGGCCTCACGCTGTCAGCAGCAGTTGGGCGACAGCACCGCCGTTATGGCCCTGCTCGACTCCTGTGTTGCCATGTTCCAGAAACCTTATCTGAAGGAGGCTGCGCCCTTCCTGCTGGTACGTGCCAACACGGCAATGGAATACAAACGCTATCGTCAGGCCGTTATCGACCTCAACGAATACGAGCAGCTGATGGCCAGCAGCGTCAACGACCAGTTCTACTTCCTGCGCTATCAGGCCAGTCTCAACGGCCGCCAGTATCAGCAGGCCCTGAACGATATTGACCGCGCCATCACCATGAGCCCGAAGAATGACCTCTACTACTCTGAGAAAGCATCGCTGCAGGTGCGTGTCGGACTCTACGACGAGGCTATTGAGACTGCCCGTCAGTGCATCGAGGTAGCCCCAGAACATAGCGACGGCTATCTGTTCCTCGGACTGTCACAGTGTCTGAAAGGCCAGAAGGCTGAAGGTGTCAAGAACCTACAGAAAGCCAAGGACCTCGGCGACCCGCAGGCAGACGGGCTTATAGAGAAGTATGGAAAGTAGTGAGGAGATAAAAAAGAAATCCGGCCCGCCAATCGGCGAGCCGGATATTTTTTTTCAGGATAATTCGTTAGAACGGCATCGGACCGTCGCTCGGGTCAAACGGCATCGGATTGTTATCGTCGCCGTTGATTTGCGAGCCAATGACTTCGCCCTCGTTTGACGAGGCGCGGTGTGACAGTCGCGAGTCTTCGGGATTCTCGAAGCGAGTGAACTCTCCACGGAATGTCAGCAACACATCACCCGTGGCACCCTTACGGTGC
>Ga0310786_10013158_pt1 | contig 10213 bp, 8 predicted proteins | sample AusTroGonzalo_MG_FD_203881 | JGI IMG/M metagenome (GOLD analysis project Ga0310786, IMG submission 203881) | Bovine rumen microbial communities from tropical cattle in Woodstock, Queensland, Australia - Gonzalo_03 (v2) (version 2) | ecosystem: Host-associated > Mammals > Digestive system >... | reverse complement strand
GTTTTTATATATTTTTGGGGAAATGCTAAAGAGTCGATTGTTTTTTTCGTTTGCTTTTGTTTTATCTCTGCTTGTTGTAAGCGGCTGCTCAAGTGATGTTGAATATGGTGAATTGGTGGATTCTCGCGATGGGCAAGTATATAAGACCGTTGTCATTGGCGAGCAAACTTGGATGGCGGAAAACTTAAATTTCATGCCAGCTTCTGATTCTAGTCGATTAAGTCCATTGTCGCCACTCTATCCGCGGACATCTTGCTATGCATACAAGGATTCTAACTGCACTAAATATGGACGGCTTTATAGATGGTCGAGTGCAATGGATTCTATCGGGGAATATTCTACGGATGGTAAGGGGTGTGGCTATCGGCGTTACTGCGAAAGTTCTGGGCGTATTCGCGGAATTTGTCCAGAGGGCTGGCATCTCCCAAGCGAAGATGAGTTTACGGTTCTTCTCAAAAGAGTTGCGCCTTATGGGCGTTCAAATGTAGGTGTCCCTGATTGGAGGGATGCTGGCTTTCCGCTGATGGTAAAAGGCGCATGGAAAGAAAAGGAGGCGACGAATTCAACAGGATTCTCTGCGTTGCCTGCTGGCCTTCGAAATTTTTATGGTCGTTATGGCCATATCGGTGAACAAGCTTTTTTTTGGACTTCTACGGAAAGCAATGGGTGGGCGGCAACAACGCTAATTTTTTATCCGGGAGGAACTCTTCTCTTGGAACGTGCTGGTGAAAAAAGGCTAGGCCAATCAGTCCGCTGCATCAAAGACTAAGAGCTTGGCTTATCATTCAAATTTTTTTGCTCACTGCTTGTAGTTGCCTACGGCTCACGGTAAAGAACAAAGATCCCCGCCTGCGCGGGGGTGACATTGCAAAAAAATTGCCTCGGGTTAAACCCGAGGCTTTTCTTTATTTTAATTTGTTCTTCAAACTGGAAATTTCTTCCAAGGTCATCCCCAGTTTTTGCAGGTATAGTTCTGTGGCGGCGGCCCAGTCTGCGTTGCTGTTGTCCGCATAGCCTGTGTCGGGGATGTTGATTCCTTCGGCGTGATAGACGGTTCGCAGATTCCTTAGAACGACGGACTTGAAAAAGTCGACTTGTTGCCCGTTCAGGGGGACTTGCATACCATCGACGACATTGTAGTAGTTGCTGAATGTCTTGGCGTAGTCTGCCTGGATTTCTTCGGCGGTTGCGCCCATCAGCGCTTCTAGTACGGCAATCGTAAAACCGGTGCGGTCCATGCCGTAGGTGCAATGTACAAGGTAGGGACTGTCGTACTCGCTCATGTAGCGGAACCCATTGACGAGTCCTTCCTTGAATGGCGTAGAAAAGAATTCTACTGGCAACGATAAAAAGATGGCGTTTTGCGATGAGTAGTAGGAACTCTCGAAACCCTTGTTGGATTCGGCGTTGTTCTTTGTGTCGGCGAGGTTGATGAATGTGGCTATGCCGGCTTCTTTGGCGAGGGAGTCGGCGTAGAGATAGCGCCCTAGCGAAATATAGATGGGGCTGGATGAACGATAAAGTTTGCCCTTTCCGATGCCTGTGGTGCGGACTTCCCTGAAATTCGCGAATTCCTCGATTGAAAGTTCCGGATAGCTTTCGATGTTGGTACTCAAGTACTGGAAGTTGCGCATGATTTCTAGGCCTGTTAGGTAACCGCCTTTTTCCTTGAGGGAAACGATGACTTTTATGGGCGTCTTTACATCGGTTATTTTTAGGATTTCAGCCAGATTGCCGTAATGGGCTTCGAGTTGGAGCTTGTCGGAACCGGTGATTGCCGTAAGCACGAATCCTGCGATGGGCACGTCGGTTACAGAGACGGCTACGGGGATATCGAATGTGTCGTAACCAACGATGGCTACGGTCACGATATCGCCGACTTCGAACTCAGTCAAGAAGGAATTGGCCGGGTAATCCAGATAAAGCTTACCGTATGGAAGCTGGCCGGAACTATCTCCTAAAATGGTGGTGTGGAGACCACCGTCTTCGTTTACCGAAAAAGGTGGATTCGCCTCGGTGCAGGCTATAAAAAGGAGCGCGCAAAAAACGAATGCTGTAAAATATCGCATTGTTCCATCGCCCCTAAAGTCTAAAACTAAGACCTAGTTTTTAGTCGTGGATCGAGTTCTTGAAGCTTTCGATAAGGCGGGCAAAGCTCGGATCGGTCTTCATTTCTTTTTCCACGCTCTTGATGGCATGAACGACGGTGGAGTGGTCCTTGCCGCCAAAACGGGAACCGATGCTCTGCAAGCTGATGGGGGAGAGCTGGCGCATGAGGAACATGGCGACCTGGCGGGCCTTGGAAATTTCCTTGGTGCCGCGGCCCGGTTCGATAAGCTTGGTTTCGGGAACTTCGTAGTGCTGCGATACGGCATGGAGTACGGCGTCAAGACTTACGCGGCGGCGGAGCGTCGGGGCGATTTCGGTGACGACCTTCTGTGCGATGTTCATGTCGATGTCGTGGCTCATGAGGCTAGACTGGAGCGTGAGCTTGATGATGGCGCTTTCGAGGCAACGGACGTTGCTGGCGATGTTTTCGGCGAGGTAGCGGATGACTTCGTCGCTGATTTCGAGATGTCGTTCTTCGGCCTTCTTGTGGAGAATGGCTTCGCGTGTTTCGACGTCAGGCGGCTGGATGTCGACCGTTAAACCCCAGGAGAAGCGGCTCACGAGGCGGTCGGAGAGGTTCTTGACTTCGGCGGCGGGTGCATCGGAGGTCAGCACGATCTGCTTGCCTGCCTGATGGAGGGCATTGAAGATCAAGAAAAATTCGTTCTGGGTTTCGTACTTGCCGGTCCAGTTCTGGATGTCATCGATGAGGAGAATGTCCACTTCGTTGCGGTAGAAGTCCGACATTTCGGTGATGCGCTTTTCTTGCAGGCACTTCATGTACTGCTGAGAAAAATCTTCGGATGTGAGGTAAATCACGCGCTTGGTCGGGTCTTCTTCGAGAATGTAGTTACCGATGGACTGGAGCAAGTGCGTCTTACCAAGACCGGAAGACCCATAAATGAACAGCGGGTTGTACTGCGTTCCGTCCGGATTTCTCGCGACGGCGAGGGCTGCGTTGAAGGCGAGCTGGGCCTTGTCACCCGGGACGAAGTTTTCAAAACGGAAACTGCCCGAGAGCGGAACGCTGGGCTTCACGAATTCGCGGAAGGAATTTTCGGATGTGCTGGCCTGCGGCTGGTAAACGTCCTGCGGCTGGAATTCGAACTCGATGGGTGCTTCGTCGTGCGAAACGTCCTTCCATGCGAGACGGATCAAGTCCTTGTAGGCGGAATAAACTTTAACATCGAGTCCGGGAGGGACCGCGATAACTGCATGACCTGGAGTCTGGCTTACAAGTTTTGTCTGTGCGAAATATGTCTTGAATACTGTATCCGACAGCATTCCGTGGAGGTAGTTCAAGCACCTTTCCCATTCAACTTGCATCTTCAATCCTCAATCCGATTGGTTCGTAAATCTATCAACAACTTGGCGATATAATTTAGCTATTTCCTCGGGATGTTGATAGATTTTTCCAAAATTAAGTGAAAAAAAAGATGATTGAATGTAAATGGAAATTAACAATCGTGTTTTGATCCTGTTTATGGATGGCCGTGTTCTTTGTTTTTTGCAAAATTTCTATTTTTTGCTACGATGGAATTGAATATTCATATGGAATTCGTGTTTTGGGTACCCATATTTCTTTGGGTCGGGCTCTTTTTTTGGTTCAGGAACGTTTCTTACGTCGTTTTCTTGAAAAAACAGTTGGATAGGGGCCAAATATGGGCTTATGTGTCCGAGGGGTTCGTAAAGCACCCGGGACGAGTGCATTTTTTGCATTTTTGCGACATCCTTTTTTCGATTTTGACTTCGCTGGCATCTTCGGCGGTGGTTGTCTGGCTCTTGAAAATGGCTAAACTTACGGAATTTGCCAATTACGGTTATTTGTCGGTCTTTTTGTTTTTGGCACTTGCAAACTTGATGGCTCGCAGGACGGGGGCCAAGCTTACGGATTTGTTCCAGTCGGCTTTTTATCTGGAGTACCGTCGTGTTCGTTACGAGGTAGACCTGAAGGGGATCAAGATGGACGAAGGCAATGTGAAGAACCGTGCTGGTTTGAGCTACGCGCGTAAGCTCCGCAATGCCGATAACCACAATCTCTTTTGGAAGTATGTTAAGGCGATGGCCGCATCCAAGAAAGTTCCCCCGGAATTATTTGAGGTGTATTAGTAGGAAGTAGGCGGTAGGAAGAGCAAGTATGATCGATAAATTGGATTCTTTAGATGTGGGCGAGAAGGTTCTTGAAGGCAAGGCCGCTTGGAAGTACGCCGAAGATGTTTTGCAGCTTGTGTCGCGCACGTTTGCGTTGAATATCCAGGTGCTGCGTGGAAAGTTGCACCGCAGTATTTTGCTGGCGTACCTTTATTTGCGTATTGCCGATACGGTCGAAGATGATCCGGATATGAAGGCGAGCGAAAAGGACCGTGTCCTGGCTTTGTTTGCCGACGTGTTCAAGACGGGTGATCTCGAAACGGAAAAAATTCGTGCTTTTGTCGGGGCGCTCCCGGAATCGTGGCGCGGTTCCGAAGATCCGAACAAGGATTTGTGCGCCAAGTCCGAAGTCGTGGTGCCGCTGTTGAAGTCGCTTCCCAAGACTTATCAGCAGCCGGTATGCGATGTGGTGATTGAAATGTGCGGTGGTATGGCGAAGTTTGCGCTTCGTCAGGAAGCGGCGCTTTCGGCGGGCTGGTTTACGCTTTCGAACGTGGGCGAACTGGACGAGTACTGCTACTATGTGGCGGGTATTGTCGGTAAGCTCTTGACTAGGCTTTTCGCTGCTGATACGTGCTTGATTGGCAAGGAACGCGAGGCTGAACTTTCGAAGCTCGACGTGAGCTTTGGACTTGCCTTGCAGGTGACGAACATTGTGAAGGACTGCGTCGAAGATTCTGGACGCCGCGTTTGCTTTATTCCCGAAGAAATTTGCAAGCGTCACGGCTTTGCGCATCCGAGTGAACTGTTTGCCGCGGGGGCTGACCCTGAAAAGTGCGGTGCCGTGCTGGCCGAACTCGTCGAAAAGGCTTGGCATCATCTGGATGATGCGATTGCCTACACGAAGCTCATCCCGAACATCAAAATGCGCACAAGGCTCTTCTGCCTTTGGCCGCTCTTTATGGCGGCCGAAAATCTGAGCTTGATTGGAAATGGCGTGTCGGTGTTCTCTTCGGACAAGAAGGTGAAAATCACGCGCGATACGGTGAAGCGGATTGTCAAGGAAACGTCGCTGCACTTCTATTCGGACAAGTGGATTGATCAGGCGTACGCGAAAATAAAAAAGTAATTTGTCATGCCAGCGAAGGCGGGCATCTCCCTTTGAGGTAAATGAATAAAGTTATGAAGAAATTTGATCTTATAAATAAGTGGCCGTTCCATGTGGCTGTAGTTATTTTTAGCATTGTTTCGGACCAGTTGACGAAGCTTTGGGCGTTGTCGCGTTTTACCGACGAAGCCGGGAATTTGACGTATGAGAAAATTCCTGTTATTGGTGAATTGCTGCGTTTTCAGCTGGTGTTCAACAAGGGTGCCGCATTTAGCAGCCGTCCGCAGGACTTGATGCCGTTCTTGCCGCCCTGGGTGTTCTTTTTGTTGATTTCGATTGTCGCCGCTGTGGCACTTTTCTGGTTTTACAAGTCCATCGACAAACGCGACTACTTGAGCCGCTTGGGCGTCGTGATGATTCTTGGCGGTGCTGTCGGAAACTTCATTGACCGCATGCGTATGCAGATGGTCGTGGACTTTATCGACTGCGATTTCCCGGACTTTATCATGACGCGTTTCCCGACGTTCAACGTGGCCGATTCGTTCGTGACGGTTGGCGTTGCTCTTGTGATTTTGTCTCCCGTGATCTTGCGTAAGCTGCACAAGCAAATAAAAGAAGAAAAAGAATCTAACAATCAGTCGGAAGTAGACGGTGGAAAGTAGACAGTTCTACTTCTAACTTACTACTTCTAACTTCCTACTTCCTACTAAATATGAATTACATCGTAGAAGAAAAACATAATGGTGAGCGTCTTGACAAGTTCCTTGCGGGCGTTATGGAAAATGTATCCCGCACGGACGTGCAGAAGCTGATTGATGCGGGCGAAGTCAAGGTGGGCGGTGGCAAGGTCTCTAAGAACTTCCGCGTCGAAACCGGTATGACGGTTGTCGTTGAAAAGATGATCGAGAAGGAATCTTCGACGCTTGAACCCGAAGATATTCCGCTGAACATCGTTTACGAAGATGACGATATTGTGGTCATCAACAAGCCGCGCAACTTGGTGGTGCATCCGGGCAATGGTGTGAGCAAGGGAACGCTTGCTGCGGGCCTCTTGCACCATTTTAAGGAAAACCTTTCGACGGTGAACGGTCCGCTCCGTCCGGGTATTGTCCACCGTCTGGACAAGGATACGCCGGGGCTTATGGTGGTCGCGAAAAACGATGCCGCTCACAGACATTTGGCGCACCAGCTCGAAACGCGTACGCTACATCGCACGTACAATGCGCTTGTATGGGGCTGCCCGCGTGACCTCGAAGGAACGATTGACGCTCCGATTGGTCGTAATCCGAAGAACCGCCTCAAGATGGCGGTGGTGAAGGGCGGTAAGGAAAGTCGCACGCATTATGTCGCCAAGCAGTTCTTTGCGATTGCCACGCTTTTGGAATTGCAGTTGGAATCTGGCCGTACGCATCAGATCCGTGTGCATACGCGTTACACGGGCCATCCGGTCGTAGGTGATCCGCTTTACGATGGTCGCGACGAAAGCTTGAACCGTGTGCCGCCTCTGATGAAGCCGGTGGCCGAGAAGGTTCTCGAAATTGCTCCGGCGCAGCTTTTGCAGGCTGTAAAGATTGAACTCATTCATCCTCGCACGAACAAGAAGCTTACGTTCAAGGTGCCGATGGAAGAGCCGTTTGCAAATGTGCTCAAGCTCTTGAAAAAGGAATGCCCGGCATCCGCACCTGTGTATGATGAAGATGAAGGCTTCCGCGATTTCGATGCGCAGATTCGTTTTGAAGAAGACGAAGAGTATGACGAATACGATGAACCGCTCGCCATTACACCCGAAGAAGCGGCTCCCGTAAAGGTTCGCAAGACCCGTGCCGAACGCCTTGCCGAAAAGGCTCAGACTGCAGCCAAACGCCGTGCCGTTGCCGCCGAACGCAAGCTCATCAAGCAGATGAAGGCCGCTCGCCGCAAGGGAATTGCCCCGGAAGATTTCGTAGAACCCGGTTACGAACCTACAATCGACCCGGGATTGCTGGAATAGTGGTTTAAATCCTGACCACTGTCTACTTCCTACTTCTAACTTCCTACTTTATTATGACTAATTCTTACTTCTTTATTGGTGTTGCGGGCGTGGGTATGAGTGCCATCGCGCAATATTTGGTGGGCAAGGGCGTTGCCGTGAGCGGTAGCGACCGTCAGTTCGGCGAATTCCTGAACGGAAATGCCGAGAAACCGCTCGTCATGAGCCAACTCGAAGATTGCGGAATCAAGTGCTTTGCGCAGGACGGTTCCGGCGTTGTCGAAGGTCTTACCGCCGTCGTGGTGAGCACCGCTATTGAAGATACGAATCCTGATTTGAAGCGTGCCAAGGAACTTGGCGTCCCGGTGATGCACCGCAGCGAAATGCTTGCGAAAATTTCCAAGGAAGCTCGCACGATTGCTATTAGCGGCACGAGCGGAAAATCGACGGTGACCGCAATGGTTTACCACATTCTGGATTACGCTGGACTCCAACCGTCCGTGATGACGGGGGCTGGTCTCGTGAATTTGCAAGCTCAGGGCAAGATTGGTAACGCTGTGAGTGGCAAGGGTGAATGGCTTGTTGCCGAAGTCGATGAAAGCGATGGAACGCTTGTTCGCTATGAACCGGAAATCGGCGTCATTCTGAACATCGACAAGGACCACAAGGAGATCTCCGAGCTCGAACAGATTTTCCTCAAGTTCAGCCAGAACGTCTTGAGTGCAGGTCACATCTTGATTGTGAACGATGCGCATCCGCTTGCAAAGAAGTTCAGCGCTGGTCGTGAATTTGACTTTGGCTATGAAAGCTATGTGAGCGTTCAGGGAATTGATTTCAAGTCGGTCGGGACGCATATTCAGTTCCGTGTGCGCCATGACAATGAACTTGTGAAGTTCGAAATTCCGCTGCCGGGCAAGCACAATATGGAAAATGCATTGGCTGCAACCGCAGCGGCTCTCCGCGCGGGCGTTTCGCTCCACACTTGTGCCGATGCGCTTTCGACATTTCCGGGCGTGTTCCGCCGTCACCAGATTCTTGGAACGTTCAACGGTATCACGCTTGTCGATGACTTTGCCCACAATCCGGCAAAGATTGCCGCAAGCATCAAGAGCGCCCAAGACTTTACCGAAGGCCGCGTGATTGCTTGGTTCCAACCGCATGGCTTTGGTCCGACGCGATTCTTGCGCAAGGACTTGGTGGACTTTATCGCCAAGACGCTTCGCCCGATGGACATGGATTTTGACCGCAAGAACGACGTGATGTTCTTCAGCGAAATCTATTATGCTGGCGGAACGGTCACGCGTGACATTAGCGCAGGTGACCTTGCGGATGACTTGATTCTCAAGGGTTGCGAGGCAATTTACATCGAGAATCGTGATGAGTGTGCAAAGAAAATGCTCGAGTATGCAGAGCCGGGTGATACGATTTTGCTGATGGGCGCTCGCGACCCCAGCTTGCAGGATTTCGCCTTCTCCGTGAAAGCGTTGCTTGAAAATCGATAGTCCGTTTTATCTGCATGAATAGGGGAAAGTCGCAATGGACAAAAAGACTGTTTTAAAAAATGTTTTTTTTGATGGCGCAAAGCGCGACATCTTGATTGTCGGTAATCTCTTTGAAAAGGTTACGCGTCCGCTGGAACCTGCTGATTACGAAGGTGCCGAAATCGTTGATTGTTCGCATTTTGCGATTATGCCCGCTTTCTATAACGGCCATACACATGCGGCTATGTCGCTGTTGCGCGGCTTTGCTGACGACATGGAACTTGGCAAGTGGCTCAACGAATACATTTGGCCGACAGAAGCGAAACTCACGGATGAAGATATTGCCATTGGAAGCCGCTTGGCGATCCTCGAAATGATCAAGTCGGGATCGGTTTTCTTTGCGGATATGTACTGGCATCGTGAACAGATGATGCGCATTGTCGAAGAAATGGGAATTCGTGCGGCGATAGGCGTTACGTTTGCGGAACCGCTGATGTCGCCGGAAGCCTGGGCGGCGAATGTCGACTTTTTGAAGAATCACACGGGCGAATCAGAACGAGTGCAGCTTGTTGTGATGCCGCATGCCGTTTATACGGTGGGCGAGGAGAAGACGGCCGAACTAATTGAGCTTGCGCATACTGAAAACTACAAGATTCATACGCATTTGTCCGAAACGACAACCGAAGTCAAGAATTGCGAGGAACAGTACAAGTGTACTCCGGTGGAATTCTGGAAGCGCTTGGGCGGCTTGAATTCGAACTTCTCTGCAGCTCACTGTACGCATTTCAACGCATCTGACCGCAAAATCTTTGCAGAATCGGGCGCTACGGCGATTTTGAATCCGTGTTCCAATATGAAGCTGAACAGCGGCATTCCGCAGGTTGCCGAAATGCTCAAGGACGGTATGAAACTTGGGCTTGGGACGGATGGTGCATCTTCGAACAACAACCTCGATATGCAAGAGGATATGAAGACGATTGCTCTCTTGGCTAAGTATCTTGGTACGGCTGAAACGCTCCCGGCAGAAGAGGCTCTCAAGATGGCAACGTGCAATGTTGCGCAGTTCTTTGGCATCAATGCGGGCCGCATTGCGGAAGGCTATCTTGCGGATTGCTTGCTCATAGACATGAACAACGAACGTATGGTGCCGTGCTACAACATTTATAGCAACTGGGTCTATTCTGCAAATTCAAGTGCCATTGACTCTGTGATGTGCAATGGCAAGTTCGTGATGCGTGGCCGTCACGTCGATGGGGAAGAAGAAATTCTCCGTGACGCTCGTGAATGCGCCGCACGCCTTGCTTCAAAATAGCACTTATTTCTTAGCGGCGCTTGAAGACGAATCTTGCTTTCCGTTTTCAAGCGTCTTTACAGCCGCATCCTTAGCGGCAATGGCTGCGTCTTTTGCTTTTTCGGCAGCTTCGCTAACTTTATTTGCAACACTGTCGGCCGCAT
>Ga0310786_10013157_pt1 | contig 10213 bp, 7 predicted proteins | sample AusTroGonzalo_MG_FD_203881 | JGI IMG/M metagenome (GOLD analysis project Ga0310786, IMG submission 203881) | Bovine rumen microbial communities from tropical cattle in Woodstock, Queensland, Australia - Gonzalo_03 (v2) (version 2) | ecosystem: Host-associated > Mammals > Digestive system >... | reverse complement strand
TGTGGTACCAGAACGCCATCCGCGACTCGCTTTTCTACAAGCCGCATAACGCCCCCAACCAAAAGCACGCCTACGGAATCAAGGAAATCACCCAGTTCTACGCAGTCAACGGCGACGCCATCGCAATGACAGACCAGGATCTGTACGTTCTCGACTCCAAGAGAACCATCGTCAAAAGCAAGAACAGTTTTAGCCAGTGCCAGCTGGGAAAAGAAAAGTTCGGCAATGACACCTACATCGTCAACTGCCCCGACAACGCCCTCCACCTGATTTCATCTACGACGGCAACCGAGGTCTCGACCATTGCCCAGTACGACATCATCCAGCAGACATTCGTCGACAAGGACTACATCTATCTAATTTCTGGCAACAACCTTTTCTGCTATTCGCAACAGAACCACAAGACTCCGCTCTGGAAAACAAATGTCGGCAATGTCGAAAGCATCCAGTCTTTCGAAAACAACATCGTCACGCTAGAAGCCTCCGGCAAGATCACCCTGTACGACCGCTCTACGGGCGCCATCATCTCAAGCATCCGCGCCAATGCCTCGAACATGTATCCGCTAGCGCAAGGAACGCTCGGACTGTTCTCCAACGAAGGTTCATTCATCACCGTCGACACGCTACTCCATCCCTTATGGAGATTCAGCTTTGCCAAGGCGCCCATCGCGCGCCCCATCGTCAAGAGCCGATTCATATACATTCCCTCTAGCGACCGTAAGATCTATGCCATCAATGCCCATTTTTACGGGCAACGTCCGCTGTATTCCAGCAAGCTCGCCTCGACGGCCATGTTCCAGGCAACAAAGGGCTACTGGGACAACATCCCCGCATTGCTGGATTCCATCATCAAAAACGAACCCGGCAACGCCGAAGCGCACTTTCTCAAAGCTCTGCATTCCGAACGCAAGAACGCCCCCGAAAAAGAGCGCCAAAGAGAATGGGCCGAAGCCGTCCGTCTCTCAATCGGAAACCCGCAAATCGCAGGCACCATCCTGAGCCACTACAGTAAAGCGATCGGCGCAAGCTTTGCAAGCCTCCTGAACATTTCGCCAAAGACGATGTACCCGCAGTTCCTCGGTTCCAAAAAGAACCTCTATACGGTGGATCCAGCCACCGAACAGCTCATCTGCATCAATGCCGAGAATGGCGAACAGCGCTGGAGCAAGTACATCGGCAAAATCGGAAACGCCCCCGTCATCCAGTCCGACGAGAATTCCATTGTCATCTCGACCGGCTACCAGATGAGCGTCTACGACATGAACAAGGAAATGTTCAACAAGCCGTTGCAACTTCCCGGAAAGGCGTTCAACTTTTTACTCACCAACGACCACATTTATGCCTCCACGTGGAACGGATTCCTGCTCAAGATTTCACGCAGTTCCAATAGCGTCATCTGGTCCCGCAAAGTCTACTCCATGCCCTTCTACGCCGTCCGCATGAATCGCTACCTGCAGCTATGCAACCTGGACGGTGAACTCATCCGCCTCAATGACGACACGGGGCTCGCCATCGAGAACTCCACGAACAAGGTCATGGTCAACATCACTAGCATGGAAGGCCTCGACTCGACACTGGTTCTCGTATCCAGCACAAACAAGCTCTTCATACAGAATACCAGGAAAAAGGACTTCAGCCCAACGCAGATCCTTATGGAATACCCCATCATCTCCATGCAGGTGTTCCGCGACCAAGGCGAAGACAAGATCATCATTTCACTCGCCGACCAGTCCATACTACTTTATTCCAACATCGGCACTCCTCTCTGGAAATTCCAAGGCAAGAAGTCCATTTTCTCCAAGCCGTTCATTTACGACGGCAAAGCCTGGATCGACCAGGGAAGCGAGCTCATAGCCCTATCGCTCAAGGACGGTAAAGTCGTCAAGACATTCAACACGCCCGGCGGAGCAGGAACGCCCTTCATATTGAACCACACCCTGTTCAGTGCCTCTCCGAAACGAATTCTTTACGGTTTTCCGCTTTAAATTGGAACCGATTTTGGGGACATCCGTTTCAGTAAACTAAAATTTAGTGGTCATTTTTACAAAAACTCACTACATTTTGCGCATCAAGTTTCAAGGCAATCCATGAGCGTCAACTTCAAAAAATTAGGAACCCTTTGCGGCATCTCCGCAGCTATTGTCCTTACGGCAACAGGCTGCAACGATGTCGTCTCGAAGGTGACTAAAAAGAAGTTGTCCGATTTTCCAAGAAACGAGACCCTTTACATCGGTGGCTTTGACTGGGCGCCCCCCTCTACGTTCAACCCCCTCGACCCCGATCCAAACTTCCCGGCCGACGGAAACATCCGACTCATGTACGAGTCGCTCCTCGCCTACAACCAGCTGACGGGAAGCCTTGACCCGATGCTTGCCGATTCCTACAGCAAGACCGACTCCAGCATCTCGGTCCACCTGAATCCGCAGGCAAAATGGAACAACGGCGTGAGCGTGACCCCGGACGATGTCATTTATTCGTTCCGCATCGACTCGCTCCTCCCGACCGCGCACCACAACAACTGGAAGTACATCAGGAACATCACGGACGACGGGGACAACTTCATCACATTCCATCTCTCCGCAAAAAGGAACCCGCTCATTGTACTGAACGCGATTGCGGAGACATCCATTCTCCCCAAGTCTGTATTCGAGCCGCTCATCAAGTCCGCCAAGACGGGCAAGTCCTACAGCATGGACTCCGTCCTCGCCTTCACGAACGACTCGTTGCCCATCGCCTCGGGGCCATACACGTTAAAGACGTACACACCCGACCAGATTGTACTGGAACGCGTCGAAAACTACTGGCGCATCAACAAGCACGACGGGAAAAAGCCCGCCCCCAAGTACATCATCCATTCCATTTACGACAAAAACGACAACTTCAACAGCGCGATGGTCCACGGGAACCTGGACATTTCGTCCATCTACCTCCCCAAGATCTGGGAAAAGGCAAAAGACAGCATCCGTGCCTGGAGCAGGGAAGAACCCTACCAGCTCCCCGCCACCATCACGACGCTAGTCATCGCCACCCCCAAGGAACCGTTCAATAACGAGAGCTTCAGGCGCGCCCTCGCCCACGCAATTGACTTCGAGAAAATCAAGGTACGTGCGCTCTCCAACTACACCCCGACGATGCAGCCGGGATTCATTCTCCCGTTCGGCAACGAAAAGAAATACTTCAACAAAGAGGACGCCGACCTCTACGGATACTCCTTCAATACCGAAAAAGCCCGCGAAATCCTCCAGGAAGCCGGTTACTCCTGGAATGCCGAAGGGAAGCTTCTCGACAAGAAAAAGAAGCCGGTCCGAAGCATAACCATCGAATGCCCGCAAGGCTGGACGGACTGGGAAGAAACGATCAACGTTGTCATTGAATCGTTTGCCGAAATCGGAGTTACCGCCGTTCCAAAGTTTGTCGATTACAACATCTGGGATTCGGACCTTCGCAAAGGAACATTCGACCTCGCCATGAAGACGCCTCCGACGGAACACTCCATCGCCTGCCCCTGGAACAGGTTCTACCAATTTTTGAACACCGTCGCCTACAGGCCCATCGGCGAAGAAGCTTTTGCAAACCAGGGACGTTTCCAGGATTCACGGATCAACGACCTTTTGGAAAAGATTCCGAACATTACCGACGAAGAGGAACTCACCCAGGCCTACAGGGAACTCAACATCCTGTTTATGCAGACCGTTCCCGTCCTCCCCGTCATGTACAGGCCATCTACCTATTATCAGTTCTCGACCAAGCACTGGACGAACTTCCCTACGGAAGAAAACCCCTATGCCCCGCCCAACAACCTCGTCGTTGCCGCCGGAGTGAGCGCATTATGGGAAATCAAGCCCGTCGAAACGGTAGATAATCAATAAAAAAGTTCTTTTTTCCCTCAAAAAAATTATTTTTAGCACACCTTTTTCAAGGAGTACAATGGTGAAAAAGTTAAGATTTGTTTTGCCGAATGCATTCACTAGCATGAACTTTTTGCTGGGCGTATTTTCCATTTGCTGGACTACAGGTGCGTTCGGTTCGTTTAGTGCGGCAGACCAGATTCGTATGGGTGCCTATTTTGTCATCCTGAGCGCCCTTTTTGACAAGCTTGATGGTTTTGCAGCCCGTCTCGTGAACGCTAGTTCCGAATTCGGAGCCCAGTTCGATAGCCTCGCCGACTTGATCGCATTTGGTTTGGCACCGGCCTTCGGCGTATTCTTCACCTACAAGATTTATGCACCGGACTGGTTCCAGAACCACGGACTCCTGATGGTCATCGCCCTTTCCATCTATGTGCTTTGCGCCGCCATGCGACTCGCCAAGTACAATGCCTGCGACTCTGACACCTACCACCACCACTTTTCTGGCCTTCCGTCTACCTTTGCAGGTATGATCAACGCCACCCTGATCGTGTTCCTCAACAGCAAGGGCGTTTTTGCAACGCCGAATACCTTCATCTTCTGGCTTCCGATCATCGTGTTCATCGTAACCGGATTCCTGATGGTGAGCCCGCTTTTCCTCCCGAAACTTCAGCCGCGCAAGAACAAGGCTTTCAATATGTTCCAGATTGTCCTGATTGTGCTTACCTATATCGCAGGCCTCCTTTTCTACAACGAAAAGGTTCCGTTCGTTCTTGAATACCTGCTGATCCTCGGCATGAGCTACCTGGTCATCGGCTTTGGCGTCGGTATCGCCAAGCGCAAGGAAATCATCAAGGAAGCAAAGGCTGCTAAGAAGTAGGAAGTAGACAATGGTTAGTGGTTAGTCATTGGCCATCATCATTAGTTTAAAGTTATGCCCGCCTCCGAGCGGGCATTTCCTTTTTATAGCATTCCTTGAAACGTACTAACGAGATTTTTCGCGTTCTAGAGCGTATCCACGCGTTCCAGGAATTCCGCAAAAGCCCGACCGTAGCGGTCGAACAGATGTTCCAACGACAGACGCGGCAGTTCCAGCGTCACGCATTCAATCCCACGTTCGCCACACCACGTTCCGAAGCTGCCCGGCGTCTTGTAACCAATATCCTGGAGCCACGGCAAGCTAAACGTCGACATCAAGTCCGTCACAAGCTTCGTTTTTTGCGGGGCATCCACGCAGGCCAGCGGCGCATGCATCGAAATAATCGACGAGGGTTTGAGTTGTTCCACCAGAGCCACAAGCGCCTTCGTTTCCGGTTCACTCTCGGCAAATGCACCCGGCGACAAAAGCGTATCTCTCGGCGCCTCCAGAATAGAACGGGAACCGACCTTTTCTGTCGAGAAGTTCTGCGTTTTGAAATTGCGGTTGAGGTCTACCCCGTTCGCATTCCCGCGCGTTCCAAGTGCGACGCCGTCCGGATTTGCGCATAAAATAAAAGCAACCGATTCAAAATTATCGTCAAACGCACGGAGCGCACGGCTCAAAAGGAACGTTGTCTCCGGTTCTTCGCCATGGATTCCGGCCATCACCAGCAGCCTGCATTCACGCTTGCACGGGAAATACACCAACGGGGCACCCATTACAGAGAACCCGTACTTAGAAGAGGTCAGCCGGACAATACCGCGAGATTCAGAAGAAAATTTCATAGGACAAGTAGGAAGTAAGAAGTAGACGGTAGGAAGTCAATATCATTGCAGCCAAGAACTGCTTACAGAGTCATCCTGAGCGAAACGCAGTGAAGTCGAAGAATCTTTTGATATGTAAAAGCGTAATAATGCATTCTACACAAAGTAAGGATAAATATATTCCTCCGCAAGCTGCGGGAGATTCGCCAGCACGGCACGTTTGCATTCCATATCAGACCGTTCGTAAATGCCGCGCAACACATCAAGCGAAAAATGCTCCAGACGCTTGCGGGACGTGGGCAAGTGCGCAATGTGCCAACCTTCCGGACGAATCTTGCCGCGACCAGGGACAAACACACGGCTAAAGCCAAACGCCACCCCCGCCTCCATACGCGAGGTCAAAAACGCATGGAACTTCGCGAACATCCCTTCGCATTCCGCAGGCGTGAGCTGAACCTCATAGCCCTCCGGGCATGAGGCTCCATCGACGACGTCGATATCCGTCCCCAGATGGTGACGGCTCGCTCCCGGCAACGCCGACCACGTGAGAATGGCATACATCAATTCTTCTTCGTCCTTTGGCCGTTCCATCGGCACGCCCTTTTCGGACAACAGCGGAAGCTCTCCACGAGCCTTGCGGTTCCAAATCGAAAGCTGCTTTTCGAACGAACGGTACGCCGATTCAATGCGAAGCACAAAGCCCTCCGCACAGGCCGCCTGCGATAAGGCCTGCAAGTCATCCACAATCGCACGATCCACAAAATAACCCGGCTGGAACTCGACCAAATCGGGCGATCCGAGGCCATATGGCAACAAATCCGTCATTGAATTGTCCCTCCCATTTTTTCAATCAAGTCCTTCCACTGCTGGACAGTCGCTTTTTTCTTCTTGGTCGTCGACCGTCTCTTTACCAGCGCCTGGGCAAGCGGAGCCGGATTCGCATGAGTCCATGCAATCGCAAGGGCATCCGTCGCATCAAGCGGAAGTTCAACGGCAGCAATCCCCAGGCGCGCAAAAATCATATTCGCCACCTGTTCCTTCGAAGCGGCGCCATCGCCTGTCACAGCCTGCTTGACGACACGCGGCGGATACTCTTCGTACGTCATCCCACGACGGCGGCAAGCCACGAGAATCGCCCCGCGGATATGCCCAAGCACCAAGGCGCTCTTCACGTTTTTTGAGAAGAACACGCCTTCCATCGCCAAGGCATCCGGATGGTAATGGTCCAAACGCAATTCGAGTTCCGAAACTATATGCACAAGGCGGTCTTCCAAGTCCTTTGCAGGATTCGCATGGAACGTGCCATACTCAAGCACCTGGATTTCGTTACCCACTTTTTTCAAAAACGCATATCCGGTCGTAATAGAACCCGGATCGATACCTAGAATTACCATGACAAAAAAATAGATAAAGAATTGGCTTTTTTTTCAAAAAAAACGCATTTACCGTTGCTTTCTTTATTAGATTTCTCTACAGGAGGCTGCAATGCTAATCGATCAAGAACACGCAGATTATATGAGAACAAAAGCTCACCCGAGGCAACTGGGAATTCCCCTGAGCCGTTGGGGCCGAAACCTTATAGCCTGCTGTCCATTCCACTCACCCGAAGAAACCTCGTTGTTTTTCTACGATGCACTAGGTTACTGGCGCTATCGCTGTTTGCAATGCGGAGCCGAAGGGGACTTGGTCGATTTTCTCATGAGAAGCCGCTTTAACGGAATGGACGAACAGTCCGCACGTTCCGAAGCATTCGACTTTTTAGGTTCGCTTGACAAAGAAATGGCAGCCAATAGCCAGGACAGCGAACACCCGTGGGTCAAGGAAGTCGGCGGTGAAAAGTCCAAAGTACTCGAATGCTTTGTGCGTTACTGCCACTGGGCCGCCTGCAAAAGCCCTTCCACCGCAAAGTACCTCGAGAACCGCGGATGGAGCATTGGACAGGCCCAGCTATACGGAATCGGTTACTACAGCGGCGATCCGGAACCCTTCATCAGCTACGGCATGCTCTCCGGCATCGAACGCCACCAGATCAGTTTTTACCTCGACAACCTCGAAGCTTACCACGAGCCGCGAATCACCATTCCAGCACGCAATTCCAAGGGATACATCCATTCCGTGTACGGAAGGCTCATCGACGATAACGACAAGAGCCACACCTACATCACTTACGCTTCGGGTCCGACAGTCATCCCCTTCAACATCCAGGCCGATAGCGAAAACCCGATTATCGTCGAAGGTTTCTTTGACGCCCTTACCGCAGACCTCGCCGGCATCCCGGGCGTCGTCTCCACGATGTACCAGGAACTGAACATCAACCATCTCTACAAGCTCAAGGCATGCGGAGCGGAAACGTTCACGGTCATATTGCGCCGCGAACAGGACCGCAGGGAACAGGAACTGAGGATCCAGAAATACCTCAAGATGGCAGAGCAGCTGCACATGAGTCTCAAATCAATCATCCTCCCCAAGGGTGATACCGTCGACAAGTTCGTCCGCAAAAACGGCGCCGACCAGTTGATTGAACTCATCTCTGCAACCGAAGTCGATACCATCCATTCGCACCGCCGTTCCATGCTGTTGCAAGACATCAAGGAGAATTTTGATACAGCAATGGCCTGCCCGCCCGACCAAAGCGTGGGTTACAAGCTGAATACCTTCCCCAAGCTCACCAAGGAAATCGATGGCGTGCAGTCGGGATGTTTCTTTGTATCTTCAAAGCCGTTCAGCCACAAGACCATTTTTCTTTCGAGCCTTACGCTCGATCTCATCCAGAGCAACCCGAACCTTAAGGTCATCTACGTCGCCTACGAAACACCGCGCCGCCAGATCTTCGACCGTTTTGTTTCCATGCTCATCGGAGAATCGATCCTGACCGTCCGCAAGCAGAACGCCAACAACGAAATCAACCAGAAGGTCATGGAAGCGACACGCGAGCTGATGAACTACGTTCGCAACAACCGTCTTGAAATCTGGGAAGACATGCCCTCTCTCGACTTCAACGATCTGCTGAAGACGTTCAGACCCGAACTGAAGGAACATCCGGACCTGGTTCTTGTAATCGACGGCATCGACCATCTGAAAATCGCCGACCGCCCCGAACTTCCGGACATCCACGAAAAGCGTTCCTCTGTGATGCTCGACCTGTACAAGGCTCTCGACATCCCCATATTCCTCGGTGGAGAACTCATCGATTCCAATATGGGACTCTTGGGACCTCGCGCCTACCTTCGCGATTCCGATGCCATTTACTGGCTTGCGCAGAAGGACGACGGCTTGACGCTCACAGTCGATTCCAAACGCCTGGGAACAAGCCACATTTACGAAGACAAGATTTCCATCGACCCACAATCTAGCCGAATGCAAGAAGCTTAATGTTTACCATTGTCGATTTCAACAACTTCTGGAGTCCGTCCGGAGGCGGAGTCCGCCGTTACCATTTGCAAAAGATGGCATTCTACGAAAAGCAGAACGAAGTTCTCTCGGTGTTCGTCATGCCGTCTGCCCAAACCTATACCGAAAAGAAAAGCGACGGGCTGATAATCGAACACGTCAAGGCATTCCGCTTTCCTGGAAACTGGGAATACCGCTTTATGTGGAAGCCCGCCCAGATCCGTCCGATTCTCGAAAAGTACAAGCCGGACGTCATCGAAGTCGGCTCCCCGTACATTTTGCCTTCGGCAGTCCGTCGAATAGCCAAAAAAATCGTTCCGAATGCAGCGATGTTCAGTTTTTGGCACGCTGATTTTCCGGTCACTTACGTCGGTCGTCCGATTGCCAAAAAGCTCGGTGCCGGCACAGGAACGTTCTTCCGCAAGCTCGCCTTCTGGTACGCCAAAAAAGAATTCAAGGGTTTTGACTGCGTGCAGGCCTCCTCTAAAGAGGCCATGGCCCGACTCAAGAAGAATGGCCTGCCCGACCCGCACTGGATCCCGCTCGGCTGCGACATCGAAATGTTCTCGCCCAGCAAGCGCGACGAAGGTCTAGTCCAGGAACTCAAGGCCGGCAATCCCGACCGACTGACAATATTCTTCCCGCACAGACATTGCAACGAAAAAGGCATCGACCTAGTGCTGGGAGCTTACGACATACTCACGCAAAAGCTCGGACATGAACCTGCCATCGTCTTTGCAGGGACAGGCCCGAGCCTCCCGCTCGTGAAACAGGCTGCCGAAAAGTACAAGCACGTAAACTACATCGGATTCGTCAACTCCATCGACGAAATGGCCCGCTATTACGCAAGCGTCGATATCGGCCTCGCCCTCTCCGGCTGGGAAACGTTCGGACTATCCATCCTCGAAAGCATGGCCAGCGGAAACGCCCTTGTCGGTGCCGCCGCCGGAGCAGCCTTCGAACACGTCACGGAATCCGGAGCAGGTACAATCCTCAAGGAACGTACACCCGAAGCCTTGGCCGATGCGATTGTAGAACTCTACCGCTCCGACCTCACCGAAAAAAAGGCCAAGGCACGCCAATACGCCGAAAAATTCAGCTGGAACGACTGCTTTAAGCGCCAGCTCGCGTTGTACAAGGAAGTTTCCGCAACAAAATAACGGCAACCTATTCCGCCATAGCAAAAAAGACTCGTCAATGACGAGTCTTTTTAGTCGGGATGACTGAATTCGAATCAGCGACCTCTTGAACCCCATTCAAGCGCTCTACCAGGCTGAGCTACATCCCGAGGT
>Ga0310786_10013155_pt1 | contig 10215 bp, 21 predicted proteins | sample AusTroGonzalo_MG_FD_203881 | JGI IMG/M metagenome (GOLD analysis project Ga0310786, IMG submission 203881) | Bovine rumen microbial communities from tropical cattle in Woodstock, Queensland, Australia - Gonzalo_03 (v2) (version 2) | ecosystem: Host-associated > Mammals > Digestive system >... | reverse complement strand
GATTCATCACTCTGACGGAAGCAATGGACACGATCGGACACGCACTGTAATACAGCGGAAAGAAAAAAACAGATCCCTGTCAGTAGGATGGTCAGACTGTCAGAAAGGGAAAAAATGAAAATCGGTTATCTTGCAATGGAATTTTCAGTAATGGAAACGCTGCAGAATGGATCGGAGCGAAAGAAAAAAGTGATCGTTAACTGCTTGCCGTTCCGCTATGACGAAAACAATCACAAGCGTTTCAGAACACAGGAAGAGCGTATCGCTGACTGCATCGCCGCACTGAAGGAAGAACACTACTACAACATCGTCTACATCGGCGTGAAGAACACTTCCATCATGTATGCATGATCCGGCTGCAGCCAAAAAGAAAAACCCTGGTGGTAGGATGGACAGACCACAATATGTATCTTGTGTTTTGATAGAAATAATGCGGCATATGTAACTTGCACTTGACAGAGAGAAAAGCGACTGATACACTCTATATGTAACTTGTTATGAATTGTACGGAGAGAAAAAATCATGGAAGAGAGAGAGTTTAAAACGACCGCTGCGGTCAGAAGAGCCAATGCGAAGTACGACACGAAGTTTGAAAAAGCGATCGTGCGGATGCAACCGGGAACGAAAAAAAGGATTGAAGCACTCGGATACAAGTCACTGAACGCATTCATGCTCATGGCAATCATGGAGAAGATCGACAGAGAAGAGCAGATCCGTGGAAAGAAAAAAGCGTGATATCCGGCAAGGAAAGAGAAAGGAGAAAATAAAATGGTTAGCAAGGAAATGAGAGAAGACGTTGAAGCATTCGCATACGAACTGTGGAAGCACCACTGGACAGAAAATGCCAGGGATGAATTGATTATCGAGTACAAGTTGACCCCGGAAGAAGTCGATGCGATCTTCGAACTGTGGAAAGAATACGATCAGAAGTACAGCAGATGATCCGGCTCATCGGAAAGAAAAAAACAGGGCGGCAAGTAGCCGCCCTTTAATTATGCCGTCAGACGCATTATGAGCCGTTCTGACGCAGCCGAAGTGTTTTGTCGATAGAATAACCATCTCTCGCAGAGAATCGCTGTACGCCGTTCTGCGAAGCGCACACGCCCAAATAAAAAATCAGTTAGTAGATCCGATGCCACCAGTCCTAATGCCGCTTGCATCATCATGGTAGACGGTGTCGTAGGAAAGAAAAACACCCTGTGCGACACGTTCTCCGGCATTGATGGTCACGCTTTCCTTGCCGACATTCTGCAACGACATGAAAATATCACCTTCATTATCGGGATTATTGTAGTAGTCGGCATCGATCACGCCGACACCACTCGGCAGCATACAGTGTTTCTTCAGTCCGATTGACGAACGCACGAAAAGAAAAAGCACATTGAAGTTTGCCATCTCTGCCTTGATGCCAGTCGGAAACAGGATGCTCTCTCCCGGTCGAAGCCTAATAAAAAAAGGCGTAACGAAATCGTAGCCAGCGGAACACGCAGTCTTGCGAGTCGGAATCGGAATAGCGTCATACGCAGCTCTCATCTTGGGAATAAAATCATCGTCTTCTTCATCGAATTGAACGTGGTTAACGGCATCCCGAAGAAAAGTATCGAATGCCACCTTATGAAAAAAATTCATCGGCAATCCCTCTCATACTTTCTGAAGTTAGCATCAATGTTGCCACCGTCCGGCTTGCAAAAGGGGCAGTCTCCTGGAGCATATGACGATGTCAGAATCACGCACTGACCGAAACGCTTTGCAAAGCACTTGCGCTCGTCAAAACATTTCACAATTTGCGATGTGTTCTTTTTGCTGTTTTTCATAGATTGCATTCCTCTCAACGTAGTATTTGCTCATCCTCTCTTCATGAATCAGTCTTGCCAGCACTTGAGTTCCAAACTCTTCTTCCCAGTAAAAAGAAAGAGTCATGCCACGCTCGGAGATAAGCGTAGATCCACCCAAAAGAAAATCAACGTGTTCGACAAGATTCGGGCAGACATTGGTAATCGGGTCATCACGATGCCAGTCTTGAAGAAAAAAATTGAAGAGCGTGTCATCACCGATGTTTTTCTTTGCGATTCCCCAAACGAGCATATGGCTCTTGTTCTGCTGATACCACTCAAGAAATTCTCCGGCATAGCGATTGGGAATCCTCACGCACTGAAAAGAAGTCCATGCATCCTCGATGCGAACGACACCAGTATTCCGATGAGTCACTGGATTAAAAAAATCATTAGTGAATCCGTAAGCGCACCCAGTGATATCTTTTGTCCGATGCACAAAATCAGAACAGATAAGAACATCATCTTGCAGATGCCAAATGCCGTCATCGGGATCGTAGTTGTCACGGACATACTCCATGCTATCGAAAAAAGAGCGAAGGTTTCCACGCTTATTGGTATCACACCACACATGGATTTCTTCGTCAGTGATTCCGTGTTGATGCATTATTGGAATTAAAAAATCCGTAACGTACCACATTCTTTGTGGGCAAGCGTGAATCATGTACTTGACCATATTGCACCTCACATCCACTCACGCCAGTATTCTGACCGTGGTTTATCTTCTTTCCACCATTCCGAAATGGAGCAGTAATGGACTATCGCTGGATCGTTTGTGTACCCATCGCACCAGCACTCATTGTATCGGGTCGGGATAGAGACTGCCTTGCCATTCGGAACGGCAAACATATTCAGCACCTCTTCGTCAAGATACAGAACCTTGAAATAAATGAGATGCTGAATCATCTGCTCGTCTGCCTTGTCAGCACGTTGCTGTTTCAGGTTGTGCAGAATCACGCCGCCGTTGTAGTAGTCCTCACCGTAAGGATGATAGTCACCCATCAATTCAGAGACTCCGGCGAACCATTTACCAGTCAGATCGACATTCCACAGCGGACTCAAGTCATCGCAGATAATCGTATCGACATCAAGCGCAAGCACCCTGTCAACGTAATCGGGGAGAATCCGACCGTGAGCAACACGGAGCGCACAGGCATTCGTGTGGAAGTCACTTGAGTTTGCGTGGAAGATTGGAAGAACAGGATTCCGTGTGTAATTGATTATCTCGCAGTTACTCGGCACATGATACGGCAGCTCGTCATCCTCAATGAGAAGGAACACCTTTTCAAACTCTGTGTGATGCAACAGGGATGCAAGCGACACTTTGAGATGCGGATAGTAGTTACGCCGGAGCGAATAGCAAGCGTACTTCGGATCATTGTTCTCATACTTCAGTCCGTTCCGCTCATCAATAGCACGATTTAGTTTGCGTATCCGTTCCCAGTCTTTCCAGTACGATGATACTGCCGGAAACTTTCGCCAGTCGGTATTGATAAGACTGCCGCCAAGCAGATAGTCGATGTGATCTACCATGTTGGGAGTCACGTTTAGAACTAAGTCGTTCGGATGACAGTCTCTCAAAAAAATCTTCCAAATGGTGTCATCGCACTTACCTTCGTTCGTCCAGGGATACAGATAAAAGCGATTGCCAGTAGGTGGATGCTCAAACCAGTAGAGATATTCAGCTGCGTAACTGTTCGGTATGCAGACGCACTGGAACGATTCCCATGCTTCTTTAGGCAACTGGAGTCCTGTGTTATTTCCGTTCCTCTTGTCGAATCGTGCGGAAGAGAATCCGTATGCCATCTGATTGATCCTGTCAGCGACCGTCTTGAAATCGGCAGAAATGATAACATCATCTTGGAGATGCCAAACACATTCATTATCCGGCAGATTGTCTCTGACATATACCATGCTGGCGATAAACGATTTAAGATTACCGACCTTTTCTGTATCGCACCACACATGAACCTCGGACTCTTTGATGCCCTGTTCGCACATGGACGGCAAAAGGAACTCATCCACATACCACATTCGCTGCGGACAGGCGTGAATCATATATCTGATGCTCATATCTCACTCCTTAACCAGTCGATAAACTCACGGACATTATCCTCAAACGCTTCATGCTCATGCGCTACGACTCTGCGGTAATGGTTGAAGTCGTTCGTCCGCTGCGGATAGTTGTAAACCGTGCTGATTATCATGTCTCTGATTTCCGGCAGACTCTGTTCCCATCGTGTAAATTTGTAATACTTTGGGATATCGACATCACTGTTATTGCCAGCAGATCCGTTCCGACCAGTGATGATGCAACAGCCGCACATCGCCGCTTCCCTTGGGATACGTTCCTTTCCCGGATGATTCCCGAAGTCGATGTAGCACATACTGTGTCGCATTGTATTGATTACTTCCTCACGACTCATATTCTGAATCGGCACGAAAGCAACGGAATCACCGACAAATTCTATCAGTTTCTTCGTGAAGTCCATGCCCTTCTTTGGGTTATACAGAACCCACTGGTATCGCTTGTCCACTTCCTCAAACGGCTGCATGAAGTCATCATTGATATAGTCACCGATGAACCACGGAAGCACACCAAAATCAGAGCAGAACTGTTCTGCGTAGAACGACTGGCAGAGATGGATCGTGTCCTTGCGTTCCAAGAACTTGAAGTAGTCTTTCGGCTTGCAGAACTGGAAGTAGTTATCGACCGACTCCCAAAAAACGGACACCTTGCAGTCCTTGAATGCCGGATCTGTCACTTGATTTGCCCAAATCTCCGGGAGTATGACAAGTCCTTTGTAATCGTCCGGCATCTTGGTCACATACTGGCATCCATACTGCTTGTATTCTTTCGGCTGCGGGAACATCGTTTTGCATTCCCAGTACCACATCTTGGCGTTGACACCATCATGTTTGTTCATTTCAAAACACAACTGGTGGAGCAACTCGACCCCACCAGTAGCATAGTTTCCAGGCGATACGATTAAGATATCCACATCAGTCACCACCTTCCCTGTTTCAGTTTGTCACGGAGCAGATACATGACTTCACGCTGGCAGTCAAAGTCTTCCTTGGTGACTTCATGCTCCGTAATCCAGTTGACATTACGCTTTATCTCTTTGTTCTGCAAATGCAGTTGAATCGCATTCTGTGTCACTCTGACTATCTGCGTCAGCACAAGCACCGTTGTTATTACCGCAAGATACTTTTCCATCGTCATAATCCTTTCACGATTAAGATTGCCTTGTTCCAGTCAGCGACCATCTGTGAAGCGATTTCAAGTTGATTAGAATCAAACACATCACATTCAAGCCGCCAACCCTGTGCCTTACCCAGTTCGATTTCAAACGCTTCGATCAACTTGCGTCTGTCTACGACATCCGGCTTATCTCCCAGTCTATATCCAAGCGATTCCAACATTGCGACTGCCCTGTCTCGCTCTTCTTGGAGTTGCCGCACGACATCAACATTCATTCCGTCCATCGTCTTTCCCTTCACTCTTTCCTAACTGATGCGCTCTTCTGCAAGCAAATTCGTGCTTACACAACAGTCTCCATGTCGCCCTTCCTGTTTTTGTCTGACCGTTATGAAGAACAATGTCAGAGAACGGACACCCAACGCAGATTCCTTCTCGCTCAATGGTTATCATCGTCTTCCCTTTCCCCCTTATAGCAGTATCCGTTGCTGTCGATACCGTGATTCCATATCCCACATCTTTTGTCGTGCTTTATGTAGTGAACACACTCCTTGCGCCGTACTACTGGTACGGCATCTATGGTCGGAAGTTTATTGACAATATCTATTGTTTTTCTCCACGTTTTCACCGCTTCGTTGCAGATGGCTTGTTCGTGTTCTGTTCCGGCATATTTAGCAAAATACTCTCTGTCCTCTCTCGCCTTTTGCTTCTCGTCCTCAAAGGCTTTGATGGCATCATCTCTGCTTATAAGGTCACTCATCCGTATCTCCTCTCATGTCTGCTCCGCAATTTCGTCCGTTATAGCCTTTATGATCCTTGCCACAAGTTCTTGCGTGTCGATGTACTTTCCATCATATCGGTCATACCATACGCCATTCTGCGGAAACCATCGCTCTTTACCGTATGTCCATGACCCGATGAATCGAACCAGTTCTTCCAGTGCCTCTGATTTACTCATTCGCTTGTCCTCATGTCTGCTCCGCAGTGTGGGCAGTAGTTCATCCCATTGTCTTCCGGGTCTCCGTCTATGAGTGTCCACAGGCATCCGCATATGGAACAAACATAATACGTTCCGTCCCATCCATCGTCAGTTTCTATCCACTTCCCAGTCTTCGGCTTCTCGACCGCATCCAACGCCTCACGGATGACCCGATTGTACCTTGGATAGCAGTGCCGTTCTTGATCGTATTCCTTGCAGTCTGTACACCATTCGTTAAAATCTGGTTCTGCGGATGGCAACTTTTTTATCATATCTAACCGTTTTGATTCATCAAAATATAGAAATACGTTTAAAACACTTTGTCTGCTGATTAAGTCATCCATCGGTTCTCCTTTCCTCTTCGATAATTGCGCTCAACACTACTGGGCACGGTCTATGGCATTTTGTTTTGTAGGCACATTTGCCGCAAAATGATTTCATTATTTCAAGGTCGCTCATTCTCTTCTCCTCTCAAAATCTGAATGTCGGTTCAACGACTCTTAACCTGGCAGACAGGATTGTTTGATTTCTACACGGATTTTGTTCTGATCGCACATCGAGAAACGGTAATATGCACGATGCAAATTCTCTTGCCATATCTTTGAGAATGTACTCCGATAATTCTTGCGGATTGTGAAGGTAAAACATTTCGTCATTGATAACTCTGTTTACGCCCAGTACATGAACACCTGGTCTTGCGATGATGATTCCATTCGGAGCATCTTCATGAAATTGAGTTCCGCACATCTCGCAAATAAGAGTTGCCCTGTTTACCTTTCCACCGCATTGAGGACAGATATATGGTTTTAATTCATTCATCTCCTTCTCCTCTCCACGGTTTCGGAAACGGCATCCATGCGGTTAATCCGTCCATGTCTCCGTGGTCTTCGAAATAGCATCCGTAATCCGGGTCGTTACTAAACGTGTCGATAAATACATTTCCCCACTTCGAGCAGACAATGCACTCCTGTCCGTCATCGGGAAGCTGCGAAGTATAGATGACTGCATCATCGTCTTCCAGTTCATAACCGATTTTCTTACTCCATTCTTTCCGTTCCCATTCGTCCATCGGTCTTGTTGTAATCGGAATCCATCGCTGATCTTCCTCATACTTCTTCAACCATCCCATCTGCCAGCAACGCAACAGGAACGAATCCAGGCAAACCATTTCGTCTGCGCTCGTTTCGATGTTCGTGCTTTCAAGCAGATCCGCTTTCGCTTTTGCAATTATTTCAAAGCGATTGTCTGTGCATACTTCACTCATACCTTGCACCTCTCCACAGCATCAGCACTCATGCCACGATGACCAAAGCAACAGTAACCGTCCATTGGCATTACCGTATGACTGAGCATTAAGCAGTCGATGACAATAAATCCGTTTTTCTCTTCCAAGACAGGAGAACCGAAAACGCAGTCTTTGCATCTTACGACATCGACAAATTTGTCAGTACAATTCATCTCCATCACTCCAGTCTCGCCAGCCGTTGGGTCTGTAATGGTTTCCGTCCTTGTCGTAGAGAGGAAACAAAGATCCAGGATATGAACTCATATTCCCATAAGCAATCCCTGTCTCCGTATCGACATAGACAGTTAAGTCATCATACTGCTCTACTTTTTTGAATCGACTATAGTCATATTTTTCAATCGGTTCTATTCCGCATCCGGCTATTGCAGCTGCAAGGAGCAATGCCAGCAATAATGAAACAATCTGCTTCATTTAGATTCTCCTATCCTATTTGCTATCCATATATCGCCGCCGTTAATCTTGTTTACAAGAACCCGATACTGCTGCGAAATAAGGAACGATCGATGTGTTGTCTTGTACTTGTTGCCGTAGCGAACGATGTACCAGTCAAATTGCAACTCTTCAAATTCAGCAATACTTCTGACTGGATACCAGCGTTCATACTTTCGTTTACTCATCACTACTCCTTACGCAAATACCACGATCATGCTTCCAAACGGAGCATTCTGCCTTGATTTCCCAAACTGCAACCGACCACGGATAAATACCGTGTGCGCTCTTGGATTGTTAGCAATGTATTCGTGATACCATTTAGTTTCTGTTCGTGCCGGAAGAAGCATAACCACGACTGAATGATTGTCTCTGACCGTTTCTGCCGCTTTCTGAACCCACTGACCGATCTGTCTTCCATATGGGGGATTGCACCACGTTCTGTACCCCCCCCAAGATTTACATAATGCGTCATCTTCCTTCGTGAAGTAGAACGGCACTTTGTGGTTCTTCTCATCTGCACAAGCATCCAAGTTGAATGTGAATATCTCATTCAGACGGTCGAACAGATACTGCGGTGTTTCCCAGTCATCCGTCTTGCTGCTGAAGATTCCGTTTGTGTTCATGCCGCACCTCAATCACCAAATGAGAATGCCATCTGTCCAGTAGGTTTGAAGTAAACGATCGGATTCTTCTCACGCTCACCAACCTTAAGATACGGACAATTCACTTCCACAAGTTTCTGAGCCATGATCGGAACGACACTGTTTCCAATTCGTGCAACTTGTTCAGTCTTCGGATATTCGTTCCAGGATGAATCACGGTCGATGATGTAGTCCTTTGGAAATCCTTGCATGACTTTTAGTTCTTCCGGCTTGAGCATCCTCAAGAATATGTCTGCGAGAATGTATTGTTCTCCATGAATGTTGACTAAAACACCGACTAAACCGAATCTGTCTTTTGTGGTGATGGTGTAGATAGGATTATCCAGTTTCATCATGGCATCTTCTCGTCCGTAATACTGGATCAGAAATGCGCTGACCAGTCCGAAGCGATCCTTTGTAACAATCGTGTCGATTGGTTTATCCAACGACTGGTTGTTCGTTTCGGGATTGTTGTAATACTTTACAAGGCAAGCACTGACTACGCCGAAATGACCCGGAGATGTAGTGATGGTATGGATAGGTTCATCGCATCCCTGCCCGATTCCAGTCTTGTAGAACTTCGTGATGAATGCCGTAACCAATCCGTAACGGTTCGATGTGTCTATTGTTTTTATCGGTTCTGTAAGCGACTGACCCCTGGCATATCCGCTTTTGGTTTCGCTATGGTACTGAATCATGAACGCAAGCGCACGATCATCCTTCACGACATACGGATTCGGATTATCCAAGATGTACCGTTTGATTCCATAAGCGATCCGTGCCTGTGTCTTTTCGGCAAGCGGTTTCTTCCTGTCAAATATCGATATGCCAAGATCCGACCAGTCGATATAATCACCGCACTGCAGCCATCTCGGTTCACGGTCTTTGAAATGCGTCTGTGTCGGAAAGACAATTCGTCTACCATCTCTTCGAAATATCGCATACCATCTCTTGCGAGTAGTAGGAGCACCATAATCCGCAGCCACAAGTTCTCTGCTGTCAAAGTCGTAGCCAAGATCGGTCATTGCTTTGATGAATCGCTGGTACTCTTTGCCCTTCTCCGCTTCGATTGGAAATCCGTTTTCGTCCAGCGCACCCCATTCCTGGATCTCTTCCACATTCTCCATGATAAGCACTTCCGGCTTAACAGCTTCAGCGTGTTTATAGACTGCCCAAGGAAGCATCCGTATGCCGCTGATTCTCGGTTTGCCACCCTTTGCTTTTGAAAACTGCGTACAGTCCGGCGATGCCCACATAAGAGCAACATTTCTTCCCTTAACGTACTTTTGCAGATCGACGGTAAATATGTCTTCCGTGATGTGCTTCGTCCGTGGATGGTTTACCTTGTGCATCAGAATAGCCATAGGGTCATGGTTAATGGCTATATCTACTGGTCTTCCAAGTGCCATCTCGATTCCAACCGATGCTCCACCGCCACCAGCAAAGCAGTCGATGATTAGATCCTTGTCTCTACTCATATGAATCATTCAAACTGCACCTCGATTCCCATCTCGTCTTTCAGCACTGCCATCTGCTCTTCCCATGTGGTGTAGTTTTCTGCGATTCCAGCAGACTTCTCATTGAAGCGCACGATGAAACGCTGAAGGTCTTCGCCGGATAGATCCAGTTCGTCATGCAGCACCATGACGGCAAGCACAAGTATGGCTTTTGATGTCCGCTTGACGATCTCTTCATGCAGTGTCCGCATCTCTTCTTTCGTGACGAGAGTCTTGATTCCACTGTTCGCCCGGAAAGTCAGTTCCTTTTCAAGAGCATCGATGCCATGCTCCTTGACGATTTTGTATGCGTAATACATACCTTCA
>Ga0310786_10013154_pt1 | contig 10215 bp, 14 predicted proteins | sample AusTroGonzalo_MG_FD_203881 | JGI IMG/M metagenome (GOLD analysis project Ga0310786, IMG submission 203881) | Bovine rumen microbial communities from tropical cattle in Woodstock, Queensland, Australia - Gonzalo_03 (v2) (version 2) | ecosystem: Host-associated > Mammals > Digestive system >... | reverse complement strand
CAGCCGGCAACCTCACACTCAAGGGTTCTAATACTTTTTTGACGAAAACGCGCACAAACACGGGTACGGTTACTATTGCTCCCGGTGCAACCGTCGACCTGACGGGCAACACGAACCCCGCTCCCATCAACCCCGGTGGCGGCATTGTCGTCAGTGGCGGTTGTACGGTCGTCAATTCTGCTGGTACGTCCGTGCATATCAACGGAGGAACCTACACGCAAATCAACAATGACGGCACGACCGCCTGATAATGAGGACTGACTATGAAACACTACACGATTGACAATATCACGACCGACTATCTGCCTGACCCCTGCAAAGGGGTCTCCCCCATGACCGACGCCCGCTTTGTTGCTCTTGGCGGTACGATCGCAGACGACGGCGAACCGACCCCGCAGGAACGCGTCTGCGTTTCTTTCGCGGCGCTCATCGCTGATCTTGCGCAGAAGACGGACAAGATCACGCCGGTACTGCACATGGCGGCGGCCTAACAAAGGACGCTGACGTGGGCGACTAACCTTGCATAAAGACACATAAGGAAGCAGCAAGGCCCACACATGGCCTTGTTGGGTTCTTTGTGGCTTACATTGGCTCTTATATGGATCTCTTATATGGGAAGCATGTAAGGGCCCTTCTTATAGCTGTAATGCACGCTATATGCTGTTGATTAACTTTCATGGAGCCACGCACGCTATATGCTGGGCTAACTCATAGCCATAATGCTCGCTATATGCTGAGATAATGGAAAAAGGCTGATGCACGCTATATGCTGAAGGCTAATCACGTCCCACATGCTCGCTATATGCTGGGTATATTTTGCGCCACGCTAATTTTTCTCTCTTATATGTCCTTATGGACACGCCACTCTTTTTTCCTTGACGCTAATTGGCGCACTTGGCTATTCTCTTATATGTTACTCTCTTTAGTCCACGTCTTTAGCTACCTCATGAAATTGCCTTATGCTATTGTTTTTATAGGCACGTTAACTTTTTAGACTATAAACGTGGAACAAAAGGAGACCATGAGTTACCGGGTATATTGTTGGACTAACCGTGTAAATGGAAAACGCTATGTAGGTATAACCAGATACTCTATAAAACGCAGAGCTGGTAACAGGATGTGTCAGTACAGACGTTGCACTCACTTCTGGAATGCTATTCAAAAATATGGACCTGAAAGCTTCACTTGTCGAATACTGGTAGACGGTTTGACGAAAGAGGAAGCTGAGAGAAAAGAACGGAACTATATCCGCAACTACCGAAGCCGTAACAAAGCCTATGGTTATAACATCAAGAAGGGAGGCTACAACGGCTACTCGGAAGACGCCAGCAAGTCCATCAATAAGCGTATATCAGAGAAGCTGCATAAGCAACGGTCAACACCACGATACCGGGCTATTATGAAAGAACGTATGGTGCGCTACTGGAGTGATCCGCGTAACAGACAGGCTGCATCCATACGAAGAAGGGAGAACCCCGGCAGGCCATCAAAAGCTGTAGCTGTTTACTGTGTGGAGACTGGTATGACGTATGCCACCCAGGAAGAATGCGGCAGAGCTATTGGCTTCAAACGAACTACTATCTATCGGGCATTCAAAAGACAGGGAACGACTGCTGTAATAGGACGCCTCAGAGGAACGTCTTATACGCTTACTCGTTTAGGGAGTGTCTGAATGTATAAAGTCTACTGCTGGACTAACAAAGTAAACGGTAAGCGTTATGTCGGTATGACAGGCCGGACCATAAAGAAGAGGGCTGGCTCTCACATGTATCATTACCACGGGTCCATCAGATTCTGGAACGCCATTCAAAAGTACGGGGAGGAAAACTTCGTATATACGATCCTTGCTTCAGGGCTTACAAAAGAAGAAGCAGCCGATAAAGAGCGCTATTATATAAGGAAATATAAGACTCAGGACAGGCGATACGGATATAACATCTTTGCCGGTGGATATCATGATTATGATGCTGACACTGCTGTAGATCGGGCCACCCGTATAGCCAATACGCTGCATGAACAAAGATCGTCACCTGAATACAGGGCTATTATGAGCGAAAGGATGCAGCGGGTATGGGATGATCCTGCCAGAAGGGAAGCCATGATACAGTCCAGAAGGAAGAAGAGTCCCTATGGCAGGCACAAGGAAGTAGCTCTTTATTGCTGTGAGACTGACGAGGTTTATTTGACTTTGTCAGATGCCGCCAGAGCACTGGGCTTATGCAGGGCAACGATTCAATATTCTCTGGAGCGGTGGGGTGACTGCACAACTGTCGGTGAGAAGAAGGGTACTCTGTACCATATAGCGAAGATACCGCGGAAGACTGCTTTGAAGTTTACGCAAAATCAATAATAGACAACTAACCAGGAGACTGATATGAAACATTATACATGGCAAGGTGAAACCTACGATACACTTCCTAACCCCCTTAACTTCCCTGATGGATCCCAGATTTCCCCAGTGACTGAGGAGTCGTTTGTGGAGAGTGGAGGTGTCATTGAAGATGATGGTGAACCTACGCATTGGGAAGAACTGGATGTGGCGTGCGATGTTTTTATCGCTGTTGTGCTCGAAATAGCTGAAACTATCGGTGATCCAACCTTCATGGGAGGCATCAACGAGCAAGAGAAATTGCTTAATTCCGATTATGCTAAAGAGCATACTACAGAAGCGTTGGTTTTGTCGGAGCGTTGGAATGGAGCTAACCTAGCATGCAACCACTTTGCCAACAAACCGGACGTCAATATGCAGTCACCTGCGTGGTATTGGTATGCGTGGAGTCGCTATGCAGAACAAATGGAAGCCAAGCAGGGTAAGTAATCGATGCTTTCTTTTAGCCTCTGCATAAGGGGCTTTTTCATCCCTTAAACTAAAGCTCTTTCGATGTAATAATATAATGGTGCCATTCCAACACCAATTACTTTATTAACATGTAACATAGGAGCTTTAGTTATGGAATGGAAAGCGATTGTAGGTTTTGAAGGTCTTTATGAGGTATCGGAAGACGGACAAGTTAGAAGTCTGCCAGGAAATCATAAACACGGCATCGTACTTAAAGGTAAGGTAGATAGATACGGTTATAGGGTAGTTTATCTATCCAGAGTGCTTGCTCTACACGAGATTGTTGTTAAAACAGCTACAGTGCATAGGCTTGTAGCAGAGGCGTTCGTAGAAAATCCTGATAATTTGCCACAGGTTGATCACATTAATGGCAATAAACTGGATAACAGAAAAGAGAATCTCAGATGGACGACCGCCAAAGACAACATTAATAATCCTGCTACATTACCTGGAAGAAGCATTGCACAGCGTAGACGTTATGAAACTCCGCATGGGCGTGCTATCATGGATAAGATGCAACAAATGGCTAAGCAGCTGCATATAATTCCTGTTAGATGTATAGATACTGATACAATCTATGAATCTGGCGCAGCCGCTGCAAAAGCTACAGGAGTAACAGCGGATACAATTAGTAGACAGTGTAGAAAAAGACAACGTGGTGCTTCGTTTAGTCCTCGCGGGGTCAAGAATCGCGGTCTACAGTTTGAGTTCTACACTCCAGAAGATTAATAAACACATGAAGGCCAGCAACACCTGGCTTTCTTTTACACTATACTTAATATAAAACTTAGTGAAAGGAACTTATGAAAGTTATATTTACATCTCTATTTTTAATGTTGGCGTGCGTATTATCGGCTGCAACTGTTTATGATGTCGATACGATTCCCTATACAAACGCCAATGGTGAGGGAACCGCTGGCAGCTATTGGACAGTTCGCATCAAAGAAGCTGGCAGTCTTTGGATTACCGACTTCTTCAACAACACAGGATCAGGCACACAGTCTGAATTACTTACAAGCCCTACCTATGGTTTGACTGAATACGGCTATAAAGATGCTGACGGTATTCACTCCTGGTCCATCACGGATAAAAGCCGTATATCTCAGGGCGACTCCTATAAATATAATCTGTATAAGGGAGAAAACGCCGATGTGATGTATCGCAACAAATACTATCTCGGTGACTTCTCAGCAGGTCAGGAGATAGAGATCTATTTGAGCGATGGTATCCGTTCGGTTGCTTCTAACACACCCGCGGGCTATCATCTGAGCACTTTCAACAACAGACAGGATGCACTGGCTACTTCTATGGATGTAGGACAACTGTTCCTGGCTGGAGGACCTCAGATTAATTTCGGGTTGCTTGCTGTAGGTTCTTCTCCTGTTGTAGAAAACACACAAACAATGGGATCTCCATTACCCTCTAAAGGGCTTACCATTTTTCTTGCTCTGTTCACGGGTCTTACATTGTGGGGCTTTTACATGAACCGCAATAAGCCCTGTGACGAGGAGTGGTACACATGAAATATACAGATGTAGTTAAGATGATGAAGCAAGCGGCTATGGAGGTTGCGAATCCAAAAGGATCCATTCCTCCAAAACCAGCAGCTAAACCAGATCCAAACCTTGTGGGGACTGTGAAATATAAAGATCCTAACACAGGTAAATGGGTCATCGAGCATCCTGTCAGAGGGGCCTCCGCAACACCTCAGCCAAAGAAAGTGGCGCCTATCAAAAAGCCTGCACCGTCTGCATCAACTATCAATGCAAACATTCCGCTTACCTTCTCTACGGGACCTGCGGCCGGTATGCCTTACAGCAGAATCAAGACGCAGCCATTTGGAAACCCGCTTACCAGACGTCCCCGAATAATACGGCATTGATACCTCTTAATACCTATACTGTTTGACTGCCTAAACTCTCTGGAGCTATTGTAGCTGTAGAGAGTTTTTCTTTCTTAACACCGAGGAGACAGCAAATGGAATGGAAAACAATCGAAGGCTATGCTGACAAATACGAAGTCAGCGATACAGGCCTTGTCCGCAACAAACTCAAAAACCAGCTGGTTGCATCGTATGATAACCACGGCTACAGGCGCGTCATCCTTATCTGGAAAGACGCAGACGGAAAAGAACACCGCAAACAAAAACTCGTACACCGCTTAGTGGCGGAAACCTTCATGCCAGAGCACCCGGATGACTGGGAGATCGATCACATCGACTGCAATAAGAAGAATAACTGCCTGTCTAATCTAAGATGGTGCAGCCGACATGAGAATTTTATGAATCCATTGACAAGGCAGCACCGTTCCCAGATAGCCCGAAGGATTCATACCACAATAGAAGCCAGAAAGAAGCAGCGCATGTCTCATATTCACCAGTCAAGACCTGTCGTATGTCTGAGTACCGGCAAGTTTTACTGGTCTGTTAAGACGGCTTCTTTGTTGTCCGGCATTCCTCATACCACATTGTGGCAGCGGCTGAACAATTTCATCAGGAATCCCTATAAGTATATGCATAAGGAGGGACAGTATTTCAGGCCAGCTACCCCAGAGGAAATAGCGCTGGAACTTGACGATGCCGCTTTAGTACCTTTCACATGAAAGGCACCTCTCCTTTCTAACCTCCTTTGGTTGCCCCGGATCAGCTAAAAGATAGCTGGACGGGGATTTTTATTCTATTGTAAAAGAAAACTTTAACAAAGGAGACTACTATGGCCATATTTGTCAAACAGGTTCAAAAGGGCGGAGACAACTCCACTCAGATACAGATCGGCTCTGACGGAACGAAAATAAAACGTGTACACAAAGACAGCGACACTGTCATCTGTGATATTGCTACTTGGCTTAAAACAATGGCTGTCATGAATATTCTTGTAGGGACCTGTTGGTTTGGCTTTGGCCTTATCCGCATGGTAATCCTGGATATCTATCACAGATGCGAAGGAACATGGTGGGAAACTGTGTTCTGGGTTGTGGTCTGCATGCATGTGCTTGGTTACATGATGGCAATGCTCGGCTGTCTTCTGTATGAACACCACAAGCCGGAAGAAAAGAACGTCGACATCAACCCGTGCGGCGCTAAAGACATACCCGCGTAAGGAGTAAGAATATGCCTACTTTCCATTGTGGAACATGCGGAGTAAACATAGCCGATTATCCCGACTATCTGTCATCTCCATGCGCTACTTGCAGATTAGCTGCCGACTATACGACGACAAAAAGAGCGGCGTTATTTGACAGCTGTGGAACCGACGAAGCCGCGGAAGAGCAGCACGAACAGTTCTTTGCCAAGGTAGACGAAGAACTGGAACATCTTGGTGATGCCCCGCCGAAAACAGAAGACGACATCAAAGAGCTGACACCAGAGAATGTGCAGATACTGACAGAAGCCATTCAAAAACAGCTGATGATTACTTTGGCTGGTGTAATGGTGAAGTTGCTCAAGCTTGCTAAATCATCTCCGATCATGTTTGAGATTGTTGTTAAGAAGATGCAGTATCCTTATATGAGCTACTCAGAATTGGGGGCATCATTGAAGGAGCCATGCTCTAAACAGAATGTTCTATACCATCTGAAACATGCTGTCGAGCTATTTCCTGAACTTCAAAGCGTATTGCTGACCGATACACGCTTCTCCGGTGGCCGTTATGCGCTCCAGACAGTGGCTAACCGAGTACGACAGGAAGCAGGCATCAAACGCATTCAGGGATTGCTGTACGGGGAATTGGATGAGACGACAGCTAAGCTTAGTGTGAAAGAATTGAATGCCATTCTGCATGCTCCTTTCATGGTTGAAGAAGACGTTCTTAATTTCAATCCTTATATCACGGACGAGGACTACTGATGAAACTGCATCCTGATTGTTATAAAATCAAAGATCACCGTATTGAAATGCTTCTTGGCGCCCGCATGTCCATAGAAGCCTTTGTTATGACTCTTGGGCCTAATGATCCGTTCGCTCTGGTAGGCGACACTGTGTATGCCCTGTCAGAGGATGAGTTCTTTTCCACGAGACAGCTCAGGCATCTTATGGATGAACAGGAACAGGCATTTCAGTATGTGATGGGACTCGAAGACCTCTCCTTTATGTCAGAAGAGGATCAGAAGCTTGTCAATAAGGTGAAAAAAGAGCTTCCTACCTGTCCCGTCTGTAAATACAAACGATATAAGCAGTCTATCTTCAAGCTTGTCCATAAATACAATTTGCCTGTCACGTTCTCTTTGAAAAGCATCATCGATGACGTTGTATATCCAGATACCACAGGAGAAGTGGCATCGACGGTTACAGCTATTCTGGACAGGCCCTATGTGTTTACACAGCCTGACAGAAAGCCTTGCATGGATTGCGTCGAGAAACACGTCTCCCAGGCTTATATACTCGCTTGTGAGAGTCAGATGGGATATCCTGAGCACCGTATCCTTATGTGTGGACATCTGGCGGAGGCCATAGATGAGACACCGAAAGAGTTTCCTGAGCTGAGAGCATCTATCGGGCTTTGCATGGCTATGACGATGCGTACAGGCGAAGCTTACATGCCAATTTATCCATTACTCACTGAGATTCAGTTATTTAGAGAGAAGTTGGGCACCGCTCCTATCGATACACGTGAAGAGAATCCAGCTGTGACCGACACCATTGATATGAACGATGATATCAAACAGGAGTTGGACAATCTGTCAGATGCTGAGAAACGCCAGATACTGTCTAGATGCGGGCTCATCCAAGATTCTATACTCGAGTATAAAAACTCAAGACGGGAACTTAATCGTATACTTTTCGAGGGTGAGATGGCTATTCTGGCGGATTCTGTTGTGTATCAGGCGCCTCTATTCGCCAATATGATAAGGAATCTGAGACTTATGTTCGTCGCAGATCCCTCGTTAGCAGCCGATTCCGGCTATATGCTTCAAGATGTAATTGCTTACTTAAACGTTAAGAGCATTTAAGTGCATTTTAAGCGTATTTTAAGCGCATTTTAAGAGCAATAAGCTCAAATATGGGCGATATAATAGGCTCTCTTGAGTTCTGTTGTCTCGCCCTCTGTATTTCCAGTGATGGTAATCGTAGACCCTGTAAGCTCCGGATCTGTCACAGCATTGTACTGGAGAAGCAACTGATTGATGTCATCTTTGATCGCACTAAGGACATTGATGGCATCCGCGGCTCTATCAAACAGCATATCGATCTCGTCTGTCCTGAAATAGCACAGATCAGGATCCTCTTCATCGGGCCATTCATTAAGTTCCTGGATAGAGCAGATGTGGCTGAATCTGTATTTGGCGCATGTTGCGTCTCTGCTGGTAGGAAGAACCTCGATGGCAAACACAGAGGAAGGCATGTCGTTGCCGACTGTTTTAAGCGAAAGCTTCGTTGTTCCCTTAGCTGTCTGGGATATATCGTTGATGATGCTGATGGATGCCATTTCAGTGCTCCTTTATGACAACGCCGCAGATAACTGTTGGCAGAGGAAACAGCGACGCGCAGTGTTTGATGAATTGTTTGTCGTTCAGATACTTTGTTACCGCTATACGAAGCAGCATATCGACCCTTGTACCCCTTCCGGGGCATGTTCCGCATCTTTTTAGCGCTGCTGACGCTGCGGAAATAAGCGGATACCCTACAGGAGGGTTTTCAAGCAGTGTAATGGCGTCTTTTGTTAACATCTTGACCTTTGCCCTATATTAAACGTAACTACCGAAAGGACATACAAATGGAAACGTTAAGTAAAGAGTGCTTTGCAGACCAGTTTAACCGGAAATATCCGATCTATACCAAAGAAGCGGCGTATAACTCCTATCAGAGCTACTGCGCCGATAAGGCCAGTCTTTCTGCTGAAAAGCGCCAGGAAATCGAAGCAAATTTCACAAAAGCAGCTTCTTTCCATGAAATCGAGCTCAAAGAGCCCCAGATTAAGCAGGCGAGCGCTCCTGAAATGCATATTTTGGCCGAAGAAGGTGCTGAAGAGGCTGTCAAGATGCCTCTGATCAAGTCTATTGAGGATTTGAACACAGCGAAGGCGTTTTTGCTCGAAAAAAGAGCTTCCATGAGCTGCAAATCGCTTCGTGAAGCCGCGAAATATGTCCTTTGGGCTGCTGCTAACTCTGATCAGGACCTCGAAGAGCCTGAAATGAAGAAAATCGCGGCTCTCTCCGGCACTGGAATCGGCGAAAAAGAGGACATTTTGGAGCAGTTTGACAAAAGAGGCACTATGCTGGCTATTCCAGCGGATCAGAAAGCTGGTTTTTGGGAATTTTCGCGTCATCTGCACGAAATTCCTGACGAAGAGTTCTATAAAATGGCCACTTTGGCGAAAATTTGTGATACAATGGACGACATCGACCGTAATTACGGCTTGAACCACCAGTATGGCAAGCTTGTCGGCGATACTGTGTTCAAGAGCCCTGAAGATGCTTGTTTCGGTCCTGGTCTCAATGATCTTACTAAAGAAGCCTCTGATATGCTTCTGATCCCATCCAACGGCATGATTTTGAGCAAAGAAGCACTTTTGGAGCGCCAAGACGCCATAAATGAGTTCTTTGGCACTTATTTTGGTGAGGAAAGCATCAAAAATGATGCAAATCTCATCGAAAAAGTGGCTTCCCTGGACAAAAATACGGCAAACGCACTGATCGACGCCATTAAGGACTGAAAATGAGCACTCTTCCGCTCACAAAAGACTGTTTTGTCTCTCCGCTGGCTCTCGTTTCCCTTCGTAAGTTTGGGCTCGAGAGCCTCGAATGGGAGCCAGAAGTGTTGCGTGATGCCTTCGAGCAGCAGTTTGAGATCAAGAAAATGCCGCAGAAGATGTTCGATAAGCTTAACTGCGGCTATATGCTCGTAGGAACCAACGCTTTCGAGGCTACAATCGAGGGATTTCTGTCTGCTACTGCCATTATGAACAATCTTGTGTTCGACGAGAGCGCTCCTCCTTACTGCTCCTTGGATATGTGTGCATGGAGTGTGTTCGAATACCTGCAGCTTCTTGGAGAACTTAAAGACGGAGAAGCCACATGTCAGTTCTCTCCTGATATTGTGAAATACATTCAGGAAGTAGGCAAAGTGAATGGTATTTATACGTTCCCGAAATGGCTTTCCTTTGCAAATTACCCGGATGATGAGATCCCAGATCTCTCTGCAGACCCTGATCAGTTCAGTCAGTTTCAGCTTTTACAGCAAGATTATGTCAGTGGAATGAACGCTTTTGTGGCTGAAAAGAACGAGCTGCTGAAGAACGAGCTGCTGGATTGCCAAAAAGTTGGTCTTTTAGGCTGAAAAATGCTTAAATTGGGCTACTTTTAAGGCATATTATAATGAAAGAGATTTAGCTCTTTCGTGCAGCCGCTCAACGATAGGAGCGGACCCTTGGACCTGGGTT
>Ga0310786_10013153_pt1 | contig 10215 bp, 5 predicted proteins | sample AusTroGonzalo_MG_FD_203881 | JGI IMG/M metagenome (GOLD analysis project Ga0310786, IMG submission 203881) | Bovine rumen microbial communities from tropical cattle in Woodstock, Queensland, Australia - Gonzalo_03 (v2) (version 2) | ecosystem: Host-associated > Mammals > Digestive system >... | reverse complement strand
AAGATGAAGAAGTACTGAGTGTCACTTTTGAAAACGTGGCTTCTGTATCGTACACTATAGTTGAAGTTGTAGAGAGTGATGGAAAAAATAAGGGCCAAATAGATGTGTACTCCGAAGAAAAGGGCGCCTCGGCATTTTGTAAAATTGATGAGAAAAACTATTCTACCCAGTTTAAGATTGGGCCAAACAATCGCGTAGAAAGAAGTATAAAATTGGAAAATTTTGGCAGCGGTTGCGACAGCCTTTTCGAACAGTTCAAATATCTTTGCTTACTCAAAAATGCAAATGATGAATTTAGTGGCGCTTGCGATGAAAGCGGAACCCTCGAAGCCTATTGTGCCTATTTTGACGAGTCTGCCGTCTTTGACACCCTTTTGGAAGATTTTTCCGCCGAATCCACAACCAACTGCGGCGACAACAGCGTCCATATTGATTCGTTTGGAATTTAGCCCTTTGTCAAATTAGCAAAACTAATTGATTTATTCCCATTCCTGACGTCCACTCTGCAATCTATTTTCTAAGCAGAGACGGTACTTTTTCTTTGAACTTGTCATGCCTGCCGCCGAGCAGGCATCTCCTTTATGACAAAAAAGATGAAGTCGCAAAAAAAGGTGGCTCTTATGAAGTTAGGATGGTTTGGTAAACAATTTCGCACGGCTCTCGCCTTGACGGGGCTTGCGTGCGGTCTCGGATTTTCACAGGATGTGCTTTACCCCGACATGTTCGCGTTGTCGGATGTGCAGCTTTTGGATGGCGTTTTGAAGGAACGCCAGGACTTGAATGTCGAAACGCTTCTCAGCTACGATGTGGACCGCTTGCTCGCGCCTTTTTACGAAGAAGCGGGCATGAAGCCGAAGGCGAGCAAGTTCCCGAACTGGGCGGGTCTTGATGGCCACGTGCTTGGGCATTATCTGAGTGCCTTGGCCATGCATTACGCCGACAATGATGACGTTCAGGTCAAGGAGCGCCTCGAATACATCTTGAAAGAACTCAAGACGATTCAGGACCAAAATTCCAAGGACAATAACTTCAAGGGTTACATTAGCGGCGTGCCGAACGGCAAGCAAATGTGGCTCAAGATGAAGAACGGCGATGCCGGCGCGCAGAACGGCTATTGGGTGCCGTGGTACAATATCCACAAGCTTTATGCGGGCTTGCGCGACGCTTATGTTTATGCGGGCTATGAACAGGCAAAGACGATGTTCCTCGCGCTTTGCGATTGGGGCATCACGATTACGAACGGCTTGAACGATTCCAAGATGCAACAGATGCTCGGCACGGAACACGGCGGCATGCCCGAAGTTTACGCCGACGCCTACAAGCTCACGAAAGACGAAAAGTACCTGAATGCGGCCAAGAAGTGGTCGCACCAGTGGCTTTTGAATCCGATGTCGCAGGGCAATGACAACTTGACGAATGTCCACGCGAATACGCAGGTGCCGAAGGTTGTGGGTTTTGCACGAATTGCAGAACTCTCGGGCGATGAAAAGTACCAGAAGGGCTCCGATTTCTTCTGGCAGACGGTCGTGAACAAGCGCAGTATCGCCATTGGCGGCAACAGCATTTCGGAACATTTCCCGGCGCTCAACAATCACAAAAAATTCATCGAAGAACGTGAAGGACCAGAATCCTGTAATACGTACAACATGCTCAAGTTGACGGAACGTCTGTTCAACATCAAGCACGATGCGCATTACACCGACTTCTACGAACGTGCTCTTTTCAACCATATCCTTTCGACAATCCACCCGACGCATGGCGGCTATGTCTACTTTACGCCGGCTCGTCCGCGCCATTACCGCGTGTATTCCAAGGTCAATGCGGGTATGTGGTGCTGCGTGGGTTCGGGCATGGAAAATCCGGCGAAGTACAATCAATTCATTTATACGAAAGATGGCAACTCGCTTTACGTGAACCTCTTTGCCGCATCCATCTTGAATTGGAAAGACAAAAGCGTGAAAATCAAGCAGGAAACGGCCTTCCCGAAGGGGGAATCCTCCAAGTTCACAATTACGGGTAGCGGTGAATTTGACATGCAGATTCGCCATCCGTACTGGGTCAAGGAAGGTGCATTCAAGGTCATCGTCAATGGCGATACCGTCGTGAAAAAGTCTACGCCGTCGAGCTATGTTTCGGCAGGGAAGTCCTGGAAGTCGGGCGATGTCGTTGAAGTGCTTTACCCGATGTACACGCATGTCGAAGATTTGCCGGGTGTGACCGATTATGTGGCGCTTTTGCACGGTCCGATTGTGCTCTCTGCAAAGACGGGAGCGGCGAACCTGAACGGTCTTGTTGCTGATGATGGCCGCTGGAGCCACATTGCCTCCGGTGCGCTGGAATCGCTGGACCAGGCGCCGATGCTTGCAAGCAAAAAAGAAGATATCCCCTCGAAAGTGGAACCCGTGAAGGGCGAACCGCTGCACTTCAAGGCGCCTTACCTCTTCGCAAAGCAAAAGGACGCGAGCCTGCTTTTACAGCCGTTCTACGAAGTTCACGATGCCCGTTACATGATGTACTGGATGGTGCTTACGGACCCCTCGATTCTCGACCGCCTTGAAAAGGAGCAAAAAGAAGCTTTGGCGCTTGACGAAAAGACTGTCGATAAGGTCGCTCCGGGCGAGCAGCAGCCAGAAGTGGATCACAAGATGAAAACCGAAAATTCCACCTCCGGCACGCATCAAGGTGAATTCTACCGCGATGCTGGTAAGTGCTCTGGCGGAGATGGCGGCCTTATCAGCTACGAATTCGAGACGAATAGCGAAGATTCCTTGAGCCTCATGGTGCGTTACTGGGGTAACGAAGGCTGCACGCGTACATTCGACATCACGATTGACGATGAAAAGCTAACGACCGAAACGATTTCGAACCGCTGGAAAAAGGACGAATTCGTGAATGTCACATACCCGATTCCAGACAAGATGGTTAAGGGCAAAAAAATCGTGCGCATCTCGTTTACGGCAAGCTCGGGAATGGTGGGCGGTATCTATAGCGTGCGCCTGCTGCGCAACAAGCCAAAGCCCGTTGTAGAAGACCCGCCGATAAGCATCAAGCCGGTTGCCGCTGTAAAGCAGGGCCTTCGTGTGCGTGCAGACCGTCAAACGCTCCAAATCGCATCTCCGAGCGCTCTTTCCCGCACGATGAACGTAAAAATTTATTCAATGGATGGGCGCCTGAAACTCTCGCAGATGCTCCCCGCTGGCGCAAGCGAGTTTAACGTCGACATTGCAGGCCTCAAGAACGGCAATTACATTGTGCGGCTATACCAAGACGGTCTCGTGCGCGGCTACACGCTATTCAACAAAAACGGCCTTTAAAGATTTCACTCCAAACACCAAGAAGTCCTCGCTCCGCGAGGACTTTTCTGTACTTTACTCTACTCGTCTTTTACGCAGCGAACTGAATAAGCTTCTGACTTTGGTGTTTCGTACATTAAATAATCAATGATTTTTGAAGCAAGACTACTTTGATCTGAAAAACAAATGGCCAACGCATCACTTGTTGGGTAAACTCGGCTATCGAATGAAAGCGATACGGTAATTTGGAATGTTGTCCAAAAACAGGTCGATTCGCCAATATCAAGCCAAATTTTTTCATCAGGGATATAGTTCCCTGCGGGTAAAATCCCGAAACTGAAAATATCTGTGCCGTTTCCATTGTCATTCCACCCATAAGTTGATTTAATCGTATTTGCATTTAGGTTTGCAAATTCTAATAGATATGACCATTCATTATATGATGGAATATGCCAATTTTCAGGGCAAATCCCGCGAGATGTCGTGTTGTTCCTATATTTATTGTAGTTGTTTTGATAGCATTCATCAGTGCTTTCATAGGCTTTACAGTCAAAAACTGCATCCCATGTGTATAACCTTCCGTATTTTGCACAGCTGTCCGGTTCGTTGTTGTAGCACCAACTTGAAGAATCCTGATCTTCGCTTGGTTTGAGATATGCGTAATTCAAGTTCTCCGCCATCCAAGTTTGCTCACCAATCTTTACGGTCTTATAAGTTTGACCATCTCGTTCATCGACAATTTCACCTTGTTTTATGTTAAGAATTGGAAGCGTATCTTTGACGCAACGGACGAAGAATGCATCACTTTTTAGTCCGTCAACCGTACGAAAGTCGTTGTTTGAGGTGAACAACAAGGTTGCTTTGCTGCTATCTATTTCTATTGATGTTAAAAAATAGTAGAATATTGAATCTATGTTTTTTTGTGCAAATGCATCATTTTCACTTCCGTAAAACCAGTAATGAGCAACCCATTGAACATTTTCAGGGGATGCGTTTGCATAATTAACAAAATTTTTCACTTCGGATTCAGTCGGAATGTGCCAGTTTTCGGGGCATGTTCCCCTAGAGAAACTATAAAGTTCATTTTTACAGGGGGACTCATTTTGATTGCTCCAAATACCGCACCCCTTTCCTGAGTTGCTGTATACGGCAGCACTATCCATGGCAATCGACCAACGGTAAAGTCTTCCGTATCTTTTACAATTATCTTGGGAGTTGTCGTAGCAATAACTTGGGGCGGCTAATGCCGGTGTTGGAGCAAAGGGGTTGTGGTAATCAAAATTCAAATTCTCTGCCATCCATGTTTGCTCGCCAATTTTTATGGTCTTATAAGTTTGACCATCGCGTTCGTCGACAAGTTCTCCGTAAGAGTACGGAGCCCAACTAGATGAACTTGATTCTACATTGCTGGAATAAGCATCTTCTGAGGTCGATGAGATGTTGCTTGAAGAAGAATCGTCTTCAATATCAGAACTAGAGTTGTTTTCGGAGAAATCAATGGAAGGATTCTCTTCGCTACAAGCGACAAAGAATAATATGAAAAAAACTAAATTAACATAAAATTTTTCTTTCGGCATGCAAAACACCTATATTTTAAATATATCTATTTTGATTATAAAATTCATCATTGCCTTAATCTTATCGACAGTATTCTGATTCCGTTAAAATGAATGTCATGATCCTGTGTGTAAATGATGTCAACCTGCATACCATTATTGAATGCAAACATCGCTAGAGAACTTGCTAATGTTAGCGAAAGTGGTGTTGCTTTATATTCGTTTTCTGTTAATGTGAATCTTGCATCATTGCTGTATACATTACTTGAAGAATCTATTCTAGTTTTGAATTTACTTTGAAGTAACATAGAACATGTTGCGTCCTTTCCTAAATTGAAAAATAGCATGTCATTTTCGCCTTTTACATTGAATCCTAAATTACAGATGTATCCATATTGTTCACAGGATCCTTCTGGATTTGTATTAGGAGAAGATGGAGTGTTGCAGTTGTACTCGTTAGATTCTGCCCAAAGAGTGATGGCGAAAACTATAATGATATAGATTAACTTTTTCATTGATTTATCCTTTTTTTCTTTATTGCCTCAAAGGGCAACTTTAAAATTGATTCATTGATAGAGTATATTTTTGTGACTCCGAAGCCCCAACCTTGAGAGTTGTCGTTGTTGCTGTGTAATGTGATTGTTAAGTTTCTTGATTTAACTTTTACGGTTTTTCCCGCAAGTTGATTGTCCGTATATATCCCCAATGTATTCCCATTAGCATCTGTGAGGGTAATGTCGTCTCCGTCGCCTACAGATGTACTATCATGAAATGATACATAATAGATTTTATCATTTCCGAGTTCATAAGTACATTGATAATCTGTTTGTGGTGCGTAGCCGTGTTCCACATTGCATTTAGTATCAGCGCTGAGAGGTAAATCACTTACGAGGGATGCCACTTGGGCATTTCCTTTGTCATTATTTGTTTCGGTAATGCTTCTCCCGAAGACTACAATCTGCCATGTTCCATATTCTGGGTTTTCAACATCTACAACTTCTACATTGTTCAAATGGTCAAAGCAGCCATAGCCAAGGTTGTCATTTGAGTTGCAAGTATTGTACGCGTTTCCGATATCGTTTTCGTGTATGTTTTCGATTCCGCTGCTTACCTGACCTCCAATGGTGCCAATTGTATTCGTTGGCAAAGTGTCTAAACGCCATGGATAATAGTATTTTCCTGAAGGGCTTAACATATACATATCAAGATCGTTGATTAGTCTAATATCTTTAAAATTTTTAATTTTTGTGGAACTACTGATTCCTGAAAAATCGTCCCAAACTAATGTTGTTCTTAAATGGTTACTTGCTGAATCGACTTTGACAGTCCATCTTTTTTCGATTCCGTTTCCGATTTCGATTTCCTTGAATTTGGAAAATTCTTTTGTTATGGAATCGTAATCGGAAATCAAATCTAAAGCTTTCTTTCCGTCTACATATCCCCAACCTGTTGCAAAATCTGGCCCTTTGCCATAGGGCGTAAAATGACATTTGCCATCATTATGGGCGGCATCAAGGTCCGGGTTGCAGGCGAAATGTGCCTGTTCGGAATCTTCCATATCTACGGCTGTATGAATCAGGAGAGCCTTTGTTGTTGAGTTTCTCATGGAGTGCGTTTCTAGTGGGTCTCTTGTATGCTTATGGAATTTTTGGTACATGAGAGCTACAATTCCAGATACAAAAGGTGCGGATTGTGATGTCCCTCCGGCGCCTAGGTATCTATATCCACAACTGTCGTTATTGCAGATGTATGGAGTTACTGTTCCTCGTTCAAAATTGAAGTCAACACGAAGGTAATAGGCCTTTTGTTCTTTATCTATTTCCGTCAATTTTTTTTCGGACTGTTTTAAATTGATTAAAAAGTGGCCATACAACGTAATTACGGGGAGATTCATCTACCAAAAATGGACTTTTGCAATTAGTGGAGTCTTGAATACATGTTCCGAATCGAATGGTTCCAAAAATGTCGTCTATGTTGTCTGCGCCTGAAATTTTTTTGTATCTAATCTCGAATTCGTCTGTTGGATAAATCTTAGTCTTATTCTTTAATATCCATGAAATATATAATTGAGGTCTTGTCTTTCTTGCTAAATTGTCAAAATCGTTAGCTTTGCAATCTAAAACTTTAATGTTGTTTAAAGGAACAATGTTGCAAGATGTGTAATAGTTATCGGAGAATTGCTCTAAGTTGTTTTCGTCAAAATCAATGTTTATATAGGGGTCAGACTCATTTTTCCTGTAAATTTTGATATAGTCAATCTGTATTTCAAATGGGTGCTTTTCATCGACAATCAGTTGGCTAGAAACGCCGGGAGCCATGACGTCAGGTTTTATGCGCCCGTCCCATGTGGGCCCCATGCTAGAGGTGTAGGCGCGAACTTTTTCTTTAGCGGTTATGTTTCCGACGACGATGGGGTTTTTAGCGTTTGTATATATGGAATAATAGCCTCGTAGCGTATTTGATGATAGACCTTCTTCATTTTGTGGGCCTGATAGTCCAGCATTATGAGCTGAAAATACAACTGTCTTAATTAACGAATCTCCTTCAATGCAATTGTATGTTGGAATTGAGGATATGCTTGGATTTTTTTTTGTTTTGCATGTACTTTCCCAGTTGTCGAATATTGCTTTGTCAATCAAATAGTCGTCTCTTCCATACCATCCTTGATCATTTGTATGAGAATGGTTTACTACATGCCCAATTTGGTTCGTGATAATCTTGTTGTTTGCATAAAAATGAACTTTCGGGGCTATTCCTCGATATTTAAAATTGTCTGAAGCAGATGCGTTTCCATTCCCACCGATGTATCCTGCGTCTCCAGTTCCGTGGTAATCTGCTTCGCCTTTCCCGTTTAACTTTATTATATTGTTCATTTTAGTCATGGCCGTGTCGTAATCAATTCCATGAAATTCATAATCATGCATAATTCGTGGATGTAGATTTCCTAGGGAATCGTATTCGTTAAAGTCTGGATGGTCAAAGTCGATATGAGTGTCGTATATGCCGACTAAAATGCTGTCGCCTGTGTATTCAACACCTTTCAGCCAATCTAAATCGGCTCGTTCTTTGTTTAGGGCGTTTATCCATTCCGGTGAATTTTGAAGAGAAGAAATATTGATGCTTTCTCTACCCACATCGTTTGAGGGTATAGCCTCTTGTTGAATGTCCAAAAATTCCACATTTCTATTTTTGCCAATGCATTGCAAGGAATCCTTGGCGATTGTTGCTACAAGGTTGCCTCGGGCAACTCCAATATTTTCGCCTCCGCAGGCATTGACTGTCTCGATGCAATCATCGATGGAAATGTCTTCCCAACATTGTATGTCTGTATCAAATTTTGTACGGACGGATATTTCTTTGTGACAGTTCCCGTTGGTGTCACATATGCTTTTTTCTATATAAAGGTCATTATCGCTCAATTCCACAGTGATGGGTATAGTATCCGCTACTGGAACGGCGTTGTAAAAGCCGGCTATAAGACTATCTAGCGTTTTCTTGCGTGTGGCTGAGTCGTTTTTGAAAATAGCGACGATTTTTCCGTGTGATTTACCGATAGAAAGCTTAGAAATACCTCGCTGTGCTAGTAAATCCCGTTCTTTGGGTGATAGCGGGGTGTCCTTGAATAGCCAAAAACGGCCTGCGGGGATTATTTCGTTTTTATTTCTATCATATCTGGTAATAGTGCTGTTGATCCCTCTATCAGTCCATGTCACCATATCGCCTGTATTATGATTTCCGTTTATCGGATCATCGCCCCATAAAATTTTGTGAGACGCGTCGTAAACTGCCATGAAATAGTTCGGTTCAACAGTATTTGCGTTTTTCTGGTAAGACCAGTCCTTTGTAAAACTATGTTCGCTCCAATCCTTTTTGTAAAGCCTAAAGTTGATATCGATTTTTTTTCCTGGATTGAATGACCCGGCTATGTTGAACTTTATGTCAGACATGTCGTGTGCCGGTGTTGAACTCGGTGTTGCGGAATAGAAATTAGAAACGTAGTCAATGGTGACGAAAATGTTTGTGTCCGCTGCGTAGTAGTGGATTTCTGGATTGATAATGATATTGGAGGATGTGTTTGTTAGTGAAATTCGATACTCAGTCCAATTCCATTCTGTACGATGCCGTTCGCAAAGTAATTGAACCTCTTGGTTTGACCAAGCGGTGCTTGCCGTAAATATGAGCAAAATAAAAATTCTAATAAAATATTTTGTATAAATCATTTGGTATAAATTTAATAAAGCTATGATGAAAAATGCTTTTTTCTCGATAGTTTAAGCTTATATTTTTGTTACATTAACAAATGGCTTTTTTTGTTCATTCTGCATCTAATAACTAAGTTCTGCCAATTAATTACTTACGACTCGTAAAATGTTTCCTGAATTTAACATTTCGACGATTTCTGTTACCGAAAATAAACATACGTTGCGACTAGCTCAATGCGTTGTTATAGTAACCAACATGTAATTAATTTTTTCAGAAATGAAAAAAGTAGTTTTATTATTTTTAGCGTGGGTTCTACAGCCTGGAATAAAAAAATTGGGTGAAATTCGCCCAAATCCGAAATTCACAAGCGGATTGTAATTTTTTTGTTAGTCCATTATTTACATAATAGCGAGTGTGAAAGCCTTGTTTTTAAGTAGATTTTGGGAAAACGGGCTAAAAAAAGAATTAATTAACGGAGTTATTATGCTTGACCTTCTTGCTGTCCAGTCCAGCTCAACAAACGCAACGATTATTACGCTTGCATACACCTTGATTCTCGCGTTCGTCCTGTCTTCGACGATTGCATGGACTTACGAAAAGACGTTCCTCGGACTTTCGTACTCGCGAAACTTTGTGCAGGGCATCGTGCTCAGTGCAGTGGTCGCTGCCATGGTGATGCAGGCTATCGGCGATAACGTTGGTCGTGGTCTTGGCATGATGGGTGCTCTCTCGGTCGTCCGTTTCCGTACGAGCTTCAAGGACCCGCGTGATATCATGTTCATCTTCGCCGCTCTCGGCGCTGGTATCGGTTGCGGTGTTTACGCCTGGGGTGCTGCAGTTGGCGGTACGATCGCTTTCAGCTGTGTCGCATTCCTCCTCTCTCGCACTGGTCTTGGCACCAAGCACTTCTTTGACGGCATGCTCCGCTTTGCTCTCCCGAACGAACCCAAGGTTCGTGGCCAGGTCGAAGATATCATGAAGGGCAACTTGAAGACGTTTATTTTGATTACGATGCGCGAAGTGGATGGTGGCGCCCGCTTGGACGTCGCTTACCAGATTCGCCTTCGCGCCACAAAGCCCGCTGCCGAAATCCTCACGCTCCTCTCGAAGGTCGAAGGCATTTCGGATGTCCAGTTCATGATGCAAGACGCTACGACGGAAAT
>Ga0310786_10013152_pt1 | contig 10215 bp, 12 predicted proteins | sample AusTroGonzalo_MG_FD_203881 | JGI IMG/M metagenome (GOLD analysis project Ga0310786, IMG submission 203881) | Bovine rumen microbial communities from tropical cattle in Woodstock, Queensland, Australia - Gonzalo_03 (v2) (version 2) | ecosystem: Host-associated > Mammals > Digestive system >... | reverse complement strand
TAATCTTTTCTGTAAAATGTCATTTATATGTCCTAATTTTATTCATCCAAAATTGATGTTTGTTTGGATTCGTATCACGATAGATATTTGCCAAACTTTTCATAGCATTTAAGTGTCCTTGGCGGGCGGCCGCTTCATACAAAGGGATAGTTAAGTCTGCGCCTTCCGGTCCAAAATAACCGCGTTCAGACCACACAGCCATAACATATTGTGCATCTGGTAGGTTGGCTTGTTCTGCTTTGCGTAACCAATGAAGTGCTTGCTCGCGATTTTCAGGAACGCGATCGCCGGTATCATATAATAAAGCTAATTTATAAGCCGCAACGGTATCTCCATTTTGCGCTTTTGCCAACAAGTCTTGTTCAACAATCGGACCACATTTTACATAGTCTGGATGACGGGTTGTGATTTCTGATGACAAACAATTAAGAGGTTCTTCAACTTGACGGCGATAAATTAATCCAATAATACCAAAGACTGATAAGAGGATGAGGATCAAGAATAATTTTTTTAACAGACGCATTTTTACTCCTTTACAACTCCTCAACGTCTTTATACTAAAGCGCTTATAAAGAAAAATCAAGAAAAAAAATAACAAAATTGATTTTTTTTGAAAATCTTAGTGATTGGTATCTTTTCGCTTTACAAAAAAGGGAAAAAAGAGTATGGTATGAGCAAGGTTTTAGTATGGAAAAGTCGTTTTTTTATTTTGATGCATTTTCATTTGATGAACAGTCGGGAGAGCTTTCTTTTTCTTATCGTTTAGGAAGTGGTCAGGCATTTCAAGAAAAGGTTATATTCCCAGGAGCACCATTTGATGTTGATGCAATGACAAGACAGGCGTTGAATCAAATTTTATTTTTGACTCATATTGCTTTAGGAATTAGTTATTATAAAGCCTTCCTTCCAGATGAAATTCAGATTTTGTCCGGAACTTTGACTCAAGAACAAGCGGCTTTTTTTAGTGATTTTTACCTAAAAGGTTTAGGTGAATTTGCTATCAAAAACAATGTGAATTTACAGGGAAAAATTCACTTTCCTTATGCAAATGGGGTATCGGAAAAATTATTGTTGCCTCTTGAAAATAAGGCGTTAGTTCCTGTTGGCGGGGGTAAGGATTCTTGTGTGGTGATGGAATTGTTAAAGGAATTAAAAATTGCTGCAACAGGAGTGGCCTGTGGCGGTTCCAAATCACAAAGCGCTTGTGCTGAAAAATCTGAAGCCCCGTATATTACTTTTCAACGGATAATCGATTCTAAATTGATGGAACTAAATGCTTCCGGTAAAGTTTATAATGGTCATATTCCTATTACGGGGGTATTGGCATTTTTGCTATGGGCGTTGGCTTTGTTGCGCCATGAAAAATATGTCGTGATGGCGTGCGAAAAATCGGCCAATAGTGGAAATACGATGCAAGGGGATTTGGTTATCAATCACCAATGGTCTAAATCGTTTGAGTTTGAAAAAATGTTTTATGATTTGACTCAAGATATTACACCGGGTTTCCGATATTTTTCACTTTTGCGTCCTATTTCGGAAGTGCATATCGCGAAGTTATTTGCTCAGAAATGTGAAAAGTACTTTGATGTGTTTACCAGTTGCAATAAAGCCTTTAAGTTAGATTTGAATAAGAGATTGGACCGGTGGTGTGGCAATTGTGATAAATGTCGTTTTGTGTTTTTAATATTGGCCCCGTTTATGGCTAAGGAAATCCTTGTACGTGCAATAGGTTCAAATCCGTTAAATGATGAAACACAAGTGGATGGATATCGCGAATTGTTGGGCCTTTTGGGGCATAAACCTTTTGAGTGCGTAGGTGAGGTAGATGAATGTCGATGGGCCTTTAATCAATTAAAACAAAATCCTGCGTGGACACAAGATTATGTGATAAAGGCATTAAATGTGCCCGATGTTTTGGCCCCGTTTGATGTATCTGACGAACATTTAATTCCAAAGGAATTGCAAGATGTTATGGCAAAATTTAGAGTGTAAATGCGTGGCAATTTGGGGGATGGGTCGAGAAGGATTGGCCGTGAAGGAGGTTTTGCAAGAGCATGTGCCTTCTGTAAAATTGATAGAGGTTTCGGAACAGAATATATCGGATATTTTTAGGGCTGAAGTTGTGGTAAAATCACCGGGGGTATCATTATATCGTCCCGAAATTGTGCAAGCCAAAGCACAGGGAATTGTTGTGACAAGTGGAACGAATTTGTTTATGGCAAATAAAAATCCAAACGCGAAAGTGATTGCTATTACAGGGACGAAGGGGAAAAGTACGACCAGTAGTTTGTTGGCCCACACATTAAAAGTCTATGGTTTTAAGGTTTGTTTGGGAGGAAATATCGGAGTGCCTTTGTTGAATTATGTCGATGAAGTTGCTGATTATGTTGTGGCAGAACTTTCTAGTTATCAATGTGCGGATTTTGTTGGAAAGCCAGATATAAGTGTGTTGTTGAATTTGTACCCAGAACATTTACAATGGCATGGTTCACATGAACAGTACTATGCGGATAAATATCATATGTGGGAGCAGGGGCATTGGCAACTGGATAATAGAAAAAATAAAATTAAAATCGAAAATGATTTTTTTGTGGATTCTGGTGAGCAACTTTTTCCGATTTCTAGTTTAAATTTACGAGGGGCTCATAATGCTCAAAATGCTTGTGCCGTTTTGGCCGTGTTAAAACATTTAGGATTAGATTTGATGCGGGCAGAGCAGGCTTTTCAAACTTTTGCAGGCTTGGCACATCGTTTACAAATTGTGGCAGAACAAGACGGATTAACATTTGTTGATGATAGCATTTCTACTACCCCTGAAACAGCTATTTGTGCTATGGAAAGTTTTAAAGGAAAAGACATTACTTTGTTGGTGGGCGGATTTGATCGAGGGCAAGATTATACCGAATTAAATCATTATATTAAAGATCATTGTGTGCATGCGATTGCCTTGCCGACAACGGGTGAACGAATTGATACCCCGCATCATGCACAGACAATAACAGAGGCCGTAGATATGGCAAAACACATTACACCGAAAGGGGGCATTGTTTTGTTATCTCCGGCAGCCCCCAGTTATAATCAGTACAAAAATTTTGAAGCCCGTGGAGATGATTTCATAGCGGCTATAAAATCTACTTGACAGTAGAGATAAAATCTGATATAATTTCCTCCGTTTCCCAAAAGGGCTAATATTATTTGGCTGCCCCGCGGGCTTGGTATAACAATAACAAAAGGAAAGAAAATGCCAAAATTAAAATCTAAAAGCTGCGTGAAAAAACGCTGCAAACTCACCAAAAAAGGTAAAGTAAAAACTGGACACGTGAATAAACGTCACTTGTTTATCCACAAGGATAAAAAGCGCACACGTCAAGCACGTCGTACTCAGGTTGCTTCTACCACAGTTAGCAAAATTTTGAAATTCTTTATTCACGGGAAAGGAGTGTAATCCATGGCAAGAGTTAAACGTGGCACGACATCTCGTGCAAAGCATAACAAAGTTTTGAAGTTGGCAAAGGGCTATCGTGGCCGTAATTCCAAGGTCTTTACAATTGCTAAAGAAAAAGTGGAAAAAGGGCTGCAATACGCCTACCGCGATCGTAAAGCAAAGAAGACCGATATCCGTCAATTGTGGATTGTCCGTATCAATGCGGCCGTTCGTGCAAACGGTATGGTTTATTCCCGCTTTATGGATGGCTTAAAGAAAGCTGGTGTGGCTTTGGACCGTAAAGTCTTGGCCGATATCGCTTTGAATGATCCAAAAGGATTTGAAGCTTTGGTGAAACAAGCTAAAGCTGCTTTGAAATAAGCAAATTTGCTTTTAATAAAATCCCTCGATGCGTGATGCTCGGGGGATTTTAATTGCCTACTTACATACAGCGTAACTTTCATCTGCTGCTTGTTGCCTTGTTGTGATGAATGCTTGAGATAACAAGATGCGTATGCGGTAATAAGTGTCCATGGGTTGATGCTTGGATGCTACCCATACAGTAAACTTAGTGTTAAATCCGAATAGAATGTTGTATATTCTTTCACTATAATTTTCTTTTTGATCATCTTTATACCAGGAGTTATTGGCACTGCAGGATTTATTTTCTGCACAGCACGCCCCAGTGCTGTCCCAATCAACAATCATATCGTTTGTTCCATCGTGATAACATTGGAAATCAGATATTTCAATAAGTGACTTGCCTTGTGCTTCACACCAATCTTTTGCTGACCAATAAGTCATGCTGACAGGACTTCTGACGAGGGTTCCTAAACCATCGATTTCTGCAGTATCAGAGGTATCCCCAATTTCCGTACAGACACCTTTTTTCGGATAAAAACCGGTGGAGCTTGTTAAATCACAGTAGTATCCATCATCACAATCATCATAACTTTTACAATTTGTTTCTTCATCCCAACAAACTTTGAAGGTGTTTCCTTCGCCATCCGTATAACTTGTTGGTTCATGTTCGCAACATACATCACTTCCCTGATAGCCTACACCCTTGTAAACGGTATAATTACAACAAGAGTAACTACTTGCCCCTTCGTTTATAACAGGGGCGGAAATTACGGTGGCAGCGCAGCAGGAAGTTTCTAGAGACTCGCCTGGAACTTTTCTGAAAATATAAGAGGAAGAGCCAGATTCGCAACAACTTGTCGCCTGTGTACTGTAGCCAGAAGACTCTGTGGCATTACAGCACATTTCTGTATTCGCGTCGCCTGATGTATCTTGAAGACAACATTTGTCTCCATCCACGCAAACATTTCCTTCCCCGCAACAGGTAGTGCCACATTTGCGATCTGAAGGACATTCTGCCAAACAAGCAGCTTCATCTTTTGTACAAATTTGCAAAACAGCACACCAATATAAATTGGCGCCATCACAGAGATTTTTATCTGCAATAAAACATGTATTATTGCTCATTTTATATCCGGCTTTGCATTTGCACTTTTTTTCATTTGAATCCCAGGAAGCATTTGTAGGACAAGTTTCATCAAAATGAACAATAATGGAATCAATGCCATTGTAAACTAATCTTTTTGTGCCACCTTTATGGTGACCGCCAAATGCAAAAGCAGGAGAAGCGACGAGAGCTGCCAGAGAAAGTGCAAAAACAGATTTGTAAATTAGACTACTAAATATGTTATTTGTGCGCATAAGAAAACTCCTTTTTCTAAAGTATACCTTCTTTTTATGTTAATTTTGAGTTTATGTCAAGAAAAAAAGATTGTTTTTTTAATTGGCTTGTCTTAAAATAGTAGAAAAGGAGAGAGTATGGAACACGAAAAACATAAACACACATTAAAAAGGTATCTTTTTACTGGAATTTTGGTAACAGCACCTGTTGCTATTACACTTTTTTTATCAGTAGAATTGTTTAAATGGGTAGATACTTCTGTAACGCGTTTTATTCCCGCAAAATATAATCCTGAAACCTATTTACCATATGGTTTGCCAGGCTTAGGAGTTTTATTACTTTTATTATTTTTAGTGTTGGTCGGTATGTTGACAACGAATATCATGGGACGTTGGTTGATGAGTATCGGACAACGTGCAATGGAAAAAATGCCGATTATTTCTGGTGTTTATTCAGCTTTAAAAAAATTGTTTGAAACTTTGTTAGGACAGGGGAATGCGAGCGCTTTTCGTAAAGCTGTGTTGGTAGAATATCCGCGTAAGGGGGTATGGACTGTGGCTTTTTTAACCGCCCCTGTGTATGAAGGTTTTCAGAGTTTATTGCCAGATGATATGGTGACGGTTTTTGTGCCGACGACACCTAACCCAACTTCTGGCTTTATGCTTTATGTTCCTAAAAAAGAGGTAAAAGAGTTGGATATTCGTGTAGATGACGCATTTAAAATGGTTATTTCTACAGGGATTGTGACGCCTTCAAAGCGGTCAAAAAAGAAATAATATCATCTAAGTTTCGGTTATTTAGTGTTTGTTTGTAAACTTTGGATACAGACGTTCCGTGGAATAGTCCCATTAAGTGGGGCAAAATGGTATTCAAATATTGCTGATTTTTTTGTAAATATGGGATCATTTGTTCCAAAATTTGTGTGCGAGAAAGTAGGGGGCGGTTGTCTGCATAAAATCGTGCATCAACACCACTCATAAGGTAAGGATTGCCATAGGCCACTCGTCCGATCATGACGCCGTCTACATGTTGTAAATGATTCTGGGCATCATCCAAAGTGAGGACATTTCCATTGATAGAAATAGGCATGTCGGGAAAAGATTTTTTGACTTTATAAACTGTATCATAATCAAGGGGAAGTCGTTTACGATTATCCTCTGGTGACCAATTAAGTTTGGCTTTTCGCGCGTGTACAATCAGATGGGAACAGCCTGCTTTTTGTACCAAATCTGCGAAATGAAGAAGAGATTGAAAGCCATCTTTAGTTCCTTCTAAAGAGATCCTTGTTTTAACAGAAACGGGTAGCGCAGAAGCGGCTCGCATTTTTTCAACGCAGTCAGCCACTAATTCCGGTGTACGCATGAGGACCGCACCAAATCGTCCGGATTGAACGCGTGAACTGGGACACCCCGCATTGAGATTGATTCCGTCGTATCCGTAGTCTGCGGCCATTTGTGCACATAAGGCCATTTGTTTCGGATCGGAACCGCCAATTTGTAAAATGACAGGGTGTTCTTCTGGATTGTATTGTAACAGTTGATCTTTTTTTCCTAAAATCAATGCTGGAGCGGCGATCATTTCTGTGTAAAGTGTTGCATGATGTGTTATAAGCCGCATGAAATATCGAAAATGTCGATCTGTCCAATCCAACATGGGTGCGATGGATATTTTTTCCAAAAATACTTGTTTTTTTCGTTGCATGCGTGTATAATACCATAAAACAGAATGAAAGGGAAGCCGTAAAAATGCAATTAACCTCTGAAGAATTAGAAAAGATTCAAACCTATTTACAACAACTTTTTTGGAACCCCGAAATCGCACTCCATCCCGGAACGGGAAATGATGCACCGGCGGAAGTTTATGTCGGTAAGGAATTTATTGGGGTTGTTTATAAAAACTCAGATGATGGTGAAATTTCTTACGACTGGAACATGTCTATTCTACAAGAAGATATAGAGAAGTTTTAATTTGCTTCTATAGTTTTTTGTTGTTGTATACAACGATTGCCCACAAGTGTATAACCATCTTGGCATCTGCAGATTCCGTTGATGTAGTTGCGTCCTTCCCATTGGGTGAGAGGGCAGGCATTGCATTGGTATTGTGATTTCAATTGATCTGGAGTTACAAGATTGCAATCAACACAAGTGTTTTGAATAGAAACAGTTTGTGGTGGACATTTGTACACATAAGGTTCTTGATAGTATCTGTTGCATGAGGCTGCAACTTGGATAATGTTTGGTTCCCCATATTCTATGACGGCGGTATGCGGGGCTTCTCCACAACTGTAGCAGAGACCTTTCTCATCCATAAGGGGTTTTTCGGGCGGACATTGACAGATACCTTCCGGTGAACGCTTTTGTAATGGGTCTGGACAATTTTCTAAATAACTGTAATGTCCGGCACGAACACGGTTGGAACAAAAACCCGCTGGGTGCCCAATTTGTTCACTGTGAAGAGAAGAATCTAAACGGGGCTCTGCATCGGAGCAAGGATAACAACCGTCTTTACCAAAAAATTCGGAGGGCAAACAACATTTGTCGGTATCAACTGAACATCCTAGATCTTGTCTTTTTTCGTTATCAAATTGAAGACGCTGATAACAAAAACCTTCTAAGACATGATCACGAACACAACAAATTTTTGCATAATTTCCATTTTTTTGATAGGAAGGAGTGTTGTGGATTCTGTCAATCGCACAGATGGTACCATCTTTAACACACTTGTCGGCACAGATACCTTGGGGGATACAAACGCCACAGTCTGCACAATCTTCATCCGTTTGACATGTTTCGCCTTTTCCATCTAAATTCGGAGAAAATGTAAAAGTCATTTCTGTTGCATAGGTGCAATCCAAGGGAATCAAGGTTGTTTGTGGAAGCCAATTGATTTTTTGAATTTCTCGACAAAGAGCGGGAGTCAAATTTTTAACAGTACAATCAAAAAAGGTAGAACCTTGAATTAAATTACAGGTTGTTTGATAACGATCTTTGATAGTAAATGTTTGTACCTCAAAAAAGGACGGATCTTTCTTTATTTGTGGCCCAATTAACAAAACTGTGCGTTGAAGTTGTTGCAAAATTTCAAGAGCATTGTTTTTGGTTAACCAAGTAGAAACACCAAAACCAAATGCTGTAATAGTAATGCCTAAGAAAACTATGAACGCACCAATGCGGAGCATCTTTTCCCCCTATCGAAAGTAGCAATACCAGAAAAACATAAAACTGTCAAGCAAAATTTATTGCTTATCAGATTTTTGTGAGGTTATCAAAGTTACCTCACATTTGCCATAGGAATTGGTAAGGGCTCATCATCAACAAATTGGATGTTGGGCTTGACTTGCAGTAATCTGTACAAAGCCTTTTTTTGTGTTATGGTTGGCCGTTTTGGCGGAGTGATAAGTCGTGATGTTCCTTGCATGGCTTGGGCCAATTGACGATTAAATTCCAATCGTTGATCCATCACTGTCCACATTTTTTTGTCAAAGGTATTGCCTTGTAATTCCAGACTAGTTAATGTTGTGTTTTTTGCTAATGCGCGGGAAATGGCGGCTACGCCTTTGGAACTAATTCCTGTTAAAAACAATTTTAAAGTTTCTAACACTGTATTGTATTCCAAAGCAGAAGCTAAAGCAATGGCGCCTTCATCTTGGATAGGTTCGCAAAATAAATGTAATTCTTCGATGGATTTACTTTGCCGAATTACATCTGCCAACAAGGTGATGTTTTGGGAATTTAATCCAGTGTTGCCAATGAAGCGCAAAGATCGAATATTTGATGCAACTTTTAAGGCCTCAGTTAAGATTTGGATGTCTTCTGTGTCTAATCCATTTTTCCAAAAGGTAAGAGATTCCAATGGTGGATTTTGTGTTCCCTTTTGTGTAATGATTTGTGCTAATGTATGCATGCATCTCTTTTGAGGCCTGCGTGAATGTGGTTGAACACCAAAATGTACACCATAAAAACTTAATTTTTTGAGAGTTCGATTATTCTTCAATGCTTGGAGGAAAGCAGGCATTTCTGTTGAATAAAACATGCTGCTTTCAACCGTTAATGAAGTAAATTTCGGATCATTTTCTTCAAGTTTCCAACAAAGGTTTTGTATAAATTCCGTCATCATATTTTTCCTTTGGTTATTAGGTGTTTTGTGGGACTTTTTTTGTAGTAATGGCAACAGTGTTAGGATTGAGTGTATCCGTACGCAGTAATTTGCCGTGTTTTTTCCCTCTGACACAGCTGACGAGCATAGTGAGTGCTTCAACGCTAAGAGCGTCCGTATCTAGCGACAGGAAATTCAATGGGGATGAAAAGGAAAGGCTATTGGCTAAGGCGGAGGCTCCTTCGTCAGTAATTTCATTATGCCCTAAATGGAGCGCCATTAAGGACGGGTGCCTTTTAATGGAGTCTGCTAAAATTTGTATACCCTTTGATTGAATATTGTTATCTGCAAGATTCAAGGATATTAAAGAACGATTTTTTTCTAGACCTGGTTTTAGGATTTTTATGGAATCATCTGTTAAGCCAGCATTTCGAATAGTTAAGTTTTGAAGTGTTTCATTTTCTTCTAATGCTTTCGACAATGCGGCAAGTACAGGTTCGGTCATGTGAATATGGTTAAATTCTAAAGAACGTAGTCCTCGATTTGTTTGTAACGCTTCCATAAATTTGACTAATTCTAAACTTTCAAAAGGAGTCTTTTTAAAAAGGAGAGTATGTAGACTAGAGTTCCCTTTTTGGAGTATCAATGTCAGTAAAGTCAAATTTTGAATAGGACCACCTTCGTACACAGATAATGTACCTAAGCGGTTATTCCAAAGAGCTTGATAGATGGTAGAAGAATTTGATGTCATATTTTCCTCCATAGGTTATTGTTTTCTTTGTCCGGTACGCGCCAAAATGGCATTTTTTTGAATGGTTGTAGGAGACGGTTTTTGTGGAATTGAAGTTCCTGTAATTTGTAGATCTCGAGCGCTAGCTGGAATTTCTTTTTTGGGATTTTTTGTGGAAATCCATTTCCCAGCAATAAGATTATAGGAATCTATGCATTTTCCAGCAATATTGTACTCATATAAAATCCCCTTTTGAAAGTTATT
>Ga0310786_10013151_pt1 | contig 10216 bp, 5 predicted proteins | sample AusTroGonzalo_MG_FD_203881 | JGI IMG/M metagenome (GOLD analysis project Ga0310786, IMG submission 203881) | Bovine rumen microbial communities from tropical cattle in Woodstock, Queensland, Australia - Gonzalo_03 (v2) (version 2) | ecosystem: Host-associated > Mammals > Digestive system >... | reverse complement strand
TCATGAGATGCAGAAAGTTATTTTTCTCAGCACCCACGATGTGGAGATGGCTCTCCAACTCAGTGACCGCCTATGGATTATGTATCCTAAGGAGGTTATAATTGGAAAGCCCACCGAACTTTCTTCGAGCGGCGAGCTTTCACGATTTATTCATTCTGACGGTATCCGTTTTGATCCCGTCCTTATGAGTTATAAAATAGACAAGCGCTAAAGTAGCCCCACTGTCTATAATTACCAAATATCTTCAGGTTCTACAGGATTGTCATATATCTCCTTGGCACACCATTCCAGATAATCCATGTACATTTCAGTCTTATTGTTTTCAAGGACTGACTTTAAACGCAGATAATAGGTTTTATCGGGATCCAAAGTCTGACGCACTAGAATGTGGCGAAGATTGCCGGGGCTTCCTGTTCGGCACGGTCCTGAACTGTTTTGGATACTCATTTCACCTCTCATGCGGTTGTTGTTACGCATGTGCTTATCAACCTCAGCATTATGGATGTCGTCGTCTGTATCCGCTTCATACCCATAGCTTTTATCTGTACCTGACTTTCTTAGGTCAACAGGTATGCCAGTGGGTACCAGTTGTTCCTTATCCGAACCGAAATAGAATTGCACAATACCACGGTCTCCGTTGGGGAGCACACGGTAACGTAGCTCGTATGTACCTTTACGAGGCACGGGCGGAAGTTTAATGGTAATTTCGTAATTACCAACAGCCTTCAATTCATCCTCCTGATTGTTGCACCAATTGTATTGGTAAGCATTCAGATAGACAAACTGTGTTTCGTTGTTCATATCCATGTTGTCCAGATATCGGTAAGTCTTGTTGGGTGGAAAGTGAACAAACTGGTTGCGCGGATCCACGCTGTTTTTCTTACGAATATCATTGGTCATGGCTTCTGGGAAAAGGCTCATGGCATCAAAACGAATTCGGCTCTTGGCAAGATTTTCGCGAACTTCGTCGGTGTAAGACAATGGCTTATCTATAGCATATATCATGCCGTTCACAGCCTGATAGTCTAAAACTTTTTCAGAGTAGTTGTCTATGTGGCAGCCTACTTTCTTGTTGTCGCATGACAACTCGTGGTATGTGCCTCTTCTACTATTGTCCAGAACAGGGAAGCGGTTCAAGAAAATGCCGTTACTCTCTTTGCTTTCGTAAATCTTTAACAGTCTGCGCTTACCCATTGTAGCATAAAATTCATATACCGGAATGGTAAGCTGTTTAAGAGCTTGGTTGTAGCCGTATTCATTCACATGGAATACCAGACGGTTGGCTGCTATACGCATGGGCAATACGTGGTAGGTAAACCACTGGTTTAGCAGGTTGTTGGGCGATGCCCAGTTTTCATCAGTTTCGAAAATATCATTCGTGCTGAACTGCTTGTTTTTAATAATCCACTGTTGTACATCGTTGCAGGTAATATCTATAGGCTCCTTTCCTATCTCGTTTCGCCAGAAATCATCAGTCTCAGCAAATACAGTAAAACCATAGTAGCGGTGTTCTGGTGCATAGGCTGGAGCCGTATTACCGCTCTTGAAAGTCCACCCTGCAGCTTGGCCGTCAAAATTGGGGATAAGTCCTTTCATATACATCTCGCGGTATTTGTTGTCTTCAATCACATTAAAGGTGTCTTTCAATCCGCAGGCTAAGGCTAGACGGGAAGCAACGATAAAGCCCTCTTTCTTCTTGTCTATAATGTCTTCCATTAGGTCTGCTATCGTGATATCCTTGGGGGCAATAACTTTCTCCATCTGGTGCAGAACTCCATTGATGGCAGGGATATCACGGTTCTTAATACTCATGGGACAGTCATAGTTCATGTAAATACTGTCAGGTTCACTGTCAACATAGCGTACTGTCAGTTTACGGTCTCTCATGTTGCCTAGTTGTAGTTCTCCGTTGCTCTGTGTGGGGAATGAATAAGTCTCATAACTTTGGTAGTCTCCTCCGTCAATGATACTGCTGTAGGCGATAACTTTTCTTATTGAATCGCGAACCCTTTCTTTGGTGAATGCCTCCCACGATGGTTCTGTGATTATGTCTTCTTCAACCAATTCCTGCAGATACTGGTGTACTGCATCGTTGGTGGGCGCAAATACGGTGTAGTTTCCGCGTGCTGTAAGCAGTTGGTATATGGTGGAATTACTCATTTCGCTTACGGGCGTATTCTTAAGTACGTCCAGATATTCGGAGTAAGTTTCTGCGTGTTTCTCCATATAGGAAACAAGTGTCTCTTCCTTAAATACGTAGCGATTGCTAACGTCAATTTCTTCCGAACATCCTATTGCCAACAGAATAACTGCTGTTAGAATTGTAAATAATCTACAATTGAATTTCATTGTGATTGTGTGTTTCTGAAATATAAAGGAAAAATTATTCTTCCAATGGGCGTTGTGCTATTCCCATTGTATTTAAGCGAGCTATATGCTGCAGCAGACGGGGATAGAAATTATCCCAGTTCTGTTGGGTGTTCTTTGTCCATGCTTTCTCTGCCAAAGCTAATGCACGGGGGAATACCATGTATTGCATTTGAGCTTCAGTGGGGATACGTTCACACCAGATGTTTCCTTGCATACCTTTAATCAGGCTCAGTTGCTCTGAGCTGAGTTCGGTTGGAACGATATCACCCGTATAGAGATTCTTCAGTGTATTGTTGTCTTGTGCATAGTCGAAGTAACAGAAGGTGAAGGGGCAGAGAATCACCTCGTTGCCACCGCTGGTAGAACGTTGAACCACATCTGCGTGATCGCCGCGCCACCAGTTTACGGTTGCAGACTTACTTACACCGCCTTCCAAAATCTCATCCCATCCGATGAGTTTCTTCCCGTTTTCATTGAAGTATTTCTCCATAGTGCAGGTGAACCATGACTGCAGTTCTGCCTCGTTCTTTATACCTTGGTCTTGGATGCGTTTCTGGCAATCGGGACATTTTTTCCATGCCGAACGGTTTACCTCGTCTCCTCCAATTTCTACATATTCGTATGGGAAAAGTTCAAAGATTTCTTTATAAACGTTGCGGCAGAATTCCAGTGAGGTATCCTTGCCTACGCAGATGGGGTCACGTCCATCTTTGTTGCAAGAGAGCCAAGGGTAGCATTTTGTTGCGGCATAGCTGTGACCGGGAACGTCAAATTCGGGCACAATGTCAATACCTCTTACCAGAGCATATTCCACAAGGTCTTTTACCTCGTCCTGTGTATAGTAGCCACCATATTCCAGCTTGCCATCGCGTACACGGGTACGATCAGCTGTCATGGGAACTGTCATGCGTGGATTGTTGTCATTCTTTGCAATCTCATTACATCGTCTGTCCCAGTGTTCTCCAGCAGGGTCGCGGAATCCGCTTTCTTCAGTCAGCAAGGGATATTGCTTGATTTCAAGGCGCCAGGCTTGAGAATCTACAAGATGCCAGTGAAATTTACTGAACTTATACAATGCCATAACGTCCAGAAATCTCTTGGTCTCTTCCAATGTGAAGAAGTGCCTGACGGGGTCAAGCATCATCCCGCGCCATTCGAAGTTGGGCGTATCTTCAATTTCTACTGCAGGCACCATCCATGTGACGTAGGGCTGCAAGGTTGTGGACTCCACTTGGCATGGGAACAGTTGGCGGAGTGTTGCTATACCATGTACAATACCACGATAGTCGGCTGCTTCAATTACTATACCCTTGGCAGATGAAGTCAGTTTGTACCCCTCTGCATCTATTTCGCATTTTGGGTTTAGATTAAGAACAATATCAGCTTTTTTACCTTTATTGATAGGTAGCTGATAACCTGTCGATGGGCGGAGTTTTTCCCTAAGATATTCTGCTGCAGGGAGAATGCTCTTGTTGTTATATGCTATGGTAGCATTGGGTTTTAAAACAAACGAGCCCTCCTTTTCCGTAATACAAGTGGGCCTGGGGATGATGTTAACTTCCGCCAGTAGCGAAGGGGGCATCATAAATATGAGCGACACAAGCAGCGCTTTCAATGTTTTCATACTATAAATAAATAAAAATGTTAACTTTTCTTGTGCAAAGATACAAATAGATTCTGATACAACAATGATTTTTTCGTTTTCTTTCGCTTAATTTGATAACGAATAAATGTGTTCCTTCCAATAATCTTACTGAAATTTAATGTCGTGCCTCTCTATAGGCATGAAAAAGTGACACATGCTTTTAGTTACATGAGGTAAACATGAGGTAAACATGAGGTAAGCATGAGGTACTACCTGGGTATATCTTGTACTGCTGAACCATATCGTGGTGACGTTTTTTACTTTGAAAAAGAAGTTTTTCATATCTTTCTTTGCCTGTTTCTTTTTTTTTCGTATTTTCGCAGCGGGAAAATACATACCATAGGTGTTAAATAGTAATATTATGAAAGAATTGTACGTAAAAATTGCTAGAAGGGCAATTGCTTTGCTACTGCCCATGATGCTTTGGCCCTCGTATGCCATGGCAACCGATTACATCGATGATTTAGTATTGGTGGGCGGTACAAAAAAAGAAACGAATGAGCTAATTGATTCCTACCAGAAGGAAGGATGGACCTTAGTGGACATGGACCTGAATAAAGGGGCCGGTGGTGACTACATCTATCTGCTCTACAAGAAGGCTAGTTCGGAGGGTGTTAACAGAGGCTATATTACGGGTTTCTATATTAAGAATACTACATGGCCCTATCCCGACGATATGACATTCGGTGGTGCCAACTATCATCTGACAAGGTACAAGGGCGGCGATCATTTCAGAGGCCAGAGGGGTGACTTGAACAGTAATACGGGTGAAAGTACAGACCCCATTCATTTGTACTATACAAGGGATCTCTTCAGCGACAATCAAGTGGTTACCGACATAACGTTCAATTCCACAAAGGATGGTGCTTTGGGTGCCGCTGGCAGTTCGGTTGGTTATAATCTGAATGCAGGAGCCGGCGGTAGCTCAATATATATGCACGTGAGTTATGCTACGGCTGTCCCTGATTTGGCAGGTGAAGGGACATATGAAAAACCCTATTGTATATATTCTGAAGATGACTGGCATGTATTTGCTGTGGATGTAAATAACGGCTTGAAAGCGGACAAGATATTCGGCCTGTGTCGTGATCTCGATGTTTCCGAAATGGTGGGAACCTCCAATCATCCCTTCAAGGGTGAGTTCTATGGCTTGGGTCATGAGCTTAAACTTAACATTGACTCATCAGATAATTTTGCTGCACCTTTCCACTATGTGGACGGAGCAGTTATTAATGGCGTAAAGACCAGCGGTACAGTTAAGTCTGCAACCATCAACAATGGTCATCCGAGTGGTCTGGTGGGTTCTTGCTCTGGTGACAGCGTAACGATTGAAGACTGTGTGGTAAACGCTACTGTAGGTGCCATAAACTATGCAGGCGGTATTGTGGGACATGCCGGTAGCGGCAAAGTGACGCTGATTGAATGTACTTTCAATGGTGTGATAGCTGCCTACAATAAATTTGCTGCCGGACTGGTGGGCTGGTGCGACGATGCCACGCTGACGTTACGCAGTTGTATGTCTGCCGGAAAGAGTTCAGGTATATTGTCTGCTAAGTATCATCCCATAGCCTTCAAGTGGGCTGATGGTAAGGCTACGGCTACTACAGAGGATGTGTTCTATCTGAAGAGTATTAAATCGGATGCGCCGGAAGCTAACCTTGTTGCCGGACTTGAGGCGCAGCCTGTTAGTTCAACAGAAGTGAAGGGAGAGTGGGACGATCCCTTTACGGCTTCTGATGGTACAACATACTTTTCCGCTCATCTGGCCAGTCCTAAGGTAATGCCTTACAAGTTCCGTTTCGAGAATAGCTTGTGTGATTGGACGGTCGCAGAGCTTCAATCTGGTTCTGGCCTTTCTCAGGAAGGCTCCTACGAGGGTAAGAGCAGCTTTAAGTTCGAGGCCAGCAATCATCCTCAGTACCTGATTACACCTGAGTTGAATTGTCGAACTAATCAGAAAGTGATGTTCCACCTATTAGGTACCGGGGACAAGAAAGTCAAGTTCCAGTTCGGAGTATCCACCACCACTTCTGACGTTGAATCTTTCAGCTGGTCTAATCCGTACGAAGCTCTGGTGAAAAACTGGGGCTATGTGAAGGCTGAGACAAAAGGCAATATCAAATATATGGCCATCAGATATATAGAAGAGGGAAGCCCTCTGTATATAGACTACTTTACGATTGAAGAGTTTGGTGCCTATATCCCAGAGGAGCTTGCTGCCAGCGAAGTGACCGAAGACGGTGCTATGCTGAAGTGGAACGGCAATGCAGAAACTTATACTGTCCGCTATCGTCCACAGGCCTATTTCTTCGAGACCTTTGATGTCGGTAAACCACAATGGGGAGTTCACAACGAAGGTGGCAATGACAAGACCAATTGGGCACTTCGTAATTTCTATTCTTTCACGGGTCAGTTGCTTCACGGCCACAACGGTGGTGATATGGTGGCTTTGGGAAGAAGTTATGACTATTCAGGTCAGACAGCCTACAAGGTAGACAACTGGCTTATCACACCACAGGTAGACCTGGGTGGCATACTGAGCTACTGGCTGATAGATGACGGCACAAAGCACGAGCATTACGAGATATGGGTTTCTACCACCGAATCTGTGGAATCTGCCTTTACGAAGTTTAGTGAACCAGGTCACGGTACCCAGCCGTACCAATGGGAGGAGATTAAAGTGGACCTGACTCAGTTCCAGGGACAGAAGGGTTACATTGCCTTCCGTCTGACGGACGAGGGTAAGAATTTCCTGGCTTTGGACGACATAGCTCTCTATACCAGCGACTGGGTTACAGTTACCACAAACCAACCCAGTTTGACACTTACTGGCCTGGCGTCTTCTACAACCTACGAATTCCAGGTTCAGGGTACCAAAGATGGTATTATATCAGACTGGTCGGAAGTGTCCACCTTCACAACTCCTCAGTCTCAGGAGACTATTGATGCCATAGAGACAATGCAGACGTCACCCTCTATACAGGAGAATGAAGGATGGTTCGACCTGAATGGTCGTCGCCTAAGTACAAAGCCCACTCAATCGGGTATTTACATCAAGGAAGGCAGAAAAATCCTTCGTAGATAATAAAGGAAAGGGAAGCAAAAAAATGCTTCCCTTCTTTTTTTTATTTATTGGTATTTAGCGCTAGCTTCACCAGATTGGTAAACTCGTAGTTCTTCAGGCCCCATTGGGGGGCAATGACGTACTCGGGCGGACTCTGGCTTACAAATCTTTCCAGAACAAGGGTGGGGGGTAGGTGAGAGATGTATTCCAGCACAAGGTCTATGTAGTCCTGTGCCGTGGGTAGCGTCCAGGGGTGTTGCTGGTATTCATCTGCCAGCGCTGTTCCTCTGATAATCTGCAGCTGATGCAGTTTCAGGGTGGTAAGCGGCAATCGGGCAATCTCGTCTGCCTGACGCATCAGTTCTTCCCGGCTCTCCCAAGGGAATCCCAGGATGATATGGGCACCTACGCGGATGCCGCAGGCTGCTGTTTTTTGAATTACATCCGCAGAAAGAGCATAGGTATGTCCGCGGTTGATGCGCAGCAAGGTCTCTTCGTTGGCACTTTCTATTCCATATTCTACAATCAAGAAAGTGCGGTGGTTCAGTTCTGTAAGGTATTCCAGTAGGGCAGGGGGCATGCAGTCGGGGCGTGTGCCAATCACCAGACCAACTACATCGGGAACTTGCAGGGCTTCTTCATAGAGGTTTTTTAGGTGCTCCAATTGGCCGTATGTATTGGTGTAGGCTTGAAAGTAAGCCAGATACTTCATATGCGGGTATTTGCGTGCAAAGAAATGCTTACCTTCCTCTAATTGTTGCGTGATACTTTTGGTGGGTTTGCAATACTCTGGGTTGAAAGTCTGATTGTTGCAAAATGAACAACCGCCTGTACCTATAGTCCCGTCTCTGTTTGGACAAGTAAATCCTGCATTAACAGATATCTTTTGTACCTTTGTTCCCAGTTGTTCTTGCAGCCAGGGGCCATATTCCATGTATTTCATGTCTCAAAATTACATAAAAAGAGTGAAATGCACTTTCATACTTGTATTTTTTTTAAAAAAAAGACGTAACTTTGGAGCCAAAATTGCGTAAATCACACAGATAATATACAAGAAATATATGAAGCGATTATTATTTTTAATAGCTGTTCTATGTAGCCTGCTTAATGGACAGGCTGCAAGTGAGATTCAGCTTTCAAGCCTTTGTCATAATGCTTACTTTGCTCATCAGGTTTATGGAGTGAATCCTTTGATGGATGGTGAAAGCTATAGTCAGATGATTGATGGTGGAAAAAAGATTGTTAGAAAGAGTTTCCGGACAGGTGAGGAAATAGGTGTTATCTTTGATGCGGATAATATTAAGACACGTATTCAACTTCCTCATATTGATGGTTATATTATGAGTCCCAATGAACAGAATATCTTGTTGCAGACCGAGACTCAGAGTATTTATCGTCGTAGCAAGACGGCTCAATATTATATATATAATGTAAAGAACCGTACAGTCGCCAAGTTGAGCGACGGTGGTCCTCAGGAAGTACCTTTGTGGAGTAGGGACGGCAACATGGTGGCATTTGTACGTGATGGAAATCTTTTCCTGGTAAAGTTGCTTTTTAATAACAGTGAGAGCCAGATTACCAAGGATGGTAAGTTCAACGAGGTTATAAACGGCAAGCCTGACTGGGTGAATGAGGAGGAATTCTCATTTAACTGTGCCTTCGATTTTAACGAGGACAATACCATGATAGCTTGGATTAGGTATGATGAGAAGGATGTGCCTATGTTTAGTTTTCCTTGGTACAAGGGTTTGAACCCCGAACGTAAGGAATATGCTCAATACCCAGGCTCGTACGATTATAAGTATCCTGTTGCCGGAGCTAAGAATAGTGTGGTAAGCGTACACAGCTTTGATATCAAGAGTCGTGTAATCCGCAAGATGCAGTTGCCCATCTTGGAGGATAGTTATGTGCCCCGTATTTTCTTTACCAAAGACCCTGAGAAGTTGCTTATTCTTACCAACAACCGCCATCAGGATTGCCTGGACATCTATTTGGCCAATCCTCGCAGTACGGAGTGCCGTGTGATTGTGCGCGAGAAGGCCGAGAAGTACGTATCAGAGGAGGTCTACAGGAATTTCAAGGTACTAGATGACGGTTTTATCCTGATGAGCGAACGAAGTGGATACAGTCACCTATATCTGTATGATCTCACTGGTACTATGCGTCGTCAGCTTACAAAAGGTAATTATGTGGTGACCGATTTTTATGGTTATGATGCAAAATCTGGAACAACCTATTATGCAAGCACAGAGGAGAGTCCTCTCTGTCGGGCTGTCTATAAGTCTGATGCCAAGGGTAAGGTAACAAAGCTCAGTCTGGAGCGTGGTACCAATAAGGCAACTTTCAGTAAGGGTATGCGTTATTATATGAATGTTTACAGCAATCTTAATACTCCTTATGTTACTACGCTATGTGATGCTAATGGCAAGAAGTTAAAGACGTTGGAGGATAATGCTGCGTTAAAACAGAAACTGGCAGAACTTAACTTGGGCGAGCGCAAGTTCTTTACCTTTAAGACACAGGATGGTGTTGAACTGAATGGTTTCATGGTATTGCCCGCCAACTTCTCTACCAGCAATAAGTACCCCGTCATTATGCATCAATATAGCGGTCCTGGCAGTCAGCAGGTATTGGACAGTTGGAATACAGGTAATATGGGTGGGTCACTCTATGAGCAGTATTTGTGTCAGCAGGGCTTCATCTGCGTTTGTGTAGATGGTAGGGGAACCGGTGGCCGTGGTCGTGACTTTGAACAATGCACCTACTTGAAATTAGGACAGTTGGAGAGCCACGATCAGGTTGAGGCTGCTTTATATCTTGGCACACTTCCGTATGTAGATAAAGAGCATATCGGTATCTGGGGCTGGAGCTTTGGCGGATTTAACACCTTGATGAGTATGAGTGAGGGTCGTCCCGTCTTTGCTGCAGGTGTGGCAGTGGCACCTCCTACGTCATGGCGTTATTATGACACTGTTTACACGGAGCGTTACATGCGTACGCCGAACGAGAATGGTGATGGTTATGATGTAAGTCCCATAGGCAGAGCCAGTCAGTTACATGGACATTTGCTTATCTGTCAGGGAACAGCTGACGATAACGTACATTACCGTAATGTAGCTGAATATACCGAGGCTTTA
>Ga0310786_10013150_pt1 | contig 10217 bp, 12 predicted proteins | sample AusTroGonzalo_MG_FD_203881 | JGI IMG/M metagenome (GOLD analysis project Ga0310786, IMG submission 203881) | Bovine rumen microbial communities from tropical cattle in Woodstock, Queensland, Australia - Gonzalo_03 (v2) (version 2) | ecosystem: Host-associated > Mammals > Digestive system >... | reverse complement strand
GACTTCTCGGATTCAGCCACGAGAACCTTGCGAGTTTTCCGAATCGTTTCCTTGTTCTCGAAAAGGCCATACAGATTCATTCCGAGATTGTGGCGAAGAACCCAGTCCTTGCCGATTATTACCGGCATATATTTTTTCCCAGCCTCCACCTCAAACTGATTATAAGATCTTCTACGGATTCCGATCAGTTTTCCGTCGATATCTCGGTGCGGTATTATAATGTGGCAGAGAGCGCTGTCGACCCGAATGCCGTAGGTGCGCATTATCTCTGGGGATATCCCATCTTTTTGCCACTCCACCGGGGCTGCCAGCGGATAAAAATATTCAAGAAGATTCTCCGGAATTACCGAGTCTTTTTCCTCTTCCCGCTTTTCTTCTTCAGCGTTATCTTTCACTTGCTGGAAAATGTCCCATTCGTCTGTTAGAACGGTGGGGGTCTCTTCCTCGGTCCATGTCTCGTGTATCTTAAAAAAGTCTACAACAAAGTTGAAGGCTTCCCTAAATTCCATCTCACGACAGCGCTGTACCAAACCAAAGATGTCATAACTGTCTGAACAAGTGTAGCAATGGAAATTTTTCGTTTCGGGGTAATAATACAACTTACGACTATCACCATGGTGACATATGGACGTGCAAAAAATGGGGTGTCCGCTTGCATCGTAGAATACTGTGTCGTCCCCCTGAAGGTGACAGCACAGCTTCACGACATCCTCGGTTGTCAACATGTCTTTTACCTTTCTACTATCTAACATGCTGCCTCACCTCTTTAAAAGTCAAAATCGAATGCTTCTTCATCTTGATCCTTCCCAACATTTTCCACTTTGGTTTGATCAAGCACAAGTTCGACATTGGTGTCTTCAATGGAAAGAAGCTTGCCTTCTCTGTCAACCACGAAGCAATCCGTTACCTGACAAGTGCCCCTGTCAAAGTAAATAAATATCCTGATGTTATTGAAGCTTCCGGCCCTAACCTTGTAAAGATTGACCACAAAGTTAGGGATAAGCTCAAAACCATGGGCACAATATGTATCTATTATAGGACGATCCATCTCTCTCACGGGCATTATAATCATACCAACGTCTACCTTATCCGCAATAGATTTAGCAGACCTAAGATAAGCCTCGTCCAACTCTTTCGCTGTTCTATAATCTCCAGACAACTGTGAAGCTGTCCAGATAAAAATGCCCAACTTCTTTGCTGTGTCTTTCAGCGCTGAAGAGAACATTAGCAGGATCTGGTCTGTACGCATGCCCTGCAAACGGGACTGACGAGTAACAGACGCAGTAATCTTTAAGGTTTCTCCTAAGTAATCAAAGAATACGTAGTTTACGTCATAAAGCTGCTTATATTTCTTAATTATATTTGTAATGTCGTCGATATCAAAGTTGGTGATACCTTCGAAATATAAATTTGATTGTTCTATAAGGTCTATAGCCTTATCCACCCTGGCCTCTTCTCCGGGGCCATAGGTGCCATCTTTTATATTGCCCTCAGGAACGCCAGACACGAAAGCCATCCACATCTGTTGGCACTCTGACAATTCAAGCTCTGTGGATATCACGAGAACTTTTTCATGCCAGCCTGTGTGGATCCATTTCTTCTGTGTGGCACTATAATACTCCGGGACTGCCAAATGGCACGCTTCGCCGTTTCCTCTCCTTGATTTTCCAGCACCAGAACTACCGGACTCTAAGAAGAGACACCCTCTACGCTGTCCACGCAGAATTGTCGTTAGCTTGGGAGAAATAAGCGGAGCACCCATTTCAGGTGTCTTTTTGAATTTTTCTTTTAGCTCTCTAAGCCCATCTCCGGCTTTGCCTTCAACCCTGTCACTATTTGATCCATATTTCTCTTTGATGGTGATCAGTTTTGCTTCTTCGGCAAGAATGATGTCATCAACACTGAGATTGTCAAAATTGGCGTGCATCTTAGCACTTTCGACCGGATCAATAATATCAGGATCAAAAATATCTTTAGTGTCTATGCCCACGGAGTTCAGCGAGTTTACCAGACTATACTTTTTAAGCGTCTGATAGTAATAGCCAAACTTCTTGGGGTCGTACATGGATAGGGCATTCTGTATATACTCAGTGCCCCTATTCGTCGTAAATACGTTGTATTGCACGGGATACTGTTTCAAGAACTGGTCTACGTCAATGTATCCTATCTTCTCCATGCCGTTTTTAGCAAGATGCTCAATAGCGGCGAATATAATCCTGTGAAATCCCTCCGGGAAATCATTTATATCAAAATTATATTCGTCGCTTGTGAACAACAGCGGATTGTCTAGCAACCCAGCCAAAACGTGAATAATGGCTATCTTATTCGTTGCCACAGAGGGCTGCGTGCTTAATTTTTGTATTTTCTCCATGGAGATTACAAATCCTCTATGTTATAAGACGGTTTATCGTGCCCCTTTTGCAGGCTCTCAGGAGTTACCCTAACTGTAACCGTCTTGGGCGTTAAGTCAACAGAACGATTGTGCTCAGCAATCCGAGCAGAGTTTTGCAGGTATCTCTTTGCGTTTTCATACTGATCGGCAAAAACATAGATGACACCACGTATCGAGTTGGCAGGATTCCCCATTATCTCATAGTAATAATGCAGCGTCCCTTCGAGCCCCTTGAGCTTTTTGCCCTTCTTGAGTTCTCTGTTTATTGCATTTATTACTTCTTCCGGGACCTCTTTTACAGAGAATATCCTGCGTATAGCCTCGTATAAACTCGCTCGGTTATTCTCCTCGGCCACACCCTCTTCTTGGACGATCTGGAAGCATTCATAACAATACTTATGTCCACCGAATGAGTATGGCCAATTCAGAATTTTTTGTTTGCACCTAAAGCAAGTAGGATTAGGCGTCGCCATATCCCGCCTCTACAAGAGCTGTGTAGATACCCGCCACTTTGTCGTACTCTGCATCAGTTGCAGTGTTGCACTTGAAGTCGGGGTTCCCCGTGACTTCGGTAATGATCTCCTTGTAGAGATCTCTGTTACCCTCTTTCACGAACATCTCTTTTACCATGCGTCCTATTGACGTTATAAGCTCTTTTAAGGGCATCTGTTCTTCGGAGGTATGTTTACCTTCATTCGAGGGCGAAACGGTCTCTACGGGGCTGCTCGCAGCATCTGAGGCCGTTTTAGAGGTTGTTTTTCTCTTGGGTTTCTCCTGGGGCTTGCTTTCTTCCGGCTCAGCGGGTTTTACCTCTTCTTTCGCTTCGGCTACAGGCTCAGTTTTTTCAGCCTCTTCAGGAGCCCAGGTCTTAACCATCTTGCGGCCAATAGCACCCTCAGACGAAAGCTTCCAGGTAAACACCTTGATGTTGCTCTTAGCATTCGTGATTTCAAGCTCTGTGATAACACGAGTGTCCTCATTAAAGGCAATATGAGTAACAACATACTTAGCAAAGGGATCCTGAAGAACCCACTTGTCATTTTTCTGTACTGTGGCTACATCTGCCCAGATCACCGGGGAGGTATATAGCTCTCTGCCAATACCAAGCCTTGAGCAAGCTCTCTTAAAGGCGTCGCTGGCCTCTGCCTTCTTTTCGTTTCCATCGTCCTGTCCGGACTCAATGCCGCAGTCCTCTTTATAGACGAAGTCCGAATCTTCCTTTTCCCTTATTCCGACTGAGCAGAACAAGTTTCCTTTTACTTCTCTGTACGAGCAGCACCAATTCATGGGGCCAACAGCTTCGTCCAGAATCTTTGCGTCAACACGCGCTGTCTTGTATAAGAGCAAAAGAGCGCCCGACTTTGTTATCTGTTTTACCTTAACTTCAATGTCCTCTGAAGTTAAAAGCGGAAAGTTTATCATGTTTTGCCTCCTTCTGGTAAAAACCCCTTGTAAAATCCTTTTGCTAAGGTGGGGATCGGAACAAATCGTCCAGTCTCACCACTAAGGTGAACAACCCCGAGTTTGATATCTATTGATGGGTCAAAGTACCCGCTTTGCTGAGCAGCTGTTAAGTACAGATTTAACTGAGCTGTAACACTCTGCCTGTTTATGACAGAAGTCGTCTTTATGTCAATCAAAGTTGGTGCGCCGTCGACAGTCCCGTACATATCAAACCTGCCAGCCGCTGCTGGGACACCGCTTTCATCAAAGAGAAGTACGACCTTTTCCATGGTCTGTGGAGTGATCTTATAGATCGGCTCAACAAGTTTGAAGTAATTCTCTACTTCCTGGTACTTGAAGAGGTCTATACTCTCTGAGAGAAGCGCTTCCGGGTCGTCCAAAACGGAGTCCCTCATTTCGACAAGATCTTGGATCTGTTTGTGCACCGCAGTCCCGTAGTCAGCGGCCCTTTTAAGTAGATCAGGCGGTACTGCTGCGTACTTGTCGCCATACTTATTTTTGAGCAGCGTAGTGACACTTAACAGGGTTTTCCCCTCACATTCATATGTATGAGATTCGGGATAGAAGAGGACTTCCATCCCGTTTGGAAGCAAATGTTTCTCGTAGTCAATCGGCGATGATGACATTTGTTTCCTCCTCGCTATTTTCTTTCTTTTTGTTCTCTGTAACGCGCAGGGACTCTTTTACCGAAGATATGTAGACATACTTGCGATAAAGCTCAGGGTTTTCGGTTTTAAATCTCTTGCTATCGAAAGACTCTCTTGTGGTCGCAGGAACGTAAGTGTAGGTTTGCTCCTCAGAGACAAGACTGCCTTCCCCGGATTCGAAATAGGCTTCCTTCATCAGCTCTTTTATTTTAGCATCGACTTCCTGTTTTGTCTGCTCTAAAAGTTTTATCAATGAAGTAAGGCACTGATATTTTTTGCTGAACTCAGGAGAGGCAACGGTCTCTTTGGTAACGGGGACATTTGAAAGCTGTTCAACCAGAGCGATCTGATTGTCGTTCTCGTTTGCAGTTTGCAAATCTTCGTTCATCTCTTAGTCTCCTTTAATTAGAACTCAAAGTCTTCTGATCCGGAAGATTTCTCGGCTTTTGCCGTCTTACCGAAGTTAGATTCCTGGGACGTTTCCTTGCTGCGCTGGCTGGATCTCTCTCCGTTGCGTTGCATACGCTCTTCCCTCTTAACAAGACCTGCTTTCACAGTGTCTGTCGAAATCGCGCCGTCTTCCTCTGTACGTCTGGGAGACTTAGAGCCACCAGTAATTCTTCTCTCTCTGATGAAGTGAGTCTCATACTGAGGACCAGAAGAACGACCGAATCTCTCTTCTGCGGAGCTCTCAATCAGAATCCTTTCCTGAAGACTCACAAGGTCTCCGCTGATATTAACTGTGTCGCCAACACGCCAGTTAGACTTGATGAACTTGGCCACGTCATCTTCTTCGACAGCTATGAAGTCGATCTTATCACAAGAACCATCATATTTGACGAGGAGTCCTTCGACAAGCAGTCTTCCTGTCTCTGTGTTGTCCTCATCTACCTCAGGCTCCATAGAGTTGATGAAAATATCAGCCTCAAAGGTTGCTGCGGGAGTGAAGGGTCCCTTATCTGTAGAAGCGACTCCGCCACGATTTCCTTTGAAGAGGATCATAGAGTCTTCGCGTTCACCTTTCCTGGTGGCGTATTCCTCAAGACGTCCCATAACCCAAACGGGGGTTGCTGCCGCAAAAGCGTCCTCATTTGTGGCTCCCGGATTATTCTTCAAAAATGAAGCCACTGTGCATGTGTTCTCCGGAAGGAGTGCGCTCATACGACTATAGTCAGCGGACTCGTCTCCATCTTTGTTGTACTGCGAAACATAAAACTGCACTTTATAGCTGCTGAACTTATCAGTAGCGATCACAAGTGCCCCTCGTATTGCCTTTTCTCCGCTACTGTTTTCAATCTCCTCGAGGCTGTTGTCTTTCAGGTATCCAGCGATGCGTATGTTGTTTACATATGATTTCTTTTTCTTCTCTGTTGTGCTCTTTTTCTTTTCTGCCATTTTTTATTCTCCTTATTTTATAGCGATGAAAATTGTTCGAGGGGAGGCTCCCTCATAACTATTATAGTGGATATTGGATAAAAGTCAACCACTTTTTTAAAGTGGAAGCAATTATTTTCCCCCCATATTCCCCATCGTCTATATTATAGTGGAAAATTTTTTCTTGTCAACCCCTAAAATGGTAAAAAAAAGGAGGACGACAAAAGTCGTCCTCCCTGAACCAACAGAATCAGAATTCCTGTCCATTGGCTAGCGGATAGCTCACGGAAATTACATTGTTAGTAATTGATATGCCATCTCCGGCTGTTAGGTTCTGCTGGAAAGCGACCCATCCACTTGTTCTTCCACCGTTGTTCCAGTAAGTGTACTCCCACCTATAAGGCGCAATATCACCACTGGTTACCGTGACGTGAATAGTCTTACCGCTTGTACCAGTTCCATCAACAATCTCCACTACACTCTCCACGTTTACAAGAGAGGGGGAAGGAAGATCGCTGCATCTGAGTTCTCCCAAATAAGCCATGCCTTTCACGGCACTGCTGTCAGCATTGACAACGGCACAGAAAGATGCAATTGTTCCAGAAGTGGCAGAGCTCCAAGAGCTTGGGAACGGCTGATAAGTTGCTATCGCGACATTTCCGGTCCCTTTTAAACTATTACCGTTTACTGTTTTAAGATTTACGTCTAAGATATCCGAATTATCTATATTTAATCCATTTCCTATACCCGTAAAAGTCGGTGTCGCCTCAATCTTATTAAGATCTGCCTGCACCTGATCACGGGTTTGAGTTATAGTTGGAACACTAGGGTTCGGCAATTCAATCCCCTCCTATTATACTATTTACGAGCAAGTAATGCTCACCGTAGTCGTGTCGTCGCCATGAACAACTAAAGTGCCAGTTGACGAATCATAACTAACAAGTGTGCCATTAGTGACAGTTATACCAGCTGAAGAACTTGGCACATTATAACCAGAGTCTGCCTCAATTACGAAAGTCATATCTCCCTTCGAGAGATTGGTAAGATTGTGGGTAATTGTATACATTCAACGCGCCTCCTTCTTAGTTGTTAGGTTTTTTCTTCAAGACCATGAGAAGTAATTCTATGACATCTGCAAAAGTAACCTTACCGTCGCCGTTTATGTCTCCGGTATTGGCTTTGAGATTAGCGATAATTTCTTCTTTAAGGGAAATGGTTTCTTCATACTTCTTCTTGTTGACCTCCAACTGAACTTTCAAATCAAGAACTTGTTTTCTATAATTTTCTTCAGTATCAGAAGTGTCGCCATCACCCGAAGAGGAAAGCTCCTTCTCCAGTTCTTCAACCTTTACCTCTAGTTTTTTATTCTCTTCTTGCAGGAATTGAATCAGCCCCTGAAAGTCTGCTTTTGTCTTCTCGACTTCCTGTTTCGCCGCTTGGGCTTCAGATGCCGCAGATTTTGCTTCAGCTTGCGCTACAGCCGTTTTCTCCTCTTCCTCGAGTAATTTATCATTCAACTCCGAAAGTGCCTCCTCGTGCGTTCTGAGCGCAATTTGAAGGGCTTCGCTTTTCTCTTTAACTTCTCTGGTGAGAGCAGTGTTCTCGCGAGTCAATCCGTCAATGGTTTTCTGCACTGCCTCTTTCTCAGCAGTTCTTGTTTTCTCCAACGCAGTGTATTGATCGAGCAGAGCAGAGTATTCTTTCTGCCAATCAACTGTGTCAAACTCCAAGAACCTTGAGTGCCCATGTTTGGTCCATGTTCTGGTTGGATAACCATTAACATTACCAATGTTTCCAAGAGCAGAAAGCTGCACGCCGGACTTCCACGAAGGAGTCGCTTCAACGCATAAACCGTTGCCCACGTACGCTCCAATATGGCCGTTCATCCACACAAATTCACCGGGCTCAATCTCATCCCAGCGCTTATCTGTCAGATCGGGACACGAGTCAAGCATTGTTTGGATCGTGAAATCCCTATCAGCCCGGTAAACCGAGCCACCGAACTCTTTATTGGGGTCCCCTTCGAAGCCGAAAAAAAGAACTGCTTTCAACAGGCAAACACAATCGAATCCAAAAGTTATCGGATCCGTATTTTTAAGTAGGTTAAGCTCTGCAGCATGCTCTGCATTCCAAGCGTAACTTTCACTATACCAGTCAAGTCCAAGCCTGCATCCGAACCCACCCATCAGATAGGTTGTTTTCAGGCTAACAATTTGAAGAAGTTGTTTAACGAATTCTTGTGCTTTCATTTATTTCCCCTCCTCTTAAAACTCAGCATCGTGAGCCAATGGAATTGTCTTCCATTCTATATTAGTCCCAGCATCATTCATACAGAGGAATTGTCCGGAACTACCCTTTGGAAATCTTGTGGGTGCTCCTTCGCTGCCTCCGACGATCAAGTCTCCAACTGCCCTCATTGGGTTGTCAGCTCCACCCAAGTTCTCTAAATGTATTTGTGTCCAATTTGTTGTCCCGGTCCATGCGCCAGCAGCAACAACAGCAGTATGGCACTTCCAAAGCTTTGCATCGTAAATTACAATTGCGTCTTTGGGATAGGTGGAAGATTCGCTAAATTCATTCTGTAGATTCTCAGTGAGATCTACGTCACTCTGCAAGCGAGAGCCAGTCTGTCTTAATTTATAGTGGGCCATCTCTCCTCCTCCATAGTCTTTACTATTTATATTTTGAAATTATCAAGAAGCTGTACTTCTTATTTATAGTCTTTAGGAAAATCACATTTTTCCACATACTTTATTTTAACAATACCACTCTTTATATCATCAGCCAAGAGTCCTTTGATATCCTCGTTATGCAATAGGATCGTATGTTCATCCAACATTTCAGGGCAAGTCCAATGCGTATGCGGCTTGTTGTCGTCCCATACGTAATACAGGCTGTGCATATAATCTATACCATTTTCAATGGTCAACTTAAAATGGGAGTCATCATACTCCTCATATCCTGCTATGGGTATTATTTTTGTTCTTTCTTCTATTTTATACAAGAAATACTTTTGACAGACTTCAAGATAATGTTCTTGTAATCTCTTTGTGAAATACTCCCAAGCGCTGCCACCACCCCATTTGTAAAAGCTGTTCTTCTCACTCAAGATCTGACTTTCCTTTGAGATATAGATTACTTCTTTATCCTCAGAACTGGTCGCAAATTTTATGCTGTGGGGGTAATAAGGAATTATATCGAGTAAAGTGTTGAAGTGAATATCTATTGTTATATACACCTTGTGTTTATTCAATTCCTTCAAGGTTTTATACTCTTTCCCATAGTATTCATAGGTATATGTCGTAATTTCTTTTTGTTTGGTTTTTAATCTTCCGTCTTTAACGGCTGTTTTATGTGGGATCACCTTGAACTCAGGGCAATGTTTTTCCACGTAATCTTGATTATAGCCCGTGACTTCTATTTCCTGGTGCTGATGGATGACCCCACCCGTTCGCTCTTTAAAAATGTTAAAGCATTCGAGCTCGTCACTCTTTCTGAAGCTGTCGAACTCATATGTCTTTTCTGACATCATATAATTATATAGGTCGTAACATCCACTAAAAAGACTCATATAACTCACCTCTTTGAATATTTCGTATTCTTCGCGCTTTTGACGCTCTCGTTAAGGCCAGCCCAGATTGAGGGCTGGCCATATATTAAACTGATCAGTCTTGCGGTTCCATTATCTCTTTCCTGTAAACACAGTAGACAACGCCGTCTTTTATATTGGCCTCTACCAATACATAGCCGTCAATACTATCCAACACGTTACCGTCAGTATCTACGTTTACCACCGTCGTGTCTCCATTTGCGATATCGACAATTGTTGATTTCCCAGACTCGAAAAAGTTCACGAATGATGGGATCAACACTGCTGCGATGATCGCGAAGAGGGCCAAAACTATGACCAATTCTACGATTGTAAAGCCTTTCATACCTTCTCTCCTTTTAATTCTTACTATATTTTACCGTATTTCAAATTTTGAAAGTACAATTTTATTTGGTTTAATTGTCTTTGTTCCATTGGTAGTTTTCGTTGTACCAATCCAAGCCTAAACGGCACCCAAAACCACCCATCAGGTAGGTGGTCTTGAGTGTTGTGACGTATTTTAGTTTTTCTACAAATTCACTTGCTTTCATAGGTTTTTCCCCTCATATACAGAAGCACGGAGCCACGCCGTCGTCGTCGTCCGAGCTGTAGCCGTCCACACTGCCACCGTCGAGGACGACCGCGAAGCCCGAGTACTCCTTTTTGTCGCTCCAGTATTCAGGCGACCGCAACCACCACCAATCATTGGAGCCGCTTCTTTGCTTTATAGCTGAACCGCCATTTGCATACC
>Ga0310786_10013149_pt1 | contig 10217 bp, 5 predicted proteins | sample AusTroGonzalo_MG_FD_203881 | JGI IMG/M metagenome (GOLD analysis project Ga0310786, IMG submission 203881) | Bovine rumen microbial communities from tropical cattle in Woodstock, Queensland, Australia - Gonzalo_03 (v2) (version 2) | ecosystem: Host-associated > Mammals > Digestive system >... | reverse complement strand
CTAGGCTTATGGGAAAGAACGACAAAAAAGTGAAAATCCTTCCGCCGCATACTGACGTGCCGCCGCGTACTTTCGACCTCCTTCCGAGGTTTGTGGAGAAGTACGGCAAAAAAAAGACTTTGTTTGCCGGCAAGGTGGATGGCGAGTGGAAGAAATACCGCGGCCGTGACTTCGTGAAGATGACCGATGTCATCAGCCAAGGACTGATGGGTCTGGGCGTGGCCAAAGGCGACCGCGTGGCCGTGATCTCCAACAACTGCCCGCAGTGGAACATGGTCGACTTCGCCGTGCAGCAGATCGGCGCCATTCTGGTGCCCATTTACCCCACGGTGCGCCAGAGCGACTATGAATACATTATCAACCACGCCGACCCTAAGATTATCTTTGTTGAAGGTTCCCTGCTGCTGAAGAAGGTAAAAGGCGTCATCGGCAAGAAGACGGAAAAGCCTAAAGTATTCGTCTTTAATCCTGTGGAAGGCCAAATGACCCTGCGTGGCTTGATGGTGTCGGTGAAAATCGACAAGAAGAGCCTCGCCGCCCTGCAAGCCCGTAAGGATGACGTTCTGCCCGAAGACGTGGCGACCATCATCTACACCTCTGGCACCCTCGGCACTCCCAAGGGCGTGATGCTGACGCATTACAACATCATGAGCTGTATCTCCTATTACGGCCCGCATTATCCTCTGCCGCCGACGCATAAGGTGGTGAGTTTCCTGCCGCTGTCGCATATCTACGAACGCTCGATAATGTATTTCCATATCTATCTCGGCAACTCGACCTATTATGTGGAGAACTTCGGCACCATCATGCGCGACATCGGCGATGTGAAGCCCGAGCATTTCGTCACCGTGCCCCGTGTCATTGAGAAGGTGTATAACGGCTTTGTCCGCAAGGGCGAAAAGCTGAAAGGGAGTAAGAAACGCATTTTCCGCTGGGCTTTTCAGTTGGCGGAGCGTTACGACGAGACGGGCGTGAAGAACGGTCGTACCTATCGCTTCAAGTTGTATATCGCCAATAGATTGGTTTTCAAGGATGTGAGAAAGGCTTTCGGTGGTCATCTAGAGTTCATCGTGTCGGGTGGCGCCAGCCTGCAGCCGCGCTTGGTGCGACTCTTTGCCGCCATGAACATCCCCATCATCGAGGGCTACGGATTGACCGAGACCTCGCCTGTGATTGCCACCAACAGCCTCGCCTTGGGCATCACCAAAGCGGGCACCGTGGGTGTGCCTTGCGGTAGTGTGCGGTTCAAGATCGCTCCGGAGTCAGGCGAGATTCTTGTGAAAGGCTCGGCGGTGATGAAGGGCTATTACAAGAACGAGGAAGCCACCCGTGATGCCTTCGACGAGGAAGGCTATTTCCACACGGGCGACATCGGCGAGTTCGATAAGGACGGCCTCTTGAAAATCACGGGCCGCATGAAGGAGATATTCAAGGACTCGATGGGCAAATATATCTCGCCAGCGTTGATCGAGGGCAAGTTCACCGAGTCGCCGCTCATCAGCATGATGATGGTGGTGGGCGAAAACCAGAAGTTTGCCGCTGCCTTGATCGTGCCTAATTTCGAGAACCTCAAGACCTGGTGCGAGGAAAACCACATCCCATATACCACCAATACGGAGATGATCAAGGCGAAGGCCGTCAACGATCGTTTCCGCAAGGAGGTGGAGAACTACAACAAGTTCTTCGGCGACTATGAAAAGATCAAGCGCTTCGAGCTGATTGACCGTGAGTGGACCATCGAAGAAGGCGAGATCACGCCGAGCCTCAAACTGCGCCGCAAGATTGTCGCCGAGCACTTCAAAGACTTGATTGACGGGATGTTTGCGGAATAAATCAAAAGCGGCTTCCGAGGGAGCCGCTTTTTTTGTATCTTTGCCCCACAAAGAAATCAGTAATGGAATCCTTACCCGCTCTATTTTCCGACCTTGCCCTGATTTTGGTTACGGCAGGCATCACCACGGTGATTTTCAAGTGGTTGAAGCAGCCTGTTGTGCTCGGCTATATCATTGCGGGCTTCCTTATCGGCCCCAACTTTGAATGGTTCCCTGTCGTCAACGATCACACGAGCGTAGAGACTTGGAGCGAAATCGGTATGGTGTTCATGCTGTTCGGCATCGGGCTGGAGTTCAGCTTCAAGAAGTTGAAGAAAGTAGGAGGGACGGTGGGCATCACCGCCTTGACCGAGTTGGTGACGATGTGCGTCGTGGGATTCTCCCTCGGCAAACTGCTGGGTTGGTCGCAGATGGACAGCATCTTCCTCGGCGCCATGCTCTCCATCTCATCCACGACGATTATCGCCAAAGCCTTCGACGACATGAAGTTGAACCGCGAGAAGTTCAGCGGCAACGTCATTGGCGAGCTGGTGGTGGAAGACCTGGAGGCCGTTCTGCTCATGGTCATCCTCTCTACACTTGCGGTGAGCAAGACCTTCGATGGCATGCAGCTGGTAACCAGTATGCTAAAACTGGGATTCTTCCTGCTGATATGGTTCATCGGCGGCATCTTCATCGTGCCGACCGTGTTGCGTTGGGCGCGTAAGTTCATGACGGAGGAGACGCTGACGGTATTTTCGGTGGGCTTATGCTTCATGATGGTGGTGTTGGCCAATCTTGCTGGATTCTCTTCCGCTTTGGGTGCTTTCATCATGGGCTCCATCTTGGCCGAGACCCTTGAGGCAGAGATGATACACAAAGTCACTACGCCGATCAAGAACTTGTTTGGCGCTGTTTTCTTTGTCTCAGTGGGTATGATGGTCGACCCGCAGGTCTTGGTGAACTACTGGTGGCAGATTTTGGTCGTGACCACGGTGTTGATCGTCTTCAAACCGGTGAGCAATGTTGCAGGCCGCCTATTGGCAGGCTTGGGACTAAAGCAGTCCATTCAAGGCGCCTTCTGTTTCTGCCAAATCGGTGAGTTTTCCTTCATCATCGCCTCGTTGGGCCTCAGCTACGGCGTCATCGACGAGTTCCTGTATCCCATCATCGTCTCGGTGTCCATCATCACGACCTTCCTCACGCCTTACTTTATTAAGGTGGCCAATCCGACGTATCGTTGGGTGAGCACGCACATGTCGGAGAAGTGGCTGAACCATTGGGAAAACAGCGACCGAGGCATCAAGGTGAAGAGCGGCAAGAAAGTGAGCATGGCCAGCTTCATCGCGAGGCAGTTCAAGTATATCATCATCTATATCGCTATCGTCATCGCGCTGATTTTCATCTGTTTCTGGGCAGGAAGCTTTATCATGATCTATGTGCCAGGCTTGTGGGGTAACGCCATCGCCGCCGCCATCACGTTGGTGCTGGTCTCGCCGTTCCTTTGGGCCATCGGATTCAGGCACACCTTGATTGGAACCACGCATAAGCTGATGGAACAGAGCCGTTTCAACAAGACTGTGATACTCTTGGTTTTCGTGTTCCGTTTCATCCTTGTGTGGGTGGTGGCCACTTCGGTGTTGCGACACTTCTTCAACGAGGCCTTCTGGCTGCATCTGGGCATCAGGGCACCCTATTACCGCCTGCTCAATATCGCCATGGCTTTGGGTTATACCATCATGCTGCGCGCCTTGAGTCCGGCGATGAAGTTCTACAAACACATAGAAGACCGTTTCCTGGACAACCTCAACAAGCGGCAAAAGGTGCAGGTATTTGAGATTCCTGAGATCTTACAGGAAAACTGCCACTTGCAGAAGATGACGCTGAGTCCCGACAGCCCGTATTCCGGACAATATATCAAGGAGACGGACTTCCGCGACAACTACAACGTGAGTGTGGTCAGCGTGGAGCGCGGTAAGGAACTCTTTGAACTGCCCAAGTCTGATTTCCAGCTGTTCCCGTACGACAAGATTACCTTCGTGGGCCACGAGGACCATCTGCGGCTGTTACTGCCGAGGGTGGAGCTGTTTGATGACCAGCTGATTCAAGAACACGAAGAGAGCGAGGTGGATTTGTATAAGGTGGAAGTCGAGCCCGACAGCCCCATCATCGGTGTCTCCTTGATGGATTCCGGCTTGGCCGACAAATACGACGCCATGGTGATTGCCATCGAGCGTGAAGGGCATTTCATCCTGAACCCCTCGGCGCGCATCACCTTCCAACCCGCCGATTTGGTGTGGTTTGTGGCCCAAAAAGAAAAGGCCGAGTTCCTAATGAACGTGAAGGCCGCCGATTTAAAAACAGAATTCCAAAACTGATATGTACGGCTGCCACACTGTGACAGCCCTACAACTGAATAACTGAACAACTGCCAACTGCAAACTGAATAACTGCCAACTGAAATGATCGTCTGTATCGCCGAAAAGCCAAGCGTCGCCTGCGACATCGCCAAAGTGCTGGGAGCCAACACTTCCCATGAAGGATACATGGAGGGCAATGGCTACCAAGTGACATGGACTTTCGGACATCTCTGCACCTTGAAGGAACCACACGACTACACGGATCAATGGAAGTCGTGGGCCTTGAGCCGTCTGCCGATGATACCGCCTCGTTTCGGCATCAAGCTCATCGCCGACAAGGGTGTGGAGAAGCAGTTTAAAACCATAGAGTCCTTATTTCAGAAGGCCGACGAAATCGTGAACTGCGGTGATGCGGGGCAGGAGGGTGAACTCATCCAGCGCTGGGTGATGCAGAAGGCCGCTGTGCATTGTCCCGTGAAGCGTTTGTGGATCTCGTCACTGACTGAAGAATCCATCCGTGAAGGCTTCAAGAACTTGAAGGGCCAAGCTGACTATCAGTCGCTTTACGAGGCAGGCCTCTCCCGTGCCATCGGCGACTGGCTCTTGGGTATGAACGCCACACGGCTTTACACCTTGAAATATGGCCAAAACCGTCAGGTTTTGTCCATAGGCCGTGTGCAGACACCCACCTTGGCATTGATTGTCAATCGCTACCATGAGATCGTCAACTTCAAGCCAGAGGCCTATTGGGTGCTGTCGACGGTGTATCGTGACACGACTTTTACGGCTACCAAAGGCAAATACGGCTCCGTTGAGGACGGACAGAAGGACTTACAGGCCGTCGAAGGGAAAGAATTCACCGTGACCGACATTGCCACCAAGAAAGGCACAGAAGCCCCGCCGAGGCTTTATGACTTGACCTCCTTACAGGTGGAGTGCAATAGGAAATACAACATGTCGGCTGACCAAACCCTGCAGACCATACAGAGCCTCTACGAGAAGAAATACACCACCTATCCGCGTGTCGACACCACATATCTGAGCGACGACATCTATCCGAAGTGCCCCGACATCCTTGCGAAGCTGACCAACTATGCCGAATACACCGCGCCGTTGGCGGGCAAGAAACTGCCCAAGAGCAAGAAGGTGTTCGACAACAGCAAGGTCACCGACCACCATGCCATCATCCCGACGGGTGTGGTGCCGCAGGGCCTGTCGTTTGCTGAGGAGAAGGTTTACGACGAGGTCTGTCGACATTTCATCGCCGTGTTCTATCCCGACTGCCAGTTTGCCACGACCACGGTCTTGGGCAAGGTGGAGGATGTGGAGTTCAAGACCTCGGGCAAGCAGATCCTCGTTCCCGGTTGGCGCGAGGTCATCAAGCCGGTGAAGCAGGAAGAGGAGAACCCTTCGACAAGCTCAGGGGCCAAAGAAGGGCAGGAGGACGAAGAGAGGACTTTGCCTATCTTTGAGAAGGGCGAACACGGGCCTCACAAGCCACAGCTGGCCGAGAAGTGGACCACGCCACCGAAGCCTTACACCGAGGCCACTTTGCTGCGTGCCATGGAAACGGCGGGCAAACTTGTTGACGATGAGTCATTGCGCGAGGTGATGAAAGAGAACGGCATCGGCCGTCCTTCCACGCGCGCAGCTATCATAGAGACCCTATTCAAGCGCAACTATATCAAAAAGGTACGCAAGAGCCTAGAACCCACGCCCACGGGCATAGAGCTCATCGGTCTCATCCATGAAGACCTGCTCAAGAGTGCCGAGCTGACGGGTATCTGGGAGAAGAAGCTCCGTGAGATAGAACAACACAAATACGAAGCCCGACAATTCTTGGACGAGTTGAAACAAATGGTGACGGAAATCGTCACCACGGTGATGCTGGACAATAGCAACCGTCGCGTGGCAGCGGCAGTGGTGGAGGAGAAGCCGAAGAAAACAGCGGCGAAGAAAGCCTCGTCACCTAAGCCGAAGAAACCTAAGGCTGCGCCTATCGTGGAGTCCAATCCTGATGCAATCATCGGCCAGCCTTGTCCGCTATGCGGCAAGGGCCATGTCATCAAAGGCAAGACCGCCTATGGCTGCTCCGAATGGCGGAACGGCTGCACTTGGCGGAAGGTGTTTTGACATACATGCGCAATTCTTTAAGTTGTAATACCGTATTTCATAGAAATTAGTATTTTTGCAGTTGTAATAACAAACGATATGGGCGTAACATACGACAACGAGAAGCAGATGTTCGTGTTCGACTTCGAGCATGATGGGAAAGAAGACATCGTCAAGCTGACGGGTGACGGCTACCAGGTGGAGGCATTTGGGAAATGCTTTTATTATGGCTATGAATTCTCCGATCAGGTGGATAGCAATGTGCGTAGTGCGTTCATTAAGTTTGTGAAGTTTAACGATGCCTTGCAGGACAATCCTGATTTGACGCAGTTCATCAAAAAGGCAGTGGACAATCTTGACAAGAAGATTAATCTTTATGATTACAACCTAGTGGTGATGCCGGAGTCTTCAAGCGAGGTGAATCGGTACATGCTTCGTTATATTTATCGTTTCGCACAACCGACATTGAGGAAGATGGAACTGGTAAAGGCTTTGCCGTCGAGCATCTCCTTCGATATGGACGCTTATCAGGAGCAATATCTCGACGATGTGTTGGAAGACGGACGTCCACGTTATACTGAGGCACAAAAGGAAGAGGCCAAAAAGTCCATTAATAAGATGCTTGACCTTATCCATCAGAAAGACTATTTCACCATCGCCAAGGATGTAAAGAAAAGTCGTTTCCGCCCTTATATGAAGGATTTCCTGAAATTTGCTAATGAAGCCGACGAAAGACTTTGTGCCTCCATCTGTCAGCAGAATGTGCTGATTATCGATGATGTAACCACCAGCGGCTCAACCCTAAACGAAATCTTGAGGACACTTCGCATCCTCAACGAAGACAACGAAATCACCATCTTCAGCCTTATCGGCAGAAGAGATCTAATGGCAGAGGCTATATAACCTCCAACTCTAAACACTAAACTCTCAACTAATCTCCAGCGTTTTCTTACAAATCTCAATCTCTTCCGGATCGCCGGTGTACTTGCCGAAGTCGTCCGAGAGTTTGACCACCTTCTTCCAGGTACGTTTTTCGGTGATCTTGGCCGCAGTGAGCTTCACCACGATGTTCATGGCCTTCACATTGTCGACGTCGCAGGTGAGGTGGGTGCCGATGCCGAACGAGTCTTGCATCCTGCCCGCCACGGCCTTGTGGATGGCGATGGCCTCGTCCACGTTCAAGCCGTTGCTGAAGATGATGGACTTCTGCGCCGGATCAATGCCCAGTTCCTTGTATTTGGCGATGATCTCCTCCAAGGCTTCGATGTTGTCGCCGCTGTCGACGCGCAAGCCATCAAACAGTTTGGCGTGCAGCGTGGTGAAGTTCTGGAAGAAGGCCTTGCGCGTGTATGTGTCGTAGAGGAACACACCCAGGCTGCCGGCATATACCTCCTGCCAGTAGTCCATGGCGAGGTAGTTGGCCTCGTTGTAGCCGTAGAGTGAGCAGGTCTCGATGAACTGATGGCTCATGGTGCCGATGGGGGTGAGGTCGTATTTCATGGCCAGCAACACGTTGGACGTACCCACGAAACAGGTCTTTGTGAACTGCTTCTGCGCCTCGATGAAACTGCGGATGACCAAATCCTGGTGCTCGAACGAGAAACGACGACGTGTGCCGAAGTCGCTGAACTTCACGCCGTTGCCGATGAGGCGGATGCCCTTGTCGTACGACTTCTTGTATTCCTTCTCGGCGTCGTAGTGCTCAAACTCGCCTTTCAATTCATGCATCAGCTCGGAGACGGTGGCCAGGATAGGCATCTCCCAGAATACGGTGCGCCACAGCAGGCCCGTCACCTGGATGTGCAGATGACCCTCTTCGTCTTGGCTCACCTCGACCTCGGAGGGACGCATGTGGAAGCCTTTCAGGAAGGTGAAGAACCACAGCGGGAAGTAGTAGCATTTCCGTTTCATGAAACGCACTTCCTCATCGGTGATTTTGATGTTGCCATATAGGTCGAACTGCTCGCGCAGCTTCTCGGCGAAGCCTTGGGGATAGACCGTGTTGTTGCGGTCGACGAAGGTGTATTGTCCCATGGCGCGCGGGAACTTCTGAAGGTAGGCGTAGCACACGCTGAAGGTGTAGAGGTCGTTGTCTAACAGGCTGGTGATGATCTGTCTCATGGTTTGTTTTGCTTTTGGCCTTTGGCTTCTGGCTTCTGGCAGTCTTACCCTAAGGCGTCATTGCGGGCGAAGACCCGCAATCTCTTACAAAAGGTGAGGTTGCCAGTGGCCAGTAGCCAGCGGCCAGGGTTTATAGTTTACTAACAATACTCCTAACTTTATCTGATATGTATTTGACTGAATTAGTAGTATTCTCCAGCACCTGCACTAAGTCCTTGCGTTTGATGATCTCGGTGAGGCTGTAGTCTTGCTGGAACAGCTTGCTGATGTATTTGCCATAAAGCACGTCGTTCTCGTTCTCCAAGGTCTTGATGCCGTGGCAGAGACGGACGATCTCCTTTTGCTTGTCGTACATCACGGGCAGGTCGCGGATGATGTTGCTGAGGTTTTCTGCGGCAAACATGATGTTCTCCGCCATGGTGTTGAGGTCTTCATCCACGGCCAGGAAGCGACGGGTGAGGATGATGTTGGCCGAGTCGTCGATGCGGTCGAGGAAGGTATCCATCATCTCGGCGAGTTCGTGGACGTCGTCACGGTCGAAGGGGGTGAGCACGGTGTTGAAGAGCTGGCTGTAGAAGTCACGCAGCACCTCGTCGCCATCGGTCTCGCAGGCTTTGATTTCCTTCTTGAGGTTTTCAAGCCGTTCGAGGTCGGTCTCTATGAGCATCTGTCGCAGGAGCTTGGCGGCCTTGTCGATGTGTTCCGCCTGCTTCTGGTAGAGCGGGTAGAACTTCTTTTCCTTGGGGACGAAAAACTGGAAGAAACTATTGAGGCTCATGGCATTCAGATGGGTAAGAGGTGGAACAACAGGTTAAGCAGGCCGGCGATGACGAGCGGCACGGGGATGGTGAGGATCCACGACAGGACGATGCGCTTGGCAGTGACCCATTTCACCGACTTCATGCCGTCGGTGAGGCCCACGCCGATGACGCCGCCGGTGATGGTGTGCGTCGTGCTGACGGGGATGCCGAGGAACGAGGTGGCGATGAGGGTGGTGGCGCCGGCAAACTCAGCCGAGAAGCCGCGAACAGGTGTGATCTTGGCCAAGCCGCCGCCCATGGTCTTGATGACGTTCTTGCCGCCGATGAGGATGCCTAACGACATGATGATATAGCACACGACGGCAAGCGTGTCGGGGATGTGGAAGGCTTGGCTGCTGTCGTAAAAGTTACTGATGAACTCACGCATCTCAGGGCTGACGCCTTGTGTGGTGAACACGCTGGCCATCAGCACGGCGATGATACCCATGGTCTTGGGCGCGTCGTTGGAGCCGTGGCCCACACAGAAGGCCGCCGTCGAGAAGTGCTGCAGCACCTTGAAGATCTTGTCGACGCGTTTGCGGGGACTGTTCTTGAAGATTCTCAAGAAGATACACTCGAGGAAGAAACCCAGGAACAGGCCGATGAGCGGCGACAACACGATGAAGGCCAAGGTGATGAGGATAGGCGTCATGTGGAGCACCGCGCTGCCGTTGACGAACCATGCCGCACCGATGATGCCGCCGATGAGGGCGTGCGAGGTGGAGATGGGCATGCCGTTCTTGGTGCAGACCCACACCCAGATGGCGGCGCCGACGAGGGCCGACAGGATGAGGTAGGGGTCGATGACGTTCTGGTCGGCGAAGTTGGCCATGGTGTTACCCACGGCGAAGGTCTTGTCGAGCACCAGTCGGATGATGATAAAGGCGGCGAACTCCCAGAACGAAGCCCAGAGGATGGCCTGCAGCGGCGTCATCACCTTGGTGGCGATGATGGTCGAGATGGAGTTGGCCGCGTCGTTCATGCCGTTCAGGAAGGTGAAGACGAAGGCAAGG
>Ga0310786_10013148_pt1 | contig 10217 bp, 5 predicted proteins | sample AusTroGonzalo_MG_FD_203881 | JGI IMG/M metagenome (GOLD analysis project Ga0310786, IMG submission 203881) | Bovine rumen microbial communities from tropical cattle in Woodstock, Queensland, Australia - Gonzalo_03 (v2) (version 2) | ecosystem: Host-associated > Mammals > Digestive system >... | reverse complement strand
AAAGGTTCCGGTTGGCTGTGCCTGCATAGCCTGTGTCACCGCCTATCTTCTTCGCGTCCACCTTGAACAGACGCTTGTGCATCTTTATGCAATGTTCAAGACGTGTACCTTCGGTACTTCTCCTTCAGTCCTATTTAATCTCAAACACCCTTGAGGCATAGTCTTCCCACAGAGGCACTTCGATGCCTACGTCCATGAGGAAACGACCCGTGAACTGCTTGCCGCTGAGCTTGCAGGGCTTCTCGCCGACGCGGACGTTGCGCTCCGTCAAGGTGTAGGTCTTGTCGGGGTTTAGCCCAGCCAGGCGGAGGCGGGGCAGGGGCTGGTCGTAGTAGTTTTCGATTTTGTAGACGAAGAGGACTCCTCCCTGACTCCCCGAAATGGAGGAATGACTGCCCGCCAGGCCCTCCTTTCCATCGGAGGGGTTGGGGGAGGTGTACATCAGCGCGGCCACGCCTTTGCGGTCGTAGGGTGAGATGAGGCGGTAGAGGTCGCCTGTCTGGATGATGGGGCGCAGCTGCTTGTAGTCGGCGAAGCAGGTGGTGCATTGCTGACGCTCCTCGTCGGTCATGTCCTTGGGCTGCAGCTCTATGCCGAGTCGTCCACTCATGGCCACGTCGCAGCGGAACTTCACGGGTATGACGCGCTTGCCGGTGTTCCAGTAGGGGCAGTGGTTGATGTGAGCGGCCATGGCGTTGGCGGGGAAGAAAAGGCTGGTTCCATACTGTATGTATACGCGCTGCAGGGCATCGGTGTTGTCGCTGACCCAGAACTCGTCGAAGTAGGGCAGCAGGCCGTAGTTGGCTCGTCCGCCTCCCGAGGCGCAGTCCTGGATGACGAGGTCGGGATATTTTGCGCGGATGCGCTGTAGGGTCTTGATGAGACCACGGTGGTAGTCAATGTAGATGTTGTTCTGTTTCGACTTCGGTAGGTAGAGCGAGCCGTAGTTCTGTATGGAGGCGTTGGCATCCCACTTGATGTATGAGATTTCGGGGTACTGTGTCATCAGGTTGTCTACGATGCTGTAGACGAAGTCCTGCACCTTGGGGTTGGTCATGTCGAGCACCACCTGTGTACCGCCACGTCCCTGTTTCAGTTCGCGTCCCTTGGTCTGTAGCACCCAGTCGGGGTGCTGCTCGTAAAGCTCGCTGATGGTGTTGGTCATCTCCGGTTCTATCCAGATGCCAAACTTTATCTTGCGCTGACGGGCGGCATCGGTGAGGGCCTTGATGCCGTTGGGCAGTTTGTTCTTGTCTACCACCCAGTCGCCCAGTGACGAGTTGTCCACTTTGCGTGGGTACTTGTCGCCAAACCATCCGTCGTCCATGACGAAGAGCTCGCCGCCGAAGGCAGTTATGTCGTCCATCATCTTGATGATTTTCTCCTCGGTGATGTCGAGGTAGATGCCTTCCCAGGAGTTCAGGAGGATGTCGCCGGTCTTCATGCCGCGATGGAACATGCCCTCCTTGCGTGCCCAGTTGTGGAAATTGCGGCTCACGCCGCTCATGCCCTCGCAGGAGTAGGTCATGGCGAGGTGGGGCGTCTCGAAGAGTTCATTGGGCTCCAGGACATACTCGCTGCTGACGGGGTCGATGCCGGCGTAGACGTGGTGCTCCTTCTTCGATATGGTGTTCATGCGCAGCTCGTAGTTACCGCTCCAGCAGAGGGCGAGGCCGATGGTGCGGCCCGTCAGTTCCTGGGGGCGCCCGTCAAGGGAAAGCATCAGTTCTGGGGCGTCGAGGTGTGAGTTGCGGGCACCGTCGCTATTGCGGATGGTCTTGATGCCCTGTGTCAGCGGCTCCATCGTCGGCTCGGCCTCGGCTGCCCAGTTGCCGTGCAGATGGGTCACCCATACCTCGTTTTGGCGCAGCGTCAAGTGTCCGCTGTCGAAGCGTTTCAGGGTGATGGCTTTCTTCTCCTGGTGCGAGATTTCCGTCCAGGTCTCGATGATGTCCACGTTCTTGTATGCCTTGTAGAATACCTTCACGGTGAGGGGCATCAGCTTGTCAGCCATCGTGAAGATGTGGGTCTTGAAGCGGGCGTCGTCGTTTACCTCGTAGGCGGTGACTTTAAGCTCCAGATTCAGGTCGCCGTCGAAGTGCTGCACCTGCAGGGCGGGCAGCTGGACGACATCGACAGTGCCGAAGGCGGGCAGGGCGTGGAAACTGAGGTCGCAGCCGCCATCACGCAGCTCTTGCAGCGTGGCGCTCTTGTTGCCATAGTACGACTGACGCAGATCGCCACCTTCCCATGCGGTGAGCAGCAGCTGCGTGTTAGGGGTCTCGACGGTTACTTCACCCTGCCAGGCAAAAGTGGCCAGGGGCAGAAGGGTGAACAGGGAAAAGAATAGTTTTGCTTTCATAATTTTAGTATGGTGAAATGTTGTTGAGTTCTTTAAGGTTGGCCTCGCTGACCTTAATGGAGAAGAGTAGGCGCAACTGGTCGGGGGTGATGGTTGTGGTGGGAGCGAAGTCCTTGGAGTGCATATAGTTGAGCACGGTGGCGTAGAACTGGCGGCCTTCGGGATAATCGCTTGCTTTGTCAAGGTCGCTCATGACTACAAGCAGTCGGCCCTTGCCAACTTGGAATTCGAAGACGAGGCCAAGTTTATGGTTGCGCTCAACGTTGTCGATGACCTGAACCGTTGGGCGATAACTATTGTTCGTGTTGTCGAGGATGAAGGGGTGACTCTCCTTCACCACGGGCCACCATTGCCAGGAGGTGTGCTCCTCGGTGGGGAAGTCGTTGAACAACGGATGCTTCGGGTCGCAGAGCACCCCGAGGGTGCCGGGTGAGACGGGCTTCTTGTTGTTCTCGCAGATGGTCTTGAACATGCGGTAGTTCCAGTAGTCGGTCTGGAACAGGCCGCCGACGCAGAGGGCGGAGGAGTCGGGCATGAGCAGCACCTTGGCACCTTTCTGCAGTTTGCGGATGATGTCGTCGGTCAGGTTTCTGGCGATGATGAGGCCTTTCTTGTCCAGCTTCACGTCGTCGGGGTAGGCGTAGAGGGAGTAGGTGTTCTGGTAAGTGGGAGGGCAGAGGGGAGGGACCTCGCTTGAAAGCGAGGGAACAGCGGCGCGGGGGAAGGAGGGAGGAGCGGGAAGTGAGAGGGTGAGTTTCAGATGGGTGGGCTGTTTCAGGTGGGAGAGGTCGATGTCGATGGAACCGATGTCGAGGAGGCCCTCGCCGTCGGGGATGGTCAGCTCGCCCTGCTGTCCGGCGCACTCCCAGTGAACCTTATTGTTGTATAGAGAGCCGCCACTGTAGTTGGCCACTTGTATCTTTCCGTGTATGCCCTCGCTGAAAGTGAAGCAATAGGCATCGCAGACCAGCAGGGGCACGACGGGAGAACAGAACTGCCGCCATTCCTCGCGGGTACAGATGCCCTTCGACTGCATGAAGGCATCGAGGATGCCCACATAGGCCGAGCCTTGGCCGGGATAGTCCTGAAGGTCGAGCAGTTGGAACCCTGCCATGTTGGGGGTGCGCAGGTCCATCTCGATGTCTTGCTTGTAGAGCAGGTACGACCATCGGCCACTGGCGCGATGGAAGGCTTCGGCCTGGTCGGCCATGCCTGCCTGTTCCAGCCGCTGACGGAACACCTCCATGTTGCAGGGACGCAGCACGCCGGTGTATTTCTTGATTTCGTTGTAGTCGGGATAGGTCTGGAACTGTCCCGTCTCGTGACTGATGACGGGCACGCTGCTCCGGGCACAACCCTCCTCGAAGTTCATCTTGGCGTTAGGGCGGAAGTGGTTGATCATGCCACCTTCGTAGGCATCGGCAAAGGAGAACGAGCCACGGGTGTGGGTGTCGTAGTTGCCCCAGGCCTCGCCGCCTACGCGACAGGTGGTGAAATAGTCCATGCCCGGCTTTACGCCCTGATAACCCAAGTAGTAGTTTGAACCGAAGGTATAGAGCTTGTCGGGAGCGATGCGCCGGAAGTCGTCGACGAACTCCCGCATCTTGTCGATGCTGCCCCATAGTTCATTACCTAAGGCAAACATACGGAACGACTTGTGGTGGCCGTACCAGTGCAGGATGTTCTCGCCCTCCTTGTGCAGGAACGCCATGAGCAGGGTGTCCTTGTCGTTGAAGTCGCCCCAGAAGGGCAGTTCGGGCTGTAGGATGATGTTCAGTGAGTCGGCAGCCACAAAGGCGGCTTCGGGTGGGCACCAGCTGTGGAAGCGCACGTGGTTGATGCCATAGTCGGCACAGGTGCCTAAGTAGTCGAGCCACGACGGCACGTCCATAGGTACATGGCCCGTCAGCGGCCAGACGCAGGCATCGTGCTTGCCGCGAAGGAATAACTTCTTTCCATCCTGATAGAAGTGAGAAGAGTCGAATGTCAGGGAAGAGGGGATTGATGCAGCGTGTGGGGTGAGGATTGTACTATCTGCACTTAACAGCATCTTTCCGATGATACCGTTCCAGTTGGTCTGTGTGTCCTCGGTGTAGGCATGACTGCTGGCATAGAGTTGTCCGGGCACCCCACTGCTGTTATCAACAATGATGACAATGGAATGACGACCGGGTGTTAGCCATTTCGTCAGGTCATAGACTTGCGGCGTGGAGATGTCGGTGCAAGAGCCGCATGGCAAGCCATCGACAAAAACATTTGTGTACTTGGTACGCTCCAGCAACATCATAACTGGCTTGCCGGCCCATGTCTCAGGAATGTCAACCTCGCGCTTATACCACGCTTTTCCCTTGTAGCTGTAGCGGCGTGAGAGGTGTGTCGTCTCGTCGAAGTGGCTCAAGGGCACGCCTTTCAGATTGGTGTCGGTGGTGCCTGGCAGCATCACCACATCACTATAGTCGGGCTGTATTCCCTCCTCAGGAAAGGCAAAGTGCCATTGGCCGGCAAGGTCAATAGTCAACTCGCTTTGGGCGCCAGCCGAAACGGCAGCCAGCAGGCAGAACAATATGGCAGACAGTTTCTTCACAGTCAAAATTAAAAACGTTCAATAATTTCCAGACACATACGGCTGTTATGATAGGGACATTTCCAGAAGCCGGCATGGTCATCTTCGAGGTTCAACGTACCGTCGTTGCGGCGGCTCCAGTACCACTCTCCGTGCTCATAGTCGATGAGGTTCTGCCTGATGTATTGCCAGCAGGCATCGGCTCTCTGCAAGGCCTCCTCATCGCCGAAGTACTGATAGATGTTCAGCCATCCCACTACGTTCTCGGCCTGTACCCACCAATGCCGGTCATCGTCCACGTGGCCCGTGTCAAGGTTGGCCTCGTGTATCATCGAACCGTCAGGCCGCAGGCCTTTTGCTGACGCCTTTGCCACCATCTGCACAATCGGTTCCACCCGTTCCAGCACCTTCTTGTCGCCTAATACCAGTGCTGCCTCGTGCATCAGCCACGAACATTCTATGTCGTGTCCGTAGCTTTCCAGCTCCCCAACTCCACGCTTCCAGTCCATTTCGAAGAAAAGGTCGAGGTGGTGGGTGGTGGGGTTGAGAATCTTTTCCGTGAAGATACCAATGAGATTTCGCAGAGATGCCTCTACCTTGTAGATAGTCTCCTGGGACACGGAAATACCCACAGGAAGCACCGCTCCGACAACTGGCACATAGTTGCAGTTTGGCAATTCGGCCTCCTGAAGCTCCTTGAGACAGCGGAAGAGGTTTGTGTAGGGTTCGATGATGTGCAGATGGGTGTTCTGCGACTTGGGGTAGTTGGCATCCAGTTCTGACAGCCTCATGTCGGCAATCTCGCCCCATTCTCTGGTGCATGCCTCAATATAGCCATTATGTTCACGGTCCAAAGCATGTTCCTCAATGCAGTCGAACAGCTGCAACGCGTAGTCCAAAGCCTCCCTGTCGCCAGTGGCACGGGCATATTCCGACAGGCCGTAGATGGCAAAGCCGATGGCATAGAACTGCTTCTTCGTGTCGAGAGGGTTGCCCTCGTAGTCTACACTCCAATAGACACCTCCATACATACGGTCGATGAAGTGCTCAATCATATAGTCTTTGGCACGTGTGGCTGCTTTCAGGTATTCCGGCTTGCCAAGCACCCGGTAGGCTGCCGAGAACGACCAGAGGATGCGGGCGTTGAGGATGGCCCCCTTCTCGGCCTCAGGATGCAGCTGAAGATGACCGTCCATGCGGCCATAGAAACCGCCGCGCTGTGTGTCCTGCATCTTGTCGAGCCAGAAGCGCAGGATGTTATTCTCCAGTACATCTTGCATCTCAGCCCTCATTCTTTTTACCGTTTCGTTCATCATTGTCTTAATTCCTGTTCTGAAATTCGTTTTCTGTAGGGACTTACGTTATCCCAAATCAATCATCAAAAACTTTGAGCCGTTCAAAGTACAGGTTTGAGCCGTTCTCTCTTTGGGTTTGAGCCGTTCTCTCTTTAGGTTTGAGCCGTTTAAACTCTGAGATAGTTCTAACGACCGATTTGGTTTTATGTATGTACGATTCTATGCAGGTTTGCGGAATCACTTTTCAATCTTTAATCTCCTTCAGGAACAGCGTGTTTTTGCTCTCATGGAGCTTCTTGAAGTCGGCAGCACAGGGCAGTTCTGGTGACGGGCCGAAGTACTCCTCCTTGAAGTTACGCCACAGCAGGAAGTAGCTGATGGGGTACTCATCCATGATCGGCTGCAGCACGCGTGTCCACCACGTCGAGTCGGGCATGTTCTTTAGCCCGCACTCCGTCATGGCCAGCAGTTTCTCGTTTCTTTTGGCAAAGTCGCTCAGGAAGGTGAGGTCGGCGTTCAGGGCGTTCTTGAAGTCGTCCTCGGTGCCCCACTGGTAAGCATCCTCACCTATCAGCGTCACGCGGTCGTTTCCGGGATAGCGCTGAAGGAAGCGCTCCTCCGTCCACCCTCCGTCGAGGTTGGGCGAATAGCTCCACAGCAGGTTCGTGAATCCACGCTCGCTGGCCAGATAGTCTTGCAGCATGTCCCACAGTCCACGGAACTCTTCATCCGAGCAGAGTTTCTGCCCCCACCAGAACCACGAACCGTTGTTCTCGTGCCAGGGACGGAAGATGATGGGCACGGGCTGTTCGTCCTGTGTCTTCAGCGTGGCAATGAAATCGCCCACCCGCTGCATCCATGTCTGGAACTTCTCATGCTGCGAGCCGCCTTCCAGCACGCTTTTCACCACCGTTGAGTCGGTGACATCCCATGCCGTGCCACCTGTCAGCGGGTTGCGGGGATGCCAGCTCAGGGTGACGATGCCCCCTCGCTCATGGTGGGCTATCAGCTCGTCGTGGATGCGGGTGAAGGGCACGCTGTCCAGGTTCTTGGCATCGCCCATCTCTATACCTCCCAGGTCGAAGCCCATCACGGCAGGATAGTCTCCCACGGTGGCCAGCACGTCGCTCCTGCCTGTCTCTGCGCTGTCGCCGGCGTAGGTGCCCTCCCATGTCACACCGTACATCGGGTCGTCCTGATGGCCCATCATGTAACCTCGCTGTTGCAACGTCTGCAGACGCTCTGCCAACAGCTCACTCTCTGTTGAAAGGGATTTGTCATCCCCGACTACGGCCTTCTGGCCACAAGCCCCCAAAGTGAGGGCTAAACTTGCAATGTATAAATACTTTTTCATAATAGAACTGTCAGGTCTGTTGATTTCTAACTACTAAGCGGTCGCTGACCGCGATAACTGCTTCTTACTACTTAACTTGAGAATGTTGAACTCCTAACTCCTCCAGCAGCCATCCTTCCCACTCGTCCCATTGCTCCTGATGCCAGAAGTGCCACGTGGCCTGATAGGGCGACAGCTGTTTGGGACCTTTCACCGTGTTATAGGTGGCAAAGGCGGTAGTGGGAGGCACCACGTCGTCGCAGTAGCCAAACGAGAACCACCCCTTCTGCTGGTCAGTAATCAGGCGGGCAAAGTTCACACCGTCGTAGTAGCGAGTAGCCTCTACTCTACTCCCCAACTCCTTTGCCTCCTTACTCCTCGTCTCCTCATAGAAATAGTGCGGCCATCCGCAAGCCTTGCCGTTCAGCGCGTTGGTATAATCGCACATGGCAGCATGCACGGGAGCATAGCAGGTGACGCGCTTGTCGAGTCCTGCCGTAGCCAGCGAGAGGAATCCTCCCTGACTGCTTCCTGTGACGCCCAGTTCCTTGCCATTCCATGCGGTGTACTGCTCAATATAGTCTATGGCCCGTATGCAGCCCAGCACCACCCGTTTGTAGTAGCTCTGGTCGCGGTTGTCCGTGCCATAGTTCCAGTAGCAGTTCAGCGCCCCGTTGGCCAAGTCGTCGTACACCTTCTTCTCCATGGTCACGGGGATGCCGTGGATGCCTATCTCTAACGTGATGACACCCTGCGAGGCCGTCCATACGTCGCCCTGATAGGGACGCACACCGGCACCGGGCACGCGCAGTAGGGCGGGGTAGCGTTTCACGGAATGAGACGGGCCAGATTCCCCGCAATCCACCGGTTCGCAGAGGATACCGTAGGTGCGTGAGTTCCAGCGCACGTTCTGGAACGATACCTCGTAGACGTTCACGTCCTTGGTACACCGTTCTGGCAGCAGTCGCTTCGTGGGGTTCAGGTCTGTCCAGCGTGCCTCCTCGATGGCTTTCTTCCAGAAGTCCTCAAAGTCCTTTGGCATCACCGTCGAGGGTTGCAGTTTCTCAGGCGAGAAGGCAGCGGCACAGGCTCCTCGATAGTCCTTGCCACCTACATGAGCCGTCACGTCGACACGGTAGAAGCCAGGTGAACTCATCTTGCCCTCCAGCTTCAGCGTGCCGTCCTTCAGCGTCACGGTTTTCTTTACGTCTTGATACATCTCAGGGCCGGTGGCATAGTCGATGGTGACATCATTGACGAGCGTACCCGAGCGGCGCACCTCCACCGTGAACTTCGCCGTCTCTCCCAACTGATAGTTCCAGTCCTGGTGGTCGGGTTCCACGGTCACAACGATGCTGTTACCCCTGATTTGCGCTCCAATGGGCAGCAAGGTCAGCATCACTAAGAGTAGTAAACACAGTCTTTTCATGGATTCTATTTGGTTTAGTTTAATCTGTAGTTTTCAACCTTCAATCTCTACAACGCTGCAAAGTTAAGCATTTTTGTTCAAATAACCGCAAACTTTCTTTGCAAGTTTTACACTTTATTTATTTGACGGTGTGGAAAATACGGAGCGAACTGCTCCCTTGCTCTATGTTGCGCTGATCCTCTGTGTTTTTTGTTCTCACAGATTACACGGATTTTGGGCTGCGCGTAGTGGGGCGGAGGGGGTTGTACAGCAATCAGTGGACTCTAACTGTGTGAGATCAAGAGGGAGATAAAAACGGATTGTTCGTATAGAAAAAACGGCTTTATCGGGGTGGATAAAGCCGTTTTTTCCTTTGTGAATGTCCTGTTGCTATTCTGCTTTGGCAGCAGGTGACTTGGCCCAGATGGCCGAGAATCCATAGTTGCTGTCGGTGCTGGTGCAGGCCTTAATCATCATGGGGACGATGGTCTGGCTGTCGTTGAGCCATTCGCCTGTCTTATGGTCTATGTAGCCGTTGGCCTCGTTACCGGTGTTCTTGGCGTTGTTGTCCCATACGAACATGGGTATGCCGGCCAGGTTGGCAGCGCGGCAGAAGAACTCGAGGTAGTAGGCGCGGAAGGCGTTCTCGTAGTCCGTATTCTTCCACACGCAGCCATACTCACCGAGATAGCAGGGGATGTTGTTCTCGATGTAGGCGGCGCGCACCTTGTAGAGTTGGTTGATGGCATTGAGTTCTTCTGCTCCTGCCCCATCCTTGGCGTGGCCCCACTCTGCGGAGTAGAGTGCTGAACCGTCGTTAGCGTAAGGCTGCAGGCAGAAGTTATAGGGGTCGTAGCAGTGCACGCTCACCATGATGCGGTTGGCCGGGTCGTTGGGCAGCACGAGATGGGCGATGGTGAGGTCGATATTGGCAGCATAGCCGGCTACGCCAATCCAGCGGGTGGCGTTGTTGCCGCCCGTCTTGCGGATGGCATCGACAGCCCACTGGTTCCACTTGTTGAGCAAGGCATACTCTGCGTCTGTGCCACCGCCCCAGTTGTCGCCAGCGTGAATCTCGTTGAAGGTCTCAAAGATGAGCTGGTCGCTATAGCTGGCGAACTTGGTAGCCACCTGCTCCCACAGCTTCACGATGATGGTGGAGTCTTTCTGGTAAGCCTCATTGTTTGTGGCAGCATTGCCCAGGTCAGTCTCGAAGGAATCGTGGTGGGTGTTGAGGATGACATTCAGTCCGGCAC
>Ga0310786_10013147_pt1 | contig 10217 bp, 5 predicted proteins | sample AusTroGonzalo_MG_FD_203881 | JGI IMG/M metagenome (GOLD analysis project Ga0310786, IMG submission 203881) | Bovine rumen microbial communities from tropical cattle in Woodstock, Queensland, Australia - Gonzalo_03 (v2) (version 2) | ecosystem: Host-associated > Mammals > Digestive system >... | reverse complement strand
AGGGTGCGGCAATCGATGTGGTAGTCGGAGTTGAATGGAAGCATAATTGTTCCACAATCGAGCATGGTGGGCACAAATATTTCGAACAACAGTCAGGTTTTCCAGCCAATTGCGCATAAACTCGTGCTGTGGAATAGTGAAACTTCGAGCCACTTGTTTCTTGACGGCATTATCGGAAAAGTTGCTGTATATCCGTGATAGTGTGCCAAGCGTGGCCATTTCCAGTGTTTTCCATGCAGGTGGCATATTGGGAGTGTCGTAACGCCTAAAATGCTCCAATATGAAGTCGTCATTGGTTTTGTCAATGGCTTTTCTCAAACTATTGAGATGTTTTTGAAAAATTTCCTCACTGTTAAACAACTGCCGCTCCATAAACCAAAATGATCCATACTTCATCGAGAACTGCTGTATCATTCGAGTGCGCACAGCAATCTCAATTTGTTGAATGGGACTAAAGAGAAATGCTTTCAGTTCGCTGTCGAATTGGTAGAGTGCAAGAACATTGCTAAAATGGCTATCGGGCTTGAACACATGCTGCACCTTGTCCTGTTCCATTGGTCGCCAATAGCAAGCCAAACGGAAATAACTGATGCGCTCCAACACAGAAATCGCTTCGGCTTCGTCATCAATAATCAGTCCGCGCCGTTTCAGCATCTCGATTTGCTCCTCAACAGAAATAGGTTGCTTTGTGTATTCCATGGGGAAAAATAAAACGTCCCGCCCTGGTACGCTGTTCTGTGGGAAGCGCGGCGGGAACTATCCAACGGCAAAAGTACAAACATTTTCAATACAAGGCTCGTTTTGGAGAATTTTTTTGAGTATTTCGGCCAACCTTTTTGTTTTCTCTCGCAATAATCCTAATTTTGCAGCCTCAACACGAAGTCTAACCAAACAAATTGACAATGAAAGAAGCGCAGTAGCGCACCGACAAAAAGCAAAATAATACCAGATAGCAATTGTTGCTGTCCTTGAGTCCATTTACCACTTCGTCCCTTTTGGGACACTTCACAAGGACAAGTTAACAAATGCCGTGTTTCACGGCGTGGAATAACTTGTTAGTGAAGTGGGTGTGGTAACCCGGACTCAAACAAGAAATGGATTCCACGCTATTTTTATGTCGGATTGAAAATGGAAACAAGAACAAATTAAATACTAATACAATGAAAAAGAGAATTTTACGATTTAGAACAACGGCTGTGGCCGTGATGATGGGTTTGCTGTTAAGTATAGCAGGATTAACGAAAATGTATGCACAAGTTACCATTGGTGATTTGCAGTATTATTTAAGCACTGGATATTCAGGGGCGTATGCTACGGTCGCAGGTCATAAAGATGGCAGTTTGGCTACAGGAACATTGACCATTCCTGAAACGGTAACTTATGAAGGAGTTACATACACTGTTTATAAAGTTGGTAATTCTGCTTTTTCTGGTTGTAATCATCTCACCGGCAATTTATTCATTCCTAATTCGGTGACAATAATTGGTGATTGTGCTTTTATGAATTGTACTGGCATCACAGGTCGATTAACAATAGGAGATTCTGTAACATATATGGGTGGTGAAGTTTTTAAAAATTGTTTCTTTGATGAAATATATTATAATGCTATCAACTGTTCAGATTTTTGGTATCCATCTTATCCTTTTGAAAGTTGTGGTGGCGGTACTCTTATAATTGGTAATAGTGTGGAAAGAATTCCATCGTTTGTGTTTTATAACGCATATTTTACAAACAATCCGAACATACCAAATTCTGTGAAATCTATAGGACAGGGGGCTTTTGATCGAACCATGTGGTACTTTAATCAACCAAATGGCTTTTTGTATTTAGATGGTTGGTGTTTAGGATACAAAGGTGATAAACCTATTGGTGATTTGGTTATACAAGACGGCACAATAGGAATCGGTGATAATTCTTTTTGGTTATGTAATGGTCTTACTTCTGTTGACATGCCAAATTCTGTACAATATATTGGAAAAGAAACGTTTTATGAATGTACTGAACTTGTTTCGGTTTCCCTTGGAACCACATTGAAAAAAATTGGAAGTGAGGCATTTGGAGAATGTTCTAATCTTCCAAGTATAGTTATTCCAAATACAGTAACTGAAATTGAAGGTGGAGCATTTATTGGTTGCTCAAATCTAACCACATTGAACATTCCCAATACTTTGACATCTATTAGTGGTACATTGTTTTGTCGTTGTTACAATTTAGCATCTATTTCAATTCCCAATTCGGTGACTTCAATTGAAGATGGTGCGTTTTTGTGGTGTTCGAGTTTGTCAGAAATAAGCCTACCTAATTCAATATCAACTATTGGAATGGATGCTTTTTCTTGCTCGGGATTGACATCGATTGTAATACCCAGTTCTGTCGTTTCCATTGGGGGTAGAGCATTCGCTGATAGTCCTAATCTTACTTATGCCTATATTGGAAGTTCTGTATCAAGCATCGAAGGAGGGTTGTTCAATGGATGCACAAATCTGATTCATATAGAGGTCGCTTCGGACAATATCAAATACGATTCTAGAGATAATTGTAATGCTATTATTTATACGGCTAACAACATGTTGATTGCTGGTTGCAAAACAACGATTATTCCTAACACCGTAACTACAATTGGTACTAGTGCTTTTTCAGAATGTGGCGGATTAACTTACATAGAGATTCCCAATTCAGTAACCGTAATTGGCAGCGATGCGTTTGCACGTTGTAGAGCACTCAATTCCATCAAGTTCCCTAATACATTAACTACGATTAGCGAAACTGCTTTTGTTGAATGTTCGGCATTAACATCTATCAATATTCCAAGTACTGTGACAGAAATTGGTGGATCTGCTTTTGCTTGGTGTAGTGGACTTGAATCTGTTATAGTTGGAAATTCTTTGGTTTACATTGGAAATCAATTATTTGAAGAATGTAGAAGCCTTCGCTCAGTGTCGTTTTTGTCATATAATCCACCCTTAATGTATGATTATTACGAAGTTTTTCCTTCGTCAAATTTGGATTTTGCTATATATGTACCATACGAATCTCTTGATGAATACAAGACCGCAACAAACTGGTCAATATACGCAGATTACATTCAGCCATTGTCATATAAATCCATCCAAGGATATAACACAGGCAACGGCAACTGGCAATTCATTGCCTCGCCATTGGCAGAAAACACAACCCCAACAACCATTGAAGATATGCTTCCCACCGCCGGCACATTCGACCTTTACCGCTTCGACCAAACCGAAAATGCCGAATGGCAAAACTATAAGGCGAACAGTTTCACCCTCACCAACGGCCAAAGTTATCTCTATGCCAATCAGGAGGATGTCAACTTGATTTTCAAGGGAACTTTCAATGAAGGCACTTCGCAAGAAGTAAGCCTAACCTACGATGGCACGGCGCAATTCGCAGGCTGGAACCTAGTGGGCAACCCGTTCCCGTATGCGGCCACGGTGAGTAGGAGTTATTATGTGATGAACGAAGATGGCACGGCCATTGAACCCACTCCTCTCTCGGCAGGAAACACCATCGCGGCCTGCACAGGCATTATGGTAAAGGCAGACGAGGCAAACGAATCCGTCACCTTCGCCAAACCTACGCGGCAAAATGTAGTGGACAACGGCCTGTTGCACATCGCGGTGGCCAACGAAGACAAGGCCATCGTCAGTTTCAATAAAGGCGACGAGTTGGCTAAGTATGTCTTCAACATGGACAAGGCACAACTTTACATACCGCAAAGCGGCATGGACTATGCCATCGCCGTCAGCGACAAACAAGGCGTGATGCCGCTGAACTTCAAAGCCGCGAAGGATGGAGAATACAACATTTCCATCAAACCCCAAAATTTGGAATTGGATTATCTGCACCTCATCGACAACCTTACGGGCAACGATGTGGACCTCGTCCCCCTTCTAAGGGGGCAAGGAGGATTAAACCACTCCGCCGTCTACACATTCACCGCCAAAACAACTGATTACGCTTCGCGATTCCACCTCGTGTTTTCCGTCTGCGGGAACGCAGACGGCAACAATGATGCACCTTTTGCCTTTGTCAGCAATGGGGAAATCGTTCTGACGAGCATTGGTGCGGACACATGCAATGTGTCCTTACAGGTTATCGACATGCAGGGGCGCATTCTGATTTGTAGGGACGCACGGCTTACGTCCGCCATATCCATCAACGGCATGGCCTCGGGCGTGTATGTCCTTCGGCTCATCAATGGCGATGATGTGAAGACGCAGAAGATTGTCATTGATTGATTTCCACGAAAACGCGATTATTCTTGCAAGGGAATGATTGTTTTCCCTAATTTTGCCGCAACAAAACGGCAAAACTATGATATTCTATTTTTCTGGCTGTGGCAACAGCAAACATGTGGCGGAAACTTTGTCCGCAGGCTTGAACGACAAATTGATTTTCATTCCCGAGGCGGCTCGAGAAAAACTTTACGAATACGATTTGGGCGAAGACGAAAGCCTTGGATTCGTCTTTCCAGTCTATGCTTGGGCACCGCCCCAACTTGTGCTCGACTTCATCGAAAAACTGCAAGTAGATAAGCCGAGATACCTTTATTTCGTTTGCACCTGCGGCGACGAATGCGGCCTCACCGAGAAGGTTTTCTGCAAGGCCGTGGAAGAAAAAGGCTGGAGACTTACGACCTGTTTCAGTGTGCAAATGCCTGAAACATACATCGGTATGCCCGGTTTCAAACTTGATACCGACGAAAAAGCCAAACAAAAAATCGCCAATGCTGACATTATCTTGACGCGCAACCTGCCGCGATTAATGAATAAGGAATGTTTCACAGAGATGGTTGTGGGCCCTGCCGCTTGGTTGAAAAGCCGTTTGGTGAATCCCGGTTTCAACCGCTTCGCTACCGACGACTCGAAATATTTGTCGAATGACAAATGTATCAGTTGTGGCAAGTGCGTGAAAGCCTGTCCTTTAGAAAACATTGTCCTTAAGGATGGCCATCCGAAGTGGAACGGCAATTGCACAATGTGCATGGCATGTTACCACCATTGTCCCACTAACGCTATCCAATACGGCAAAGGGACAGAGGGGAAAGGACAGTATTATTTTGGGAGAAATTGATTATTTTTGCGCCGTAAATCATTCATTATCAAAAATAAAACACTATGAAAAACAAACATCACTTTACGAAAACACTACTTGCCATGGTAATGGCTATCTTTTCTATTGCGGCTACTGCAACTGCGCAATGTGTCATCCCCATAGCCCCGGGTCAGTCTTACATCGAGGACTTTGAATCGGGGGAGATGGAATGCTGGACGGTGGAAACGGCGGGTGCCGCCACATGGGCGGTGATGGCCGGCACAGGATCCAATGTGGTGGCGTTCCAAAACGCTTCCACAGGCGACGAGGCACGGCTAGTTTCGCCCACTTTCGACCTCTCGGGCAGCAGTAGCGCCACTTTCAGTTTCGCATACGCGATGTTAGGACTTTATGAAGCCGACGAATTGACGGTGAGTTACCGAACCTCTCCTACCGACACCTGGCATCAACTCGGCAGTTATAGTTTCAGCGACTGGTCGAATACCTATGATGAGTCGTTTACCCTTGAGGAACTGTCGGCCACTTTCCAAGTCTCGTTTTTGGGTCACTGCAATGGTGGATTCTACATTTTCATCGACGATATTGAGATTGCCTCTGCCGGCGGTTGTCCTCGTCCGGCGAACCTGCAAGCCACAGAAATCACGGCATTTTCTGCGCTTCTTGGATGGTCGACGACGGGCAACGAAGAGAATTGGACGATTGAATTGAACGGTGAGAACCTTACTGTCAACACCCAACCTTATCTGATGGAGAATCTGGCGTCAGGCAGGGATTACACCTTCCGCGTGAAGGCCAACTGCGGCGGTGGGATGGAGTCGGAATGGTCGCAACCTGTATCGTTCAAGACATTGTGCGATGTGATTACTGTCACTAACGAACAGCCCTATTTCGATGATTTTGAGGCCTCTGAGGAGTTTGTGTGCTGGCAGAGCGAAATCCTCTCGGGCAGCGACGGTTGGGTAATTGACCCCGGCTATCTTATCCTCAACAACACGGCTTTTTTCATCTGGTTGGGCGAGGAGGCCATGCTCGTTTCCGCTCCGTTAGACATCACATCCGTCACCAAACCCATCCTCACTTTCAAACACAAACAGCGGTCGTTGGGACAATTTGTGGATGAACTCTCGGTTTGGTATGCCACCTCGATAAACGATTATTGGCATCTCCTTGGAGATTACACCTACGCTTGCGAGGACTGGGAAACCATCACTCTCGACTTGCCCGAAGCCTCAGACGCTTATCTCATTGCTTTCATGGCCAAATCGAACGAAGCCGATGGTGTGTATGTCGATGATGTGTGGGTAGGCAACGACCCGAGTGTTGGCATTGATGAAATGTCGGCCCTTGTTGCCACGGTCAGCCCCAATCCCACCAATGGCAAGGCCATGGTGGAGGCCAATGTCGCCGAAGGCGAAGTCATAGTTTTTGATATGATGGGTAAGCAGATGGCCGTCGCACCGTTGAATAATGGTCGCGCCGAACTTGACCTCAGCGTTTTTGCCAAGGGCGTTTATGTGGCCCGTGTCACGAGCGAGGCTGGCACCAGCACCATCAAACTAGTGAAAGAGTGATTGACCAATAAAAACAAGTATTTGCAGCCTGTATGACCGACAGTTATAAAAACCAATTGCTGGATTTGCTCCAACAACACAAGGCGTTGGGCATTTCGGAACAGATAGACTACCAGAAGTTCTATCTGTACTCCATCATTACGCACTCCACGGCCATTGAGGGCAGCACGGTGACGGAGGTGGAAGCCCAATTGCTGTTCGACGAGGGCATCACCAGCAGCAAGCGCACGATGGTGGAACAGATGATGAACCTCGACTTGAAGGCGGCATACGATTATGGTATGCAATGGATTAAGCGACATGAGCCAATCACGGTCAATTGGCTCATCACGCTTGCTTCGAAAGTGATGGCACGCACAGGCAGCGAGTACCACTCCATGGGAGGCGATTTTTCGGCAGCAAAAGGCGAATTGCGCAAACTGAATGTGACAGCGGGCATCGGGGGCGAATCTTATATGTCGTATCAAAAGGTGCCTTCGCGATTGGAAGCATTTTGCGAAGCATTGAACCAACAGCGCAAAACCCTCGACGCATCAGACATGACGGCTGTCTATGACCTTAGTTTTTGGGCACATTATGAATTAGTGACCATACACCCTTGGGCTGATGGCAACGGTCGCACGAGCCGACTGCTGATGAACCTGATTCAGATGGAATTCGGCGCATTGCCCACAAAGGTACTCAAAGAAGAAAAGGCTGAATACATACAAGCACTTGTCGACACTCGAGAAAACGAAAACATTGGCATTTTTACAGACTGCATGGCCAAATTGCACTGTCAACACCTGCAGGCTGATATCGACCGTTTCCTCAAATCAACGACTCAAGAAATGGTCGATAAACAGGATATAAAGAAGAAAATGGTCGATAAATGGTCGATAAAACCAACTTTAGCCGAGAAATTGGTCGATATTTTGGCATTTATGGCCGATAAGGACGAAATAACCACAGAGGCCATCATACAGCAATTCGGCTTCACCGCCACAACAGCCAAGCGTTATTTGCGCCAACTTACGGAGTTTGGCTTTTTGGAAGCGCATGGTGGCAACAAGAATCGTACATACAGAATACTAACCGCAAATGAAACATAGCCCCATCTTGGCAGCCCTATTGTTGCTGCCCCTATTTCTCAGCGCCCAAAGCGCCAACGATTACACCCAATATGTGAACCCATTCATCGGGACGCAAACCGACGAAACAGGTGCCTTGAGTGGAAGCACTTTCCCTGGTGCAACGATGCCGCAGGGCATGGTGCAACTCAGTCCCGAGACGGAACAAATGGTGACTTGGGACCCATGCTCAGGTTACGACTACAATAAGCATGTCATCTACGGCTTCACCCATACCCACCTCAGCGGAACGGGCTGCACCGACCTCATCGATGTGAGCCTGATGCCTCTTTGCGCAGCCGTGACCCCTGAACAATTAAAAGCCGCCGACTTCGGTCAGCATTACAGCCATGAGAAGGAATCCGCTCAACCCGGATATTATCAGGTGTTGCTGCAAGAAAGCGGCGTGAATGTGGAACTTTCGGCCACCGTCCGCACGGGCATCCATCGTTATGCTTTCCCCCAAGGACAGCCCCAAACCGTTGTCCTCGACCTCGATAGGATGACTTATCGTGGAGATGCCTATTACTCAGGCCGTCGGTATTATGATATTATTCAGGCTCAGATTCGCCTTGTGGACGACCACACCATTGAAGGTTATCGCGTCGTTTGTGGATGGGCAAAACTCCGCAAGGTGTATTTCCGCGCCGAGTTCTCAAAGCCGTTCAACCAACATTTGCTGATGAATGGTGGCCTCAATGTCGGTAATAGCGATGTGGTGAATGGCAAAACACTTAGGGCGGCACTGAGTTTCGACCCAGCCGATAGTCGGGAGTTGATGGTAAAAGTGGCCATATCGCCCGTAGATAGTGAAGGCGCAAGGAAAAACATGCTGGCCGAGGCCCAAAGTTGGAACTTCGACAAATATGTTCAAGCCGCCCATGACGCTTGGCAGCGCGAATTGAGCCGCATCGACATCGAAGGCACCGACGAGCAAAAGACCATTTTCTACACGGGCCTTTACCATGTTTTGATGCAACCCAACACCATGAGCGATGTGGATGGCCGCTACATGACCACCAACTTTGAAATCAAGCAGATGCCGAAAGGACAAACGTATCACAGCACCTTCAGCCTTTGGGACACCTTCCGCGCCGCGCATCCGCTTTACACGCTCATTGCGCCCGACATCGCCGCGCAGTTTGTCCGCGACATGGTGCTCCACCACAAAACCTACGGCTATCTGCCCATCTGGGACCTTTGGGGACAAGACAACTACTGCATGATTGGCAACCACGCCATCCCCGTGCTCGCCGATGCCATCCTCGCCGAGATTCCCGGCATTGATGTTGAAGAAGCCTATCAAGCCATGGTCGAAAGCAGCACAAGAAGCCATTTCAACTCGCCTTTCGAGATTTGGGAAAAGTACGGCTACCTTCCACAAACCCTTCAAGGCGAAAGTGTTAGCATCACGATGGAACAATGTTTTGACGACGCTTGTGTGGCAGCCGTAGCCAAGAAACTCGGGAAAATGGACGACTACGAGCGTTTCCATCGCCGCAGCATGTTCTACAAAAACCTTTTCGACCCCGAAACGGGTTTCTTCCGTCCAAAGGACGAAAACGGCAATTGGATTGAGGGTTTCGACCCGCTTTCTTACGAACAGCCTTGCTTCGTAGAGGGCAACGCTTGGCAATACATGTGGTTTGTGCCGCACGACCCGCAAGGCCTCATCGACCTTTTCGGTGGCACCAAGGGCTTCCTAAAGAAACTCGACGAGAATTTCAGCCTGACCGCCACTTCCGGCGAAGTGAACGGCAACGCCAGCGGTTTCATCGGGCAGTACGCCCACGGCAACGAACCCAGCCACCACACCGTGTATCTCTACAACTTCGCGGGCAAGCCTGAGCGTACACAGGAATTGGTGGAGCAGGTGCGCAGCGAGTTTTATCGCGCCACGCCCTGCGGCTATGCCGGCAACGACGACTGCGGCCAAATGTCGGCTTGGTACATCTTCTCTGCCCTCGGCTTCTATCCCTTCCATGCGGGTTCAGCGGAATATGTCATCGGGACGCCGCTTTTTACCAAAGCGACTTTGCATCTTGAAAACGGCAAGGACTTCGTCATCACCGCGCCCAACAAGACGCCTGAAAGGATTCACGTCAAGAGCGTGAAATTGAACGGAAAGCCTTTGAAAGACTTCACCCTCACGCATCAGCAAATCATGGCGGGCGGGACGTTGGAGTTTAGAATGAAATAAACTGACAACCCCATTAGGATATGAGACATTGGCTGATTCTACTTCTGACCCTTTGCTGCCTGACGGCTTGCCAACAAAAGCCGATACGCATCTGCGCCTCCGACAAGGAAACAGCGATGCAACTGAAAACGCTGCTGGAACAAGGCGGTTGCCGGACAAAGTTTGGCGGTCGCGACACGGGGCGCACCATCTATTTTGGCCTTCCGCCCGTGCTGCAAGAGCAGTACCAACCGCTTGTCGATAGCCTCTGCGAAGATGGTT
>Ga0310786_10013146_pt1 | contig 10217 bp, 8 predicted proteins | sample AusTroGonzalo_MG_FD_203881 | JGI IMG/M metagenome (GOLD analysis project Ga0310786, IMG submission 203881) | Bovine rumen microbial communities from tropical cattle in Woodstock, Queensland, Australia - Gonzalo_03 (v2) (version 2) | ecosystem: Host-associated > Mammals > Digestive system >... | reverse complement strand
AATACTGTCCTTTATCAAAAAAATGTAGAGACGCGATTAATCGCGTCTCTACGACGGCGATTTCATTTGTTTGTGCATATATATAATTTACATACTTTTGCGTCATGAAAAAACTACTCCTATATATCATATTGTGTTGCGCTTGTCTCGCCACCACCGCGCAGACCTTCACCGAATGGCAGGACCCCGCTGTGTTCGAGGTGAACAAACTTTACCCGCGGGCGAACATCCGCGATAACAACCAAAGTGCCGACAATTTTAATATCGAATGGCTTGATGGGAAATGGAAATTTCATTATGTTGCCAACGCCGACGAACGTCCGACCGACTTCTTCCGTACCGACTACGACGACAGCGGCTGGGGCACCATTCCCGTACCAGGCAACTGGGAGCTGAACGGATACGGTGTGCCTGTCTATGTGAACACCACCAACGATTTCGACAACAGCCGGCTGCCGAAGGTACCCGTGAAAGGGAATGCCGTGGGCAGCTACCGCAAGTTGGTGGACATTGACAAATCGTGGGAAGGCCGACAAGTGATAATCAACATTGGCGGCGCAAAATCCTGTTTCTACCTCTGGGTGAACGGCCAGTTTGTGGGCTACAGCGAGGATGCCAAGACCAATTCCGAATTTGACATTACCCAATTTGTACGCTTCGGTGAAGAAAACCTCATCGCTCTGCAGGTGTTCAAGTGGAGCGACGGTTCCTATTTCGAGTGCCAGGATTTCTGGCGGCTGAGCGGCATCGAACGCGGTATCACGCTATACGCCCAACCCAAAACGCACATCCTTGATTATAAGGTGATTGCCGATTTAGATTCCACCTATCAGAACGGCATTTTGGATGTGGAGGTGACATTGGAGAATTTGGAGAAATTCCTGAATGATAAAACATTCCGCTTATCCGTGGAATTGGAAAACAACGACGTTGTAGAGACGGGGCGCGCCCCGTCTCTACGGGAAACAACGAACATCCAATTCCAAAATCCCGGCAATCAAACCCTTCATTTTAACATATTTGTCCCGAATGTTGTATCTTGGAACGCCGAACACCCCCATTTGTATACCCTTTGGTTAACCTTGGAAGACAACAAGGGCAATTCCATTGATGATGCAGCAATTTATGTCGGTTTCCGCAACATCAAAATCGAAAACGGTCTTCTGTTGGTGAACGGCGTGCCAGTGACCATTCGCGGGGTAAACCGCCATGAACACGACCCGAAAACAGGTCACGTAATCTCTGGGGAGCGCATAAAACAGGATCTCCTGTTGATGAAGGCTAACAATATCAATACGGTACGCACGAGTCACTACCCCAACACCCCGGATTTCTACAACTTGTGCGATTACTACGGCTTGTACGTCATCGACGAGGCCAATGCGGAGTCGCATGCGCAGGGCTACGGCGAGAAATCGTTGGCGAAACGCGCTGATTTCAAAGAGGCTACGGTCGCCCGCACCCGCAATATGTACGAGCGCGATAAGAACCACCCGTGCATCATCTCGTGGTCGCTGGGCAACGAGTCGGGCAATGGCATTTGCTACGAGGCTGCCTACGACTGGCTGAAGGCCAAGGACACCACCCGCCCCATCCAATACGAGCGCGCCCTCTACGACCGCAACACCGACATCGTCACCATCATGTATCCTTCAGCGGACTACCTTTCCAAGTACGCACAGAAAAAGCAGGAACGTCCGTTCATCATGTGCGAGTACGCGCACGCGATGGGCAACAGCTGCGGCGGCCTCTCCAACTACTGGGACACCATCTACAAGTACCCGCAACTGCAGGGCGGCTGCATCTGGGACTGGGTGGATCAGGGTTTGCTGATAACTGGTAGAGACGAGGCGCGCCCCGTCTCTACAGATAAATATTACGCATACGGCGGCGATTTCGGGGAGAACATGCCCTCCGACGACAACTTCTGCATCAACGGTTTGGTGGATCCCGACCGGAAACCGCACCCGCAGCTGGCCGAGGTGCGGAAGGTCTATCAACCCATCAAGATCGAGGCGGTGGATTTGGATTCATTGAAGTTCCGCATCATCAACCGCTTCGATTTCAGCAACTTAAACGAATATGCATTATGGTATCGTCTCCGCACAGACGTGGCACATGAACCGCCTGCCCATCCCGACGAATTCTTATATGTTCCTGGGATACCAGAACCCAACATAGGGCTCATCACCATAAAAGATCCCCCTTCGATACACATAAATGTTGCCCCGCACGACACGGGTTATTTCACGGTTTCAAGAAAATATTACCAAGAGCCATCCATCATCGATACCATCAAGGCTCTGGGCGCTGTGGCTCCGGGACAAGATGTGCTGCTGGATTTCTATTTGACAGAAGGTCACGATGTTAATCCTAAAAACTGGCGCAATCCTATGGGCAAAAAAGTGGTCGCCTACGAGCAGTTCAAGCTGCCCGTGCCGACAACAGAAAGAAACGTGCCCAACCTTGGGTTTGTCAGCGACACCATCGAATGCCGAAGGGTGGACTCCATGCTGATAGTCACCATCGGAAAAGAGGAAGTCGCGTTCAACTCCAAAATCGGACGCATCACCACGATAAAGAAAAATGGAAAGCCTGTGGTGGTCGATGGTCCGCAGCTCAATTTCTGGCGCCCGCCGACGGACAACGACCATGTGGATGGGCACGGCGAGCTGCTGTGGCGTAGGATCGGGTTGGATAACCTCACTTGGACAGTGAAAAGATTCGATGTCAATACATATTGGGATGACGACCTGTATGTCAATATTGAGAGAATTGCCATTAATGAGAACGGGGAGACGGTTTTCAGTACACTTGAGGAGTATATGTTCAAATGTAGTGGGGACATTCTGATGTACTATGCGGTTTTTCCGGAAAAATGGGTGCCGTCGCTGCCAAAATTGGGTGTGCAGATGAGGGTTTCTGACGAGTTGGTGAACACTGAATGGGTGGGCTATGCACAGGAAACCTACCAAGATCGTCAAGCATGTGGTTTTGTAGGACATTACGAAGCACCGACAGATGATTTGTACCATCGTTACGTGCGTCCGCAGGCAGCGGGTAACAGGATGGAAACACGCTACGTGTCGTTACTCGACAAAAATCATCAGCGGATGCTCTCCGCCGCGATCTTGGACAAGTGGTGGCTCCCCTACAGCAGAAAAAACTTCCAGTTCAGCATTTATCCCTATTCCGACGAGAACATCGGGCAGGCGAAACACACCAACGAACTGGAGCGGGCCGGTTACTATACCTTAAATATTGATTATGACCAAGCGGGGTTGGGCACCGCCACCTGCGGACCGGATATTGCAGATCGCAATTTAGTGAAAACCAGTCGGATAATGGATTTTGATCTGCTTTTGCAAATCGGGGAGAATGCGTTTTTCGAAGATCTGTTTGTCAATAAGTCCAAGTGCTTCGCCTATTTCCACCCTGACATCAATTTTCGGGTTTCCAGAAAAACAGGTGATTTTGACCCCATAACCTTAATGACCAAGCCCGATGCCCCTTACGACAAGTTCGCGGATACTGTTCTTATTGATGAGTATATCGGCAATCCCGCCGACTACCATGAAGGTTGGGTCGGCTATTTCGGCAATCCGATGAAGATACAATACGAAACGGGAGAATGGACATCCGACTCTCTGACAGTAACCTTGAGTTTCTCACATCACCCCTCGCAGTGGGTCTTCATGCCGCAGAAGGTGTTGGTGTCGTACTCCAAAGACGGCAAAAAGTACAGTCAGCCTGAAGAAGTCGCGTTGCCTTTCGATCCGACGTTGAAGGAGAACGACAAACCTCGGGTCTGCATCCTCCGCCACAAAATCCCCAACAACAAGGTGAAATTCATCAAGATCGAGGCGCAGCCCGTGAAGCAATTACCGAAGTGGCACGCGGCGCCTGGGGAGAAGGCGTGGATAATGATTGACGAAATAAAGATAGGAGGTTAGGGCTTTTGGCTATTAGCTATAAAACTATAACAATATTGAATGACTTTGACCTTTTTCATATTATTCCTTCTGTAAATCATCGTCTCATCGTCTCATCATCCTAACCTATTTTTTAAGAATTTTTAAGACACCATGGTAAGAAAAAAATATATTTTTGCACCGTGAATTAAAATGCGAGAATTAGAAATTAACAACAATAATTATTAACCCCAAAAAAATCAAAAAAATGAAAAAAGTATTTAGCGTACTGGCTATTGCAGCCATGATTTTAGTGAGTTTCTCAGGTTGTGTTGGAGACAAAACTTATGCTGATCTTCTGACCCAGAAAAAAGGTTGGGTGTTAGCATCTGCTACTTCAACCCCTGCTTACCGCATGCAAAATGGCAGCTTTGTTGAAGATCTGATGCATGATGGTTATCTCGAAGATTTTGAAAATGAATATATCATTACCTTCAATGAAGATGGTTCTGAATATGTGAAACCCGGTAAAACGATTGCTCCCGAAGGTGTTGAAGATGCTTACAGAACTGAAACTCAAATTGGTACTTGGAAATTTGACAATGATTTGATTCCCTTGTTGCTCTATATGCAAGTTCCTTTCTTCTATGATGATGCTGTGGAAATCTGCCAAATCAGCTCCCTCACCGAGAAAGAACTCAAAATCAGATGTACGATTCAAGACTACAATCCTGAAGCAAAGTACGACAATGATTGCACTTTCACTTTGACTTTCGTTCCTGCCAAGTAATTTCGAAAACCATTATTTTAGCATAAATGAAGAAATTATTTGCCATTATTGCGGTTGCGGTGATTACCATGGTGTGCTTCACCAGATGTGAACCGCGAGAGCAAAGCGCCACCGACCTTTTGACCGGGCAAGGTTGGGTATTGTCTAAGGCATTCTCCAACCCTCCTTATCATGTGTCAGAAAACGGCACTTATGCATCCGATTTGATCAATGACAAATATCTAAAAAACTTCGAAATTGCATACATTCTCGTTTTCAACACCACAGGTGGTGAAATCGTGAAACCAGGTTCCGCCGTAGCCCCTTCTCCAGAGGAAGGTTACGTTACGGAAACCACTTTGGGACATTGGGAATTTGATAACCCCGATGATCCCTCAAACATCACGATGCACATTCCTTTCCTTTATCAAGATGGATTGAAAGTTTGCCAAGTTCTCAATCTCTCCAAAAAAGAATTCAGAATCAGATTCACCGTGGAGGATGACGAAGAGGCAAAGAAAACGTGCTCGTTCACTTTAACTTACGTACCAGTTAAATAATTTAAGAATCACAATTTAAATCAATTAAAATGAAAAAAGTATTATTAGCAGTATTGTGCGCAGGCCTTTTCTTCGCTTGCGGTAACAAGAAACAACAACCCGAAACTTTAGTGGATTCCACTGCTTGTCAACAAGAAGAGATGGTTCAAGACACTCCTGCTGTTGAAGAGCAAGAACCCGTCGCTGAGGTTCAAGAACCCGCTGCTCCGGCTGCTCCGGCTAAGAAAAAAGCCACTACAACCACAAAGAAAACCACTACCGAAAACAAGAGTGGTTTGCAGGTTAGCAAAGAAGCCCCGACTGTGGAAGAACACGCTAAACAAGCAGCTAACAGAGTTGCTAACAAGGCTATCGACAAAGCCGAGCAAGAAACTACCACAACTATCGTAAATAGCGGTAAGAAAAAAAGATAATCTTCTATCATTATCAGAAAAAAAAGGTGTTCTTTTAGAGCACCTTTTTTGTTTTAAAAAAAAGTGTACTTTTGTGCAATTTTTCTAGAGCATATAAAGTGATGAATATCAAAGAGAAAATACGCGTAATATCTGATTTCCCGACACCGAGAATTCAGTTTTATGACATTACCACTTTGACCAACGATGTGCAGGCATACCGCGAAACAATTGATGAGATGACGTTGATTGCCAAAAAGTATGATCCTGAGGTGATTGTTGCTTTGGAAGCGCGTGGTTTCTTTTTCGGCCCCACACTGGCGTATCATTTAGGCATTCCTTTCGTACCTCTGCGCAAAAAAGGTAAACTTCCTTTTAAAACCTACGAAGAAGCTTACCCGTTGGAGTATGGTAACGCCACGATGGTAATTCACACTGATGCTATGGAAGAGGGTAAAAATGTAATCATAGTTGATGATGTTCTGGCAACAGGAGGTTCCATGTCCGCTGCGGTCAACTTGGTGAATCACTTCAATCCCAAAAATATCCATCTGCTCTTCCTTATGGAAATAAGTGCCCTCAAAGGACGCGAAAAACTGAGCAAATATTCCATTGACAGCTTAATAACAGTATAAAACAAACTAATCAAATACATTTTTTTATGAAAAATATCGATTGGAAAAACCTTTCATTCGGTTACGTAAAAACCGACTACAACGTCCGCTGCTATTTCAGAAACGGCGAATGGGGAAAATTGGAATTGTCATCTGACGAATACATTCCGATGCACATGGCAGCTTCTTGCTTGCACTATGGTCAGGAAGCTTTCGAAGGTATGAAAGCCTTCCGCGGCAAAGACGGTAAAGTGCGTTTGTTCCGTTGGGAAGAAAACTGGAAACGTATCAATAACTCTGCCGACGCTATCATGTTGGAACCCATCCCTGAAAAATTATTCTTCGATGCATTGGAGATGGTAATCAAGGCTAACGCCGAATATATCCCGCCTTATGGCACCGAGGGTTCCCTCTACATCCGTCCGCTCCTTATCGGTACCGGCGCTACTATCGGTGTGAAACCCGCTGACGAATACCTCTTCATCGTATTCGTGATGCCTGTTGGTCCTTACTTCAAGGAAGGTTTCAAACCCACTGACATGCAGATTGCTAAGGATTACGACCGCGCAGCTCCTCTGGGCACTGGTCACGTAAAGGTTGGTGGTAACTATGCCGCTTCCCTCCGTGCCGGCGAACGCGCCCACAAAGAAGGCTTCAGCGCTTCTATCTTCGCAGATGCTAAGACAAAGACCTTCATCGACGAAGCTGGTCCCGCTAACTTCTTCGGTATCAAGGACGGCAAGTATGTGACCCCGGATTCTGGCTCCATCCTGCCTTCTATCACCAACATGAGCCTCCGCACCATCGCTGAGGAACTCGGCCTCGTGGTTGAAAGACGTCACGTCAGACTCGACGAAATCGACACTTTCGAAGAAGCTGGTGCTTGCGGTACCGCAGCTGTCATTTCTCCCATCCACAAGATTCAGGACAGAGAGACTGGCAAGGAATATGTCATCTCTAAAGACGGCAAGCCCGGTCCTTGGTCCATCAAGATGCGCGAGATGCTCATGGGTATCCAATACGGCGAAATCGAAGACAAATACGGTTGGTGCACCATCGTGGAGTGCTAAACATTTGTCAATCAACGATAAAAAGGGGTGCTTTGCGGCATCCCTTTTTTATATTTCTATCACAAAAAATCGTATTTTTGCACTTTATTGCAAAAGGAAAAGCATGTCTATTATTGTAAACAACGTCACTAAAGTTTTCGGGCAGCAATACGCGCTCAATAAAGTCAGTTTTGAAGCCAAAAAAGGCGAAATTGTCGGTTTCTTAGGACCTAACGGTGCTGGTAAAACAACCATGATGAAAATCATCACTGGATTGATTCCTCCGACGGAAGGCGATGTCTCTGTCTGCGGTCTCGATATTTGGAAAGATTCTCTGAAATTGCATCAGATAGTAGGTTATCTTTCCGAAGCCAATCCGCTTTACTATGATATGTATGTACGTGAGTTTCTGCTTTTTATCGCAGGTGTTTTCCGTCTGAAAGAGAAACAGAAAAGCGTCGATGAGGTCATAGAACGCACAGGACTGGCTCCCGAACAGCATAAGAAAATCGGGGCACTGTCTCGTGGTTACAAACAACGTGTCGGCATCGCCCAAGCCTTGATACATAATCCTGAAGTGCTGATACTGGACGAACCCACCACAGGCCTGGATCCCAACCAATTGATTGAAATACGGGAACTTATACGTTCCTACGGACAAGATCGAACCGTACTGCTATCCACACATATTATGCAAGAAGTGCAAGCCATGTGCGACCATGTTATCATTATCAACAAAGGCGAATTGGTGGCTGATACGCTGACCAAAGACTTACATTTGTTGGCTGAGAAGGTCGGTCTGAAAACCGCTGCCGATTTGGATGCACTCGGTATGGAACAACTTTTCCATCGATTGACGCAGTAGTGAGGGTGAGATGAATAAATGATGTGATGAGAAAACGAATTACAAAACCATATGTCAAACGTGACGGGAATTTGGTTGAAGTCCCGTTTGAAGAGGCATTTCAATATATTGGCCAAAGATTGCAGCAGCCGCAAATGAACAAAACGCTGGTGATGAGCTCCGGCAGCTATTCCAACGAAACACTCTATTTGTTGCAGCGATTGGCTCGTACAGTATTGAATACCAATGCGTTGAACGCATTCGACTACTACCGCCGCGGCACAGACTTCTTCGCAGACAAGAACGACATTTTGCCGTTTGCGGAACTATTTCAGTCGGATAAATTCTATTGCTTATTTAGCAAAACAATGGAAATCCCCGACACGCTGAAGGCCGTGTTTGAGATTCTGGAACGTTGTCCAAAAACCCCACAATATTGGTTTAACACATCTGATACATTGCAAATTACAGATTTTCGTGCCTTCTTTAGAAGTGTTAATTACTACTTGATTCAGCACCATTTGGAGAAGGGAATATATGTGGATGTTTTGGGAAAGAATTATGGGGAGTACAAGCAAACCTTGATGGCGGAGGATTATGCAGCCTTATTGTTGAAAAACAATTTACAAGATATTGATATACAACAATTTGTTGATGATTTGCTGTCCGTCACCGCTCCTGCATTCATCGTGTGGGAAGCATGGCTTACGCAAGAGGCTTACCACGAATTGGAGAACCTCTGCATGCTCATTGACGTACAGTCGAAGCCTGCCACCGGATTCCTGACCATCAAGCGCGAAATCAACAGTCAGGGACTCTACGATATGGGAATTTTCCCGCATATTGCGCCCGGTGGCCACAAGCTAACGACCGAAATGCAACAGAAAATGGAAACCATCCTGCAAACCCAAGTTTGCACGGAGCCCATAGACGTAGCCACCACCCTCGACACCCAAGGGTTTACAAATGTTTTGTTGTGGAATGCCAATAATTCGGAAATCACGCAAGATATTGTCAATCAAATAGAAAAGGCCAACTTTTCCTTATTACATACCGCTTTTTTCCCTGAAAACGCAGATCTTTACGATGTGATTCTGCCTTCCGATCTCCCAGAGGAATTGTCAGGAACTTACACCGACACGGCCAAAGTGCCACATCAGTATGTTTCGGATTCTGGCAGCTGTTTAGAATATAATAATTTACAGCAAATCAACTATATAGCATCACAATTCGGATTCCATTTCCCAGATACTCCCGATGAGGTTTTCTTGGAATACATCTCGTTTATGGAGGCGGGTTGTCACAGTAGTGAACGCCATTTCTTCAAAGCCTGAGGCTTTCCATCTCGTATGCATTAAAACTGTATTTTTGCCGCGTGAAAATAATCGAAGAACATACCCAGATTCAAGAGCTTAACGGACATTGTCTGTTCGTGTCGGACGCGCATTTCCGCACACCGCAGGATGCACCCAGCGCGCAGCGCGAGGAGATGCTTATCCAGCTTATTCAGAATGCGGGTTCTCTCCAACATCTGTTCCTGTTAGGCGACATCTTCGATTTCTGGTTTGAATATCGCGATGTGGTGCCGAAAGGATATGTCCGTCTCTTTGCTTTTTTGAAAGAGCTCTCGCAACAAGGCGTTCAGATTCACTACTTTATAGGCAATCACGACATGTGGGTAGAGGATTATTTCACAGAGCTTTTCGGTGCAAAAATTTATGCAGATGCACAGTTACTTTTGATTAACGGGCGGCGTTGTTTCGTAGGTCACGGCGATGGTTTGGGAGGAAAACAACCCAGGTACATGATGATTAAGCACATCTTCCGTTTCCGTCCTAATCAAGTGCTGTACAGCATGCTACATCCCAGAACCGCTTTTTCTATCGCACGCTTCTGTTCTCAACGCAGTCGTGAGTCTCATGATGAAGCGACCTTCCAGTTCCAGGGCGAACAAGAATTTCAGGTGATGTATGCCCGTGAGGTTCTCACCACTACCGACATCGACTTTTTTATCTTTGCGCATCGCCATGTGCCTATGCGCTACGAACTTACGCCGTCATGTACGTTTTACAATGTCG
>Ga0310786_10013145_pt1 | contig 10218 bp, 6 predicted proteins | sample AusTroGonzalo_MG_FD_203881 | JGI IMG/M metagenome (GOLD analysis project Ga0310786, IMG submission 203881) | Bovine rumen microbial communities from tropical cattle in Woodstock, Queensland, Australia - Gonzalo_03 (v2) (version 2) | ecosystem: Host-associated > Mammals > Digestive system >... | reverse complement strand
AATCCTGTCAGTTGGCTGATTATGAAGGAAATCAGACGGGTACATGAATATGAAGTCGATGAGAAAGTGGTTCATTACTACGGAATCAACCGTCGTGACTACCAGATGCTCTTACTTCGCCGTGCGGTTGGTCAGGAAGCGTTTGCATTGGCCAGTTCGTTCCATCTTAACATCGGTAAACGTATTGATATGATGCTCAAAAAGCAATCGTCTTCGAAACGGTTGTGGTGGCTTTTGTTGGCGATTCCTTTGATTGGTATAGCGCTCCTTGTATTTGCAGTACCTGCTATGGATGCAAACGAAAAGAACCCGCATGGTCTGTATAGATTGATAAAAGTCAGCTACGACAATAAACGGCCAGCGGAAAATGTGAGTTTCGAGCAATATAAATACTGCGGAAAAGATGTGACACTCCATCTGGCGGTGAGGGACGAAGGAAGAAGAATCATTGAAATAACCCAGAACGATTCTGTGCCATTCCACTATACAGGCAACACACCTCAAGGTGTCGATGGTAAAGACTATCGGATATTTGATGTGGAGGACGGACAGTTCACCCTAAAATGGTATAACAAAACTATCTGGGATAATGGGCTTTTCCCATACGAGGAGTTTGTCAACGAGCACTATGATGCAAACCAACAGATAGAACCTGATGTGCGGAGGATTGTGGATTTGCTGGGAATGCAAACGAAAGGTAAGCATGAGTTCGTAGGATGCTGGAAGTGTCTCGCAAAAGTCAGAGATGTGAATGCTGTTCAAAGTGGTTTGGCTGCCATCCGAAGTAAATACGGCAACAGAGAGTTGGGTATTACAGGCGACTACCGCGATTGGTACTTCATTATCGACGATAACTGCTATGCAAGTGTCATGGTTGCATCGCCATTCGGAACACCCCAAGCGATTGTTGTGTTGGAGAACTTTGCTTATCTTTCGATGACACAATTTCAGACTAAAGATTATATCTATCAGATAGAATGGGAAGACAATAATTCGTTCGTAGCATCTTTATATAAGATAGGAACAGACGAAATGATAGGTAAGGAGTTATGGCACCGCACGAATCTGCCTGCCAATCTGGGTGATGTGTTTAATTTGGAAAGCACAATGTAAAATGTTAAATGTTCAGGTTAAAATATGAAGAAATCGATTAATTTTGCAATCCTGATGCTGGGCATAAGTTTCGTTGCATGTAATCAAGGGCAACAGAACCCATCAGAATCTGAAACGCTTCCAGACTCTTCACATAAGGAAAACGAAAGAGGGGCTGTAGCGGAAGAGGGTGAACTGAGGATTACCGATTCACTTACAGAGGCTGTTCAAAGATATGCACGTCTTGGCATCTTTGCTGATGGAAGGGCACTTGTGGCAAAGGGTAAGGAGTTCAATGACTATAAGTATGGTTATATTGATTTCAATGGAAACGAGGTCATTTCTTGTCAATACGACTATGCACAGACTTTCCACGAAGGGAGGGCTGTTGTAGGTATGGGACAGGAGTTAAGTAAACAGAAATATGGGTATATAGATACAGAAGGAAAGCCAATAACGCCTATCCAATATTCAAGCATGAACAGCTTTAAGAATGGCTATGCATTAGTAAGGTTGAATGACCATTCGTTCTATATTGATAGAGATGGAAATGAAGCTGATTCGCTGACTGCTGTCCGTGCACAAAGAGACTCAGACGCCCCTCGACAATTCTCCCATGAAACCCATACAGGTGAATACTATCCAAATGGCATAGAAAAGACTCGTTATGAAGTTGGATTTGTCGATAAAGACGGGAAAGTGTTAGTGCCGCTTGGCAAGTATTCGTATACATTACCCTTCTCAGAAGGTTTAGCAGCAGTAGGGTTTGCAAGCAATGATGATATCGAGTCTGGCGAAGGTAGTCTGGGATTTATCAACGAAAAGGGGGAAATGGTCATTGAAACACGTTTCGACTGGCACTATGCTTATGGTTTGGATGACTATTACGATTTTCGTCCTGGCTTATTCCACGAAGGTCTTGCTCCAGTGTTTAAAGACAACAAGATGGGCTATATCGACAAAAATGGAAAGACGGTCATTCCGTTCCAATTCGAATACGGATATCCATTCTCTGAAGGATTGGCTGCTGTGATGTATGCCAACATGAGGAAATGGGGGTTTATCAATCATGAAGGTAAAGAAGTGTTCCGTTATAATTTTGATAAGGTAGGCGATTTCAAGCACGGTATAGCCCCTGTAGAATGGAATTATAAACTTGGATTCATCAACAAAGAAGGAGAAATCATCATTCCATGTATCTTCGACCCTGGTTTAGGTGTCGATTGGGATTACTATTGGGATGGTGATGAGATGTATTGCGAGCCAGGAATCCTCCTTGTCCGCCTCAATGGCGAATATGGTTATATCGACTTAGAAGGCAACAGCACCTTCAAGGGATTGGATAAGATTATTGACTGGGTAAAACAAAGTGCAAAATGATACTGTTTGCACAAAATTCCGACTAATATTGCACTTTCTTAGCCGCAATTCTTTGCATTTTGATTTAAAAGTATTAACTTTGTCGGCGAAGCTGAATTTTATTATGGACAGATTGCTGCACATATATGAAACGATTGCCCAAAGGGGCTTTGCTGACATTACAATACAAGAAATAAAAAACTATGTAAAGGATATACAAAATGGGAGAGAAGATTTTTCTAGATTCAATCTATCAGAGCATGCAGGACTCAGCAAGGGAGGTGCGCCTCTCATTGGGGCGTCCATCATCGCATGTTACGCGACAGCAAGCCTTACAACAGGTAGAAATGCTGAAGGCAGCCAAGGAGGCCCAGCAAACTGGGAAATAGATGACCTGCAGGACAAACTCATTGAACAATGGGCTAAGGCGGCAAACCTATGGGAGGAAAACTCAGAACAGATACTCTCTTCGAAGTTTGGGCCAATGATAGCTCAAGGGGCTGAGGCAAAAGTTTATTATCGAGAGGGAGATACGTCTGTAGTCAAAGAACGTGCATCTATTTATTCGACTATCCAAAAAGCGCTTGATGCCATTGTGCTACACAACTATCTTTTTCCAGAAACGGCAATGAAGGTTGTTGGATTTACACGCGATAGTGATAATCTTTTGCGAATTATTCTTACGCAACCTTATGTAAAATGTCTTCGCTTGGCAACCAAAGAAGAAATCGACAAGATGGTGTTTGCTAAGGGCTTTAGAGATAATTGGAACGGACTAGGTGTAAACTATACATCAGAAAGATTGGCCCTTGAAGATATGCATCCTGCAAATGTTTTTATTGACGATATTTCTGCGACTCCTATATGTATTGATTGTATCGTGAAATTCATCTAATGCACGAAGTGAAAGTCCATAACTTAAAATAAATGAAAATGAAAAAAATCCTTTTGTTAGTCTTTCTGGTGATTGTATGTTGCCCAACCAGAGCACAGGGTGAGTATGCAATTACGGTTGAGAGCAAGAAGCCCTCAGGAATTATCGACGAGATGCTCTACGGACAACTCTTCGAACACATCTACTTCAGTGCCAATAACGGTGTGTGGCAGGAACTCATTCAGGAACGTTCGTTCGAGCCTGAGCAATATCCAGGCATTCATCCGCGCGACGGATATTTCGACGGATGGTATATGGACGACAACCAGGTGCTGCATTCACCTACCCGATACGAACAACCCCTCAAGATCGATAGTATTAACACTTGTGACTTCGACCTGACGATGGACGTCAACTGGCGTGCCTACAAGCTAGCTCGTCGCAGTTGGAGTGGTGGTCTGATGGACATCCGATTCGCTGTCCGCAACAAGGCTGACGGCTCACCATATTTTGTCCGTATTCACGATCCTTATTATGAGAGCCGCACCTTCACGCCTGCTCAGACCCAGTCGCAGATCGATGCGGCTAATGAGGCTGCTGCACGTGCCCGACTGCAACAACAGAGCGCTACAGCCGACTTCTCCATCTGTTCGATGGAAGTGCGCGAGATGCAAGGTTTTGGTGGACGTCCAGGACGTCGTATGAACACACTGACCCCATTGGTATCGGCTCCTGCTACGAAAGAACAAGTGAATGAGGACCAGAAGTGGCATAAGCTGCGCATCGAGAGTCGCGGCAGCAAGGTGACGGTCTATTGGGACGGCAAGGAGGTGGTCAGCTATGACAATCTGGAGAAGGCTGAACAGAATTTCGTGACCTTCTGGGTGAATTACACCGAGGCTACCTACCGCAACATCAAACTGACAGCTGCTGATGGAAAGACATTGTTTGAAGGCACTCCTGGCGATGTGAAGATTCCAGCTGTGGCCCAGCAATGGACGGCTTTCGGTGAGGGTGGTAAGTACCGTCTCGTGAAGGACGATGCCGTGAATATGCGCTACTCGCAGGAGATTTCGGCAGGAAAGATGGAGGCTGGCATTTTCCAAGGTCCGTTGGACATTGATGGCGATAAATTAGTAGGCTCCATCTATGCAAAAGGTAAGGGCGAACTGATTGTCGGACTGCGTAGTACGAAAGGCAATATCATCGCACGCCAGTCGTTTAAGGTCAGCAAGAACTGGAAGAAATATGAATTCGCGCTTGTTCCCGAGAGAATCGAAGGAGAACTCAGAATCGCCGAGGATAGCGTTGGTTTCGAGTTAACTGATGCACAGCGCCGCATCGCCGATCAACACGATATCAAGATCATTAGGAAGATTACTAATGTTAGCTGTGATGCTGATTTCGTCATCATGGTGAAGAACGGAACGGTACAGGTCGATATGGCTACGATGACTACTCAGACAGGTCTCAATCTGGGTGGATTCCGTCCCGATATCCTGCAGGCCGTGAAAGAGTTGCACCCCACCTGCCTGCGTTGGCCGGGTGGTGGCTATGTAGCTCAATATGACTGGAAATGGGGTATCGGTCCGCAGGAGAACCGTGAACGCTGGGCACACTGGATGTGGATGGACTACGACCAGAACTGCTTCGGTACCGATGAGTTCATCAAGTTCTGTCGTGAGGTCAACAGCGAGCCGATTATCGTGGTAAGCGTGAAGTTCGAACGTCCTGCCGAGGAGTACGACCAGATTCTGCAGGATGCAGTGAACTGGTTGCGCTACTGTAATGCACCTGCTACGGATGAATGGGGTGCGAAGCGTGCTGCTAACGGACATCCTGAACCTTACAACGTGAAATACTGGGAGATTGACAACGAGATGTGGGAAATGGGTATCGAGCGCTATGAGAAGTGTGTGCGCGACTTCAGCACCGCGATGCGTAAGATAGACCCCTCCATCAAGATTATCGCCTGTGGAGGATTCCAGGAAGATGAGCAGTTCATTAAGCGTAGCGGCAGTTTCTTCGACTACCTCAGTCTGCACCACTACGAGCAGCAGGGTGGGTACGCTACTGGTCCGGCACGTCTTGGTCAACAGTATGACCGTTATGCCCGTATGATTGCTGAGGGTCCGAATCCGAACATCAAGCTGTTCATCTCAGAATGGAACCTGAACAGCATCGACTGGCGTACAGGATTGTTTGCAGGTGGATTCCTCAATATGTGTGAGGCTCGTGACGTAGTGGCGATGGGTGCTGCAGCCCTGTTCCTGCGCCGTACCGATGCGCCCGATTGGAACAACGCCTTCATCAACTTCGACTATACGGGTCTGTTCAAGGCACCTAACTGTCAGGTGACTGAACTCTGGTACGACCATTTCTCCAAGTATCGTCTGGCTTATAGCGGTGAAACGGGCAATATTAGCGTAAGTACCACCTTGTCGGAGAATGGTTCCGATGTGATTGTGAAGGTGGTGAACCCCACCGAAGAAGCTACCACCTTGCGTATTAAGGGTGACTGGCAGGGTGTCGCACAGACTGCGTTCGACTACTACGCTCCTGGTTCGCTGACAGTAGCAAACAGCATGGAGAACAAGCAGGCAGTAGCACTCAAGCATGCAAGTGCAAAGACCGATGGAACCGATGTTATTCTCTCCGTTCCCGCCCTTTCTGCAGGTGTGCTGACTATTACAATTAAAGTTGATAGTGTTGAATGAGTAGTGGTAGGAGTAAAAAGTAGTGATAGGAGTGGCAGACGATACCAAAGGACGTGAACTACAACAGCATAGTGATGTCTGTACTCCTCTACTCCTGCACTCCTAACACTTCTAAAACATGACACTATAAACTATAAAGATAACAATTTGTTTCAAATCGTAAAAACCACCCGTTTTTACGATTTGAACTTTTTTAATGCAAAATCATCACTACGTATAGCTGTAAGGCCGATTTGTAAATTTTTTGTAAATTGTTTATTTGAAACAAATGAAAATGTAAATTTTTTGTAAACTGTTTTTCTTGGTGGAATCCCGACTTTTTCGTTACTTTGCAGCCGGAAAATTAAGAAGTAAAAATGGAAGTAAAACGGGAAGTTAATGAGCTGCGCTCATGGAAGTTAACGAACTATCGTTCGAGGACGTTACTAAAGGATGTTTACACCAACAGAGTCTTGTCCAGCACGAAGTGCTTAACTCCCTACCAGTTAGCTGGTATAACTCCCTTTTATAACTTCCCCTTTAACTCCATAATAAAAAAAATATGAAAAGATTCGAATTCATTCAAGTATTGATGTTGTTGCTAATGTGTGTATCCGCACAGGCACAACAGTTCACAATGACAGTCGACACCATCAGCGTAGCCGCTACTGATATGGGATGTGACGGAACGTTCAGGATGTCGTTTATCGCAAAACAGAAGGACAAAATCTATTGTCTGTACGAAAACACGAAACCGGGAATGGTTGGCAAATGTGCTTACAAACATCTGCTATCCATCGATGGATTGGGGCAAATTTCAGGATTTCCGTTACCTGACGACATCAAAGAAGATATGAGTGTTGGCGAAGGGTTGTTTGTTCGCAACGACTCACTCATCCTCCGTCGTTATCGTTCCTATCATCATGCAATGTTCCACGTTGCATGGGAGAAAGAGCATGATTATACAGACGAAGAGATAGGAAAGACGTGCGATTATTATTGGGATAGCAAGTCGACACGCTGGGTTGACATTCCCTTTGCTGATGATCATATCTATGAAGACAAAGACTATAAAATATCGCTATGGTCATGTGGTGAATGGGGTACATACGTAAGGTTTCTGTCGAAGAAGACGCATAAGGATTACATTTATAGGTGTAAATACGTTATCAAGAACGAGCAGAAAAACGGGATGACTATGATAGGTAGCTTCACCGATGTCCCCATTCGTGTATTCAAGCAGACCGACGGATACTATCTGATTACTCCGAAAAGCATGATCCGCATCAGCGACCCATCGGAAGGACACATCTATCAAGGAGAAGCCTATGCAGATGTCGATAGTAAACACCTTTATTCCGAGTTCACTGAGCTGGTCACCTCTCAGAGTAACATCTACGCCTGCTTTATGCTGAAAAAGCAGTTCTACTTCATCATGGAGTCAGCTTCAGGAATCTACGTAGCTACCTATCGAGACGGTACCATCAGCAAAGTGATGGATATAGACTGCAACTATACCCCTTACGTCTATCAGAACTATATGCGCGATTGTGATAGTCCGAAGGATCACACCCTGCTCCTCCTCACAGATCGCAAGGCAGGCAAGGATGCCATTCTCACGGTCGAAGGAACAAAAATGCGTCTAAGATACCTCATTTATAAATAATTGATATGAAACAGCTTCTTTTAATGATAGCAGTTGCTTTGTCAACATTGAGTGGTAAAGCTCAGCCATTCAAGATAACGACAGACACCATCCGGCTCGATTCTACAAAGTATCGATACATCGGAATGATGACAGATTATCATGACAAGTATTTCTGCGTAGTTAAGCCAACAGACGAAGATGATGAAAGAACGGCTATCATCATGATTGACAAGCACGATAAGACAATCACTCGGCTGCCTCTACCTCAACAATGGGTGGACGAAGGCGAGACAAGGGTGGAGAGTATGTTCGTCCGCAACGACTCGCTTATCATTAAGCTGTATGAGACATACGAGGATTACATGCGTCAGTACGATAATTATGAGCATGCAAAATGGTTCAATGAAGCAACACCATATCAGATAGAAGAGATGGAACAAATGGAACGTTTGCAAGACCACTATCTGAATCCTGTCACCATGCAGTGGGAACCTGCTATACGTGCTTACGATGAAATCTTCTCTAACAAGGAGTATGAGGTGACCTACAAGGCTTTGGGTGAATTTGGGGGTTACACCATTTTCACGGAACGAAAAAACGGGCGTCATCATTGCTATTATTATTCGGGTTGGCGTCTTTTAGAAAAAGGAGGAAAATACTACTTGCTGGGCGGCCTAGATATACGACGGATTAACAACCCAAAGAAAGGAGTTGTGTTTACAGGGACTAATTATTTAACATTATACATCAATAAGCAATATACGAATGCCCCCAGGATATTCAAGGTAGAAAGCGACTCTGTCCTGTTTGAGCAGATGGGGTGGGAACCTGTTACATACAGTAAATATATACGTAAGATGTACAGATACAAAGCAGTCATAAGCAGCGGTTTCTTCATCAAGAACCAATTGTACTTGCTCATACATTCTGATGCAGGTCTCGCCCTCGCGTCATATCGTAAAGGCAAAATCAGCAAGGTGGTTGACATCTTCAGGGGCAATATGCATCGTCTCCCGATGAGAAATTACGATATTCTGAATAACTGCATCAGAAACTACCAAGCACGACACGCGTTCTTTGATGTGACGCAGAAAACATTCATTTTGGTTAATATTGACAGGTACGACATACGGCTTACTTATTTCATGATGTCCTAAAAACAGAAACTGCTATGAAACGACTTGTATTTTTACATTTTATAATTGACTTACGTCCAAAATGCTCACGTTCGGCAAAGCTCAAGCAAGCATGGCTCTGCGCTCACTTAACAGCATTTTTGCTTACATTTTTACATTGTGCCTTGTGCTTGATACCCTGCTGTTTGTATGGCCAATCATCCTTCAAGTGCCGCCTCGATAGTATCTGGGTAACATCGACCCATAAGCATGAACGATATGTATTCACCTATGATAAACAGGGACATTTGCTGAGCGAGGACTATGAGCAGTATATTGAATACAGAGACCATATTAGCATTGACTCGACAAAGATATGTTTAGAGTACGATAGTTTTGGACGACCCACCAAGGCAGACTATATCCGTTTTCTATACAATGGGGACATATTCCGTAACTGCCTGGAGTGTGTGTACGATGAGCAAGGAGGATGGACAATAAACGAGTCCTTTAACAACAACTCACTTGACAATCTTCACTTGTTGAAGGTACACTATGCTGAATTGGGTGATAAGATGATGACGAAGTATATGATTTATGTGGGTGACGGTTCTACATCCGTATATAAAGAAGAATACCATTATGCCGACTCAGCGATGAACATCCCTATCAAGATGTACGAGTATGTCTTGGAAGAAGACTCCAACGTGTGGAAAATGAAAAGTGAACACGATTACAAACAAGAAAAAGAACAGGAAAACAAAAGAAGAAAAATTCAATATGACTCATTTGGTAATATGATAAGCTTCCATATACTGAATGAAGGGACAACCTACAACGAATACGACACCAGCACGTCTCGCCATCAAGTAATGGGATTACATTATGAGCCTAATGATATGATGTACGGGTATTTTACCCATTCACACCTTTTGGAACTATCAGCAGACGTGCATTCCAAGATTATTGAATCGAAGTGCCTCTATGACCAATATGACAAAGAAGAAATCACAACATATTTTTATACAGAATTACATAGTAAATAGCCTATGAAACAATTAACAATATCCATCCTCTTGTGCTTTCTGCTACCCGCATCAGCACAGCAGTTTATGGTGACTCGCGATACGATTCGGATTGATGCCAGCTTGTTTGGAGAAACGTCTAAGAAGAATATCCATTTACGAGCAGCAGACAGCCGTGAGGGATTGTATCTGTTGATGTACCATAGAGAATCAATGGAAAGTTGGGGGAAAGATATTCTTCTCTGTGTTGACAAAGATAGTCACAAGGTCACTCACATTGATTTGCCAGATAGCCCTATAAGTGACCAATTATCGTATGGCAATATATTTACTCGTCACGACTCCTTGATACTGAAAGTCCATGCATATCACGAAAGCGATGTGAGTTTCTATCGATGGGCACGCGAGC
>Ga0310786_10013144_pt1 | contig 10218 bp, 4 predicted proteins | sample AusTroGonzalo_MG_FD_203881 | JGI IMG/M metagenome (GOLD analysis project Ga0310786, IMG submission 203881) | Bovine rumen microbial communities from tropical cattle in Woodstock, Queensland, Australia - Gonzalo_03 (v2) (version 2) | ecosystem: Host-associated > Mammals > Digestive system >... | reverse complement strand
TGTGCGGCTGACGGATGACGAACGTGTGACGGAAGCGTTTGACTTCGGGCAGGACCTGATCAAGGAACTGAACCGCGGACGGGCGAACATATACACCCTGGTGGGTTACGAGCGCTTGGCGGCAAACTGTCTGACGGACCTGGACACGGTGATCATACCGATTGGCGTGCAGACGGCCGAAGCAGCGGAATACACCTTCGCGCTGCATGGCGAGGCTGCCGGCAAGACGGTGACGCTCATCAATCAGGAAACCGGCACACGCACGAACCTCAGCCTCACGGACTACACCGTATTCCTCAGCGCCGGGCAGACAGACGGACGCTTCTCGCTACAGATCAGCCCGTTAACAGCCCACCCGACAGGCATTCAGCAGGACGACATGAACGCTTCGCCTGAGGATGAAAGGATGAAGGGTGTACGCAAGGTCATCATCAACGGCGTGCTCTATCTCCTACGCAACGGGCGCATCATCCCACTCCTCTAAAAACAATAATAGCCTGCATTGCTGCAGGCTATTATTGTGCTCGGAGCACAGCGATTATAAATCGTCGTCACCGTTGAGGGCAGCCTCAGCTGCTTCGCGCGCTGCTTGGATAGCGGCGTACTCCTCTTGGTTATGTACGGCGATCTTGCTGAACTCACGCAGACCCGTTCCGGCCGGAATGAGGTTACCGCAGATCACGTTCTCCTTCATGCCCTCGAGGTAGTCCACTTTACCGCGGATAGCGGCTTCGTTGAGCACCTTCGTGGTCTCCTGGAAGGAAGCGGCAGACATGAACGACTTCGTGCCAAGGGCTGCGCGGGTGATACCCTGAAGTATCTGCTTAGCCGTTGCGCACTCGGTGTCACGCGCCTTCACGAGTTTCTTGTCGCGGCGACGCAGACTCGAGTTCTCGTCGTGCAGACGACGGGCAGTAACGATCTGACCTTCTTTGAGAACCTCGCTGTCACCGGCATCGGTAACCACCTTGCGGCCCCAGATGCGGTCGTTCTCCTCGAGGAAGTCCATCTTATCGACGATATCTCCCTCCAGGAAGCGGGTGTCACCCGGCTCGAGGATCTCTACCTTGCGCATCATCTGACGCACAATGATCTCGAAGTGCTTGTCGTTGATCTCCACACCCTGCATACGATATACAGCCTGTGCCTCATTGACGATATAATCCTGAACCGCTGTCGGACCCTGGATAGCGAGGATGTCCTCCGGCGTGATAGCACCGTCAGACAGTGCGTGTCCGGCGCGAACATAGTCGCCTTCCTGAACCAGGATCTGCTTACTCAGCGGAATGAGATATGCTTTCTGCTCGCCCAGTTTGCTGGTGACGAACAGCTCACGGTTACCACGTTTGATCTTACCGAACGATACCTCACCGTCGATCTCGGCAACAACGGCCGGGTTGGACGGGTTACGTGCCTCGAACAGCTCCGTGATACGCGGCAGACCGGAGGTGATATCACCACCGCTGTTGGTAGCACGTGCCATGGAGAACAAGGTGTCGCCCACTTTGACGGCCGCACCGTCCGAGAAGATAAGACTTGCCTTCACCGGCAGGTTGTACGTGCGGAGGATGTTACCGTCCTTGTCCACGATATGTGCCTGAGGCATCTTGGTCTTGTCCTTCGTATCGGTGATGGAAACCTCGCGTTTACCGGTCTGCTCATCGGTCTCGGTCTTGCAGGTTACGCCTTCAATGACGTCCTCATACTTGATGAAACCGTCTTGCTCGATGATCAACGGGGTCTTATACGGATCCCACTCGCAGACAAGTGTCTCCTTCGGGTATTTCTCACCCGGCGTAACGAACAGCTTGGCTGCATACGGGATATCGAAGTTGCTGAGCACCACACCGGTCTTCTCGTCCTTGAGGCTCATCGCGTTCTGACGACTTACGACGATCACATCGCCCGCAGCGGTAGTGATGGTACGCAGGTCTTCGATCTCGATGATACCTTCGCGGTTGAGGGTGTAGGTACCTTGTGCAGCAGCACCACCAGCCAAACCACCGGAGTGGAAGGTTCGCAGTGTCAGCTGGGTACCCGGCTCACCGATAGCCTGTGCAGCGATGACGCCGACAGCCTCACCCTTCTGCACCATCTTACGCGATGCAAGGTTACGGCCGTAGCACTTCGCGCAGACGCCGTGCTTGCTCTCGCAGGTGAGTACCGAGCGGATCTCTACCTCTTCGATACCGGCTGCCTCGATAGCCTCGCACTGTGCCTCACGGATCTCTTCGCCGGCAGCCACGATCAGGTTACCCTCGTTATCATGGATGTCATGAACCGATACACGGCCGAGGATACGCAGCGTCAACGAAGCAATCGTATGACCGTTGGCATCCTTGATAGCGCGTGCAGTCAGACCACGCAACGTACCGCAGTCCTCCTCGTTGATGATCACGTCATGCGATACATCGACCAGACGACGGGTTAGATAACCGGCATCGGCTGTCTTCAACGCGGTATCAGCAAGACCCTTACGGGCACCGTGGGTGGAGATGAAGTACTCCAGCACGGACATACCCTCTTTGAAGTTCGCCAAGACAGGGTTCTCGATATCCGGACGGGTATCGATGGCTCCCGCCTTCATCGGCTTCGCCATAATACCACGGATACCGGCCAGCTGCTTGATCTGCTGTTGGTTACCACGGGCACCCGAATCCATCATCATGTATACGGAGTTGAATCCCTGGTCCGCATTCTTCATGTGGTCCATCAGGATGGTAGTCATCTCACCGTCGATCTGTTTCCAGGTATCAACCACCTGACGGTAACGCTGATCATCGGAAACCTCACCTTCGTTATACAACTCCGTGATCTGGTCCACGATGTCGTTACCCTTCTCGATCATCGCTTTCTTCTCTTCCGGAATGAGGATATCATTCAGGTTGAAGCTCAAACCGCCGCGGAAAGCGCGATAGTAACCGAGGTCCTTGATATCGTCGAGGAACTGTGCCGCACGAGCCACACCGCAGGTCTTGATGACCTTCGAGATGATGCTCTTCACAGCACCCTTCTTCATCAGCACGTTCTGGAATCCGATCTCAGCCGGTACATACTGGTTGACGATGACACGACCCGGAGTGGTCTCCAGAATCTCATCGCCCACACGCACTTTCACTTTCGCATGAATGTCCACACGACCTTCGTTCAGGGCGATGATAGCCTCTTCCTCCGAATAGAAGGTCAGACCCTCACCCTTCACACCTGCGCGTTCCTTGGTAATATAATACAGACCGAGAATCATATCCTGCGACGGCACGGTGATCGGGTTACCGTTCGCCGGGTCGAGGATGTTATGCGAACCGAGCATGAGCAGTTGCGCCTCGAGGATAGCCTCGTTGCTCAACGGCAAGTGAACAGCCATCTGGTCACCGTCGAAGTCGGCGTTGAAACCGGCACAGGACAGCGGATGCAGCTGGATAGCCTTACCCTCGATCATACGCGGCTGGAAAGCCAGAATACCGTGGCGGTGCAGTGTCGGGGCACGGTTCAACAGAACGGGGTGTCCTTCCATCACATGCTCCAGAATCTCGTAGATAACCGGCTCACGACGGTCGATGATCTTCTTGGCCGACTTCACCGTCTTCACAATACCGCGCTCGATGAGCTTGCGGATGATGAACGGCTTATAGAGTTCGGCTGCCATCTCTTTGGGCAAACCGCACTCGTGCATCTTCAGCTCCGGACCTACAACGATAACCGAACGCGCAGAGTAGTCCACACGTTTACCGAGCAGGTTCTGACGGAAACGTCCTTGTTTACCCTTCAAGCTGTCGCTCAGAGACTTCAACGGACGGTTTGCCTCCGACTTCATCGCTGTGGTCTTACGGCTGTTGTCGAACAGGCTGTCCACAGCCTCCTGAAGCATACGCTTCTCGTTACGCAAGATCACATCCGGCGCCTTGATCTCCACCAGTCGTTTCAGACGGTTGTTACGGATGATCACACGACGATAGAGGTCGTTGAGGTCAGACGTAGCGAATCGTCCGCCATCCAGCGGAACCAACGGACGCAACTCCGGAGGAGTAACAGGAATAGCCTGCAGGATCATCCATTCCGGACGGTTCTTGCCGTTCGACGCACGGAAAGCCTCTACTACCTGCAGACGCTTCAGTGCCTCCTGACGACGCTGTACCGAAGTGGACTTGTCTGCCGTAGCACGCAATTCATAACTGAGTGCATCCAGATCCAGGGTGCAGAGCAAGTCATAGATTGCCTCAGCACCCATCTTGATGATCACCTTGTTCGGATCCGTATCTTCCAGCAGATCATTGCCTTCCGGAATGATATTCATCACCTGCTGGTACTGATCCTCGTCGAGCAACATCTTCGTCTCGATAGGCAGACGGTTCTTGTCCGTCTCGTGCTTCTCGCCGATCTCCTGACCTTCCAATGCGCCGGCACGTACTACCAGATATTTCTCGTAGTAGATGACGGTATCCAGTTTCTTGGTCGGGATACCCAGCAGGGCAGCCATCTTCGACGGCAGCGAACGCAGATACCAGATATGCGCTACCGGAACGACGAGTTTGATATGACCCATACGCTCACGGCGCACTTTCTTCTCCGTTACCTCCACGCCGCAACGCTCGCAGACGATACCTTTGTAACGGATACGTTTGTATTTACCGCAGTGGCACTCGTAATCCTTGGTCGGACCGAAGATGCGCTCACAGAACAAACCGTCGCGTTCGGGTTTGTAGGTACGATAGTTAATCGTTTCCGGTTTGAGCACCTCACCCGAAGAGAGCTGCATGATCTCGTCCGGGGAAGCCAGACCGATAGAGATCTTGGTGAAACCGGTTTTCTTATTTTCTTGTTTAAAAGCCATATTCTAAGTCCTCCATTATTCCATGTTGATACTAAGTGCCAAACCTTGCAACTCATGCAGCAAGACATTGAGAGACTCGGGCAGACCCGGTGTCGGGAAGTTCTCGCCCTTCACAATCGCTTCGTAGGTACGTGCACGACCGGTGATATCGTCGGACTTGATGGTCAGGATCTCTTGCAGCACATGGGCAGCTCCGTGAGCCTCCAGTGCCCAAACCTCCATCTCACCGAAACGCTGACCACCGAACTGTGCCTTACCGCCAAGCGGCTGCTGGGTAATCAAGCTGTACGGACCGATCGAACGGGCGTGCATCTTGTCATCCACCATGTGACCGAGCTTCATGAAGTACGTCACACCGACAGTGGCCATCTGGTCAAACGGCTCACCCGTCTCACCGTCGTACAACTGCGTCTTACCGCCACGCGGCAGACCCGCTTTGTCGGTCCACTCGTCCAACTGCTCCATCGTACATCCGTCGAAGATAGGCGTAGCGAACTTGACGCCCAGCTCCTGACCGGCCCAACCGAGCACAGCCTCGAAGATCTGACCGATGTTCATACGAGAAGGCACACCCATCGGGTTCAGCACGATATCCACCGGCGTACCGTCTGCGAGGAAAGGCATGTCTTCCACACGCACGATCTTCGATACGATACCCTTGTTACCGTGACGACCGGCCATCTTGTCACCCACACGGATCTTACGACGTTTCGCAATATATACCTTCGCCATCTGGATGATGCCGTTCGGCAGCTCGTCACCGATGGTCAGGTTGAATTTCTCGCGCTTGAGTTGCGCATCCAATTCTTTGTATTTGGCGATATAGTTGATCACACACTGTGCTACCAGCGCGTTCTTGTGCGCGTCAGCCGTCCAGCCTTCCAGTTCCACCGAGAAGTAATCGATCTCGTTCAGACGCTCCTTGCTGAAGTGCTGACCCTTGCTGATCAATTCCGTTCCGAGGATGTCCTTCACAGACACAGCCTGACGACCGTTCAGCAATGCATAGAGCTTGCTGATCAGCAACTCACGCAGTGCATCGGCTTTCTTCTTGAATACGGTATCCATCTCGGCCAATGTGACCTTGTCGTCCATCTTCTGCTTGCGGTCCTTGTTGGCACGGCAATACAGTTTCTTGTCGATGATCACACCGTCCAACGACGGGCTGGCCTTCAACGAAGCATCCTTCACGTCACCGGCCTTGTCACCGAAGATAGCCTTCAGCAACTTCTCCTCCGGACTCGGGTCGGTCTCGCCCTTCGGCGTGATCTTACCGATCAGGATATCACCCGGCTGGATGTAGGCACCGATACGGATGAGACCGTTCTCGTCCAAATCCTTCGTCGCATCTTCCGATACGTTCGGGATATCGGAGGTGAACTCCTCCATACCGCGCTTCGTGTCACGTACCTCGAGCAACTGCTCTACCACGTGAACGGAGGTGTACATATCTTCGCGTACAATACGCTCGCTGAGCACGATAGCATCCTCGTAGTTGTAACCCTTCCAAGGAATATACGCTACCTTCAGGTTCTTACCCAACGCCAGCTCACCGCCCTGGGTGGCATAACCCTCGGTGAGGATCTGACCCTTCTCCACCTTGTCGCCTTTGCGTACCAGCGGATGCAGGTCAATCGTGGTGTTCTGGTTCGTCTTCTCGAACTTAGGCATCTTGTACTCCTTATCCGGCGAGTCGAAGCTGATCAGCGCCTCCTCTTCGTCGCGCTCGTACTGGATGCAGATCTTGTCCGCATCTACATACGTCACCGTACCGTTACCCTCCGCAACGATCTGCGTGCGGCTGTCGGTAACGAGTTGCTCTTCGATACCGGTTCCTACGATCGGAGCCTCCGACGTGATCAAAGGTACTGCCTGGCGCATCATGTTCGATCCCATCAACGCACGGTGGGCATCATCGTGCTCGAGGAACGGAATCAACGCAGCAGCCACCGAAGCGATCTGACACGGAGCTACGTCCATCAGGTTCACCTCTGACGGAGCAACTACAGGGAAGTCCGCACCCAGACGGGTCTTGACCTTGCTGCGGATGAAACTACCGTCCTCACGCAGCGGCGCGTTACCCTGTGCTACTACCTTGTTCTCCTCGTCCTCTGCCGAGTAGTACTGTACATGCTCGTTATCCAGATCCACCATGCTGTCCTTCACCGTACGGTAGGGCGTCTCGATGAATCCGAGGTTGTTGATCTTCGCATAGATACACATGGACGAGATCAAACCGATGTTCGGACCTTCCGGTGTCTCGATAGGACAGAGACGGCCGTAGTGGGTATAGTGAACATCTCGCACCTCGAAGCCTGCACGGTCACGACTCAAACCGCCGGGGCCAAGGGCCGACATACGGCGTTTGTGCGTGATCTCAGCCAACGGGTTCTGCTGATCCATGAACTGGCTCAGCGCGTTCGTACCGAAATAGCTGTTGATGATCGACGAGATAGACTTCGCGTTGATCAGATCCGTCGGGGTGAATACCTCGTTGTCACGTACGTTCATACGCTCACGGACAGTACGAGCCATACGAGCCAGACCGATACCGAACTGGTTGAACAGCTGCTCACCTACCGTGCGGACACGACGGTTGCTCAAGTGGTCGATATCATCCACCTCGGCGTTGCTGTTGATCAGCATGACGAGGTATTTGATGATCTCGATGATGTCCTCTTTGGTCAATACACGTACATCGTCCGGAATGGACATGTTCAGCTTGCGGTTGATACGGTAACGTCCCACTTCACCCAGGTCATAACGCTTCTGGCTGAAGAACAGGTTCTGGATCATCTCACGTGCCGTAGCGTCATCTGCCGGCTCGGCGTTACGCAACTGACGGTAGATATAGAGCACTGCCTCTTTCTCCGTCTTGGCCGGGTCTTTCTGCAAGGTGTTGAAGATGATCGCAAAGTCGTTCTCGCGCTCCTCCTGCTTGTGCAACAGGATCGATTTCGAACCCGACTCGATGATCGTGTTGATCGTATCCGGAGTCAACTCCTCCTCACGCTCTACCACGATCGTGTTACGCTCGATAGACGAAACCTCACCGGTATCTTCGTCCACGAAATCTTCCACCCACGCCTTCATCACATCACCGGCCAGCTTGCGACCGATACATGCCTCCAGCGTCTCGCGGTTCACCTTCACCTCTTCTGCCAGATCAAAGCAGTTCAAGATGTCGCGGTCGGACTCAAAGCCGATAGCACGCAGCAAGGTCGTTACCGGCAGTTTCTTCTTACGGTCGATGTAAGCATACATCACCTTGTTGATGTCGGTAGCGAACTCGATCCATGAACCGCGGAACGGGATGATACGTGCCGAATAGAGCTTCGTGCCGTTGCTGTGCATTGACGTGCCGAAGAATACACCCGGACTACGATGCAACTGACTTACTACAACGCGCTCGGCACCGTTGATAACGAAAGTGCCTTTCGGTGTCATGTACGGAATCGTACCGAGGTACACATCCGAAACTACGGTATCAAAGTCCTCATGATCCGGATCCTCGCAACTCAAACGCAGTTTCGCTTTCAAAGGCACACTGTAGGTCAGTCCGCGCTTGATACACTCTTCAATCGTGTAACGGGGACGGTCTACACTGTAATCCAGGAAAGCCAGCGTGAAACTGTTGCGGGTATCCTGAATCGGAAAGTTCTCCGAGAATACCTTAAAGAGTCCCTCTTTACGACGCTGTTCAGGAGTACTGTCCATCTGAACAAAATCCTCGAAGGACTTCAACTGAATCTCCAGAAAGTCAGGATAAGGCATATGCTTCTGCATACGACTGAAATTGACTCTCTGCTGTTTTTTGTTTGTAGCCATTATTTTATATGGTTGAATTTGGTTTAACAGAATTAAACTGTTGGTAATGAATAATTTAAATCTAAATCGTCGGCAATAATTTTTATTCTATATTAACATTTGCCCTATAATAATTACCAAATTTTTCAGTTTTTTAATCATTCTGTCCTATTGAGCAGAAAAGGTTTAGACCCTCATTTTGACGTGAGGATCTAAACCTATTCCACCCGATCAGAGTGGTTGGTCAGTAGGGTATTACTTGAGTTCTACCTCAGCACCTACCTCTTCGAGAGCTTTCTTCAAAGCCTCTGCAGTTGCTTTGTCAACGCCTTCCTTAACGTTAGCCGGAGCAGCGTCTACGATGTCCTTAGCCTCTTTCAGGCCAAGACCGGTTTGCTCCTTAACGGCCTTAACAACCTGGAGCTTGTTAGCGCCTGCGCTCTTGAGAACTACGTCGAACGAGGTCTTCTCCTCAACAGCCTCGGCAGCAGCACCAGCTGCGGGAGCAGCAGCAACAGCAACAGCTGCAGCAGCGGGCTCAATGCCGTACTCCTCTTTGAGGATAGTAGCGAGTTCATTTACTTCCTTAACGGTAAGGTTAACTAATGTTTCAGCAATAACTTTAAGATCTGCCATGATCGTATAAATTTTAAATGTTTTTTATTCAGTTAATTTGATTGTTAGGCGCGCTCCTCCAAAGTTTTGAGAACGCCGTGGATGGTGTTTTGTCCGCTCTGAAGTGCAGAAACGACGTTCTTCGCCGGAGATTGCAGCAATGCAACCAGCTCTGCGATGAGTTCGTTCTTCGACTTGATAGCGCACAGGAACTCGAGATTCTGCTTGCCTACGTAAACAGTCTCTTCTACGTAAGCAGCTTTGAGTTGGGGCTTAGCCTCACCGGTCTTGTCGCCTTTGGTGAACTCCTTAATGAGTTTCGCAGGCGCGTTACCCGTGTTGCTGAGCATGAGAGCGGTGTTACCCTTGAGTGCGCCGAAGATCTCTGCCTCCACGCCCTTCTTCTCGAGCGCTTTCTGGAGCAGCGTGTTCTTTGCTACCAAGAGTTTGATGTCCTGTTTGAAGCACGCACGACGCAGGTCGCTGGTCTTCGCAGCATCCAGACCCTCGACGTTAACGAGGTAGAAGTGCGAGTACTCACCGAGTTGAGCGCCCAGGGCTTCAATGACGAGATTTTTATCTTCCTTTTTCATACTTGTCTGTGATTTTTTAGAGATTAAAGCGATTTGGTATCGATCTTAATACCCTGACTCATCGTGCTGGAAAGATAAACGCTCTTAATGTACTCGCCTTTCGATACAGCCGGCTTGAGGTGCTTGATCGTGTCGATGAACGCGAGTGCGTTCTCTGCGATCTTGTCAGCGCTGAAGCTAACCTTACCGATAGAGGTGTGTACAATACCGAACTTGTCAACCTTGAAGTCAATCTTACCGCCCTTTACCTCTTTAACAGCTTTCGCTACATCCATGGTAACGGTACCGCTCTTGGGGTTCGGCATCAATCCGCGAGGACCGAGTACGCGACCGAGAGCACCGATCTTACCCATGATCTGAGGTTGGGTGATG
>Ga0310786_10013143_pt1 | contig 10218 bp, 8 predicted proteins | sample AusTroGonzalo_MG_FD_203881 | JGI IMG/M metagenome (GOLD analysis project Ga0310786, IMG submission 203881) | Bovine rumen microbial communities from tropical cattle in Woodstock, Queensland, Australia - Gonzalo_03 (v2) (version 2) | ecosystem: Host-associated > Mammals > Digestive system >... | reverse complement strand
GTGACAATGTCCATGATGACCTTGATACCCTTCGCATGGGCCTCGTCCACCATCTTCTTGTAGAGAGCGTTGTCGCCGAAGCGCGGGTCGATGTGATAGTAATCGCCGCAGGCGTAGCCGTGATACGACTCGTGCGGCTGGTTGTCCAGCAGCAGCGGCGTGCTCCAAAGGGCCGTCGCGCCGAGGTCGGCGATGTAATCGAGATGGTCGATGATACCCTGGATATCACCGCCGTGGCGCGCCACCGGATCCTGCCTGTCCACCTCGTCGGGCGTCTCCGGGACAACCCAGGGGACGTCGGAGCCATCGTCATAGACGCCGCCCGGCCAGCCTTTGTCGTTCTCGGTACCGGATGACGCAAAGCGGTCTGGCATAATGAGATAGACCATATCGGCCGTCGTGAAGCTCACGCGGTCGGCACTCCCCTTCTCCCGCTCGCGGAGGACATAGGGATACTTGACCGCGTCGACGCCGTTCTTGTCGACAACCAGGTAATAGGTTCCAGGCTTGGCATTGGAAGGGATATCGACATCAACGAACACGTAATTCGGGCTGTCAGCCTTGTGCGTATTGTCGACGCGCACGCGCTCGTCTGGGCCATAGAAATAGATATTGACACCCTTCTCTCCAATGCCCTCTCCCTGTACCAACAGCTGCAGCGGGGTCTTCATTCCAGTCCACCAGCACAGCGGCTCCACCCGGGTCACTCTCTGCGGCGTCGCATCCGGCACCTGGGAGGGGTCGAAATTCACGTGGCAGCCGGCCAGTCCGGCCATTACAGCCATCGCCATAAGTATTCTTTTCATGATTTATTTCGTCAGGACAACATACTCGCCCGGGGCGAGGGTGACAGTGAGGTTCTTCGAGACCTTTTCACCGGTAAACCAATTGGTGAAGGTGCCCTTCAGCGGAATGCTGACCTCCACGGGGTCGGCGTTCAGGTTCAGGAACGGGGTGCCGCCGGTTTCGCCCGCAGGACGGTTGTCGGTGGCCTCGACAGATTCCTTCTCTTCGGCTTCGCCTTCGCTCGGAATGACAGCCGGCATCACGCCGAAGTTGGCGGCGACGACGACCGTATTGCCCTTCACCTGGCGGCGGAAGGCGATGACGCCGTCGGGGGCGTCGATGTACTCGATAGGACCACCCTTCTCGCCGGCGGCGAGGGCGGGATTGTCGTGCTTGAGGTCGATAAGTTTCTTCCAGAAAGCGGTATAGGCATTGGCGCTCCAGTCCGTAATCGGGTCTTTCTCAAAGAATTCCAGGCGGCGGGAGAGGCCGATTTCCTGACCGGTGTAGATGAGCGGCTGGCTGCCCGGGAGGGTGAAGCACAGGACGGCGCAGGCATTCGCCGCGGCGCCCTCGCGCTCGAACTCGGTACCGGACCAGGAATTCTCGTCATGGTTCGAGGTGAACATGAGGCGGTAGGCTTCCTTCGGGAAGCGGGCCGCATCACGGGCGATATAATCCTTCAGGTCGGCGACGGTCTTGCGGCCCTGCGCCATGCTGTTCAGCAGGTGGTGCAGTTCCCAAGCGTAATTCGCGTCGAAGGTCTCGGAAGCATCGGCAAGGTTGTCACGCTCGGCTTCGGCAAGGAGGTAGATGTTCGGGTAATCCTTGTTCATCTTGGGCAGAATGCCCTTCCAGAACTCGGCGGGCACCTCGCCGGCGGCGTCGCAGCGGAAGCCGTCGACACCCTTCTCCAGCCAGAAGCGCATGGCGTCATCCTGGGCCCACCAGACCTCTTCGTTGTCGTAGTTGAGGCTGCGGGTGTCGGTCCAGTCATACTCCCAGATGGCGTTGCCCAGGGAGTCCCGCTCGTAGTAGTTCGCGGGCTTCTCGTACATCCACACATTGTCCGGGGCGGTCTGGTTGGCCACCCAGTCCAGGATGACCTTGAAGCCCATGTCATGGGCGGCGGCGAGGAGGTGTTCGAAGTCCTCCATCGTGCCGAATTCGGGATTGACAGCCTTGTAGTCGGAAATGGCGTAGTAGGAGCCGAGGGTTCCCTTGCGGCCTTCCGTGCCGATTTCGTACATCGGCATCAGCCAGAGAATATCCACGCCGAGATCCTTCAGACGCGGGAGCTGAGCCTCCACGCCGGCGAAGGTGCCTTCCGGCGAGAACTGGCGGATATTTACTTCATACATCACGGAATCATATGTCCAGTCCGGGTGGACGGACGGCGTCTTCTTGCAGCCGGCGAGCGCCAGCAGGGCAAGGGTCATGATCAGGAGCTTTTTCATATTAGGCGCGTGTTATTAATCGCCTCTAAGGTACAAAAAAAACGGGAGTCCCGGACCGGAACCCCCGATTTTACCGACGAACCACCCGTTTTGCGGGATGGATTGCTAACGGAGCGAGGCTTTCGCCTGTTCCAAGGCCTCGATCACCCGGTCGCACCACTCGTCGAAGGCCGGATCGGGCTTCTGGAGCTCGGGATGCGCGAGGATGTTAGCGATGGTGCGCCGCACCCCTTCCTCAAACCGGACCGTGGCCTGGAATCCCGGCACCGCCCGCTTGAGCTTGCTGTTGTCGAACAGGACCGTCCAAGACTTGTCGCCGATGAGCCCGCCTCGGAAATCGTACGGGCCCGCCTCGTCCAGGAACTCCGCGGAAACGTGGTACGGTTTCAGCTCCACCCCGAGGACATCGGCGATGGTCTGATAGATCTGGTCCCAGGTCAAAGTCTCGTCCGAAGTGATCTGGAAAGCGTTTCCGAGCGCGTGGGGATTGCCCATCAGGCCGATGAACCCCTTCGCGAAATCGCTATTGTGCGTCAAGGTCCATTGGGACGTGCCGTCGCCGTGGATGATGACTGGCTTACCGTCCAGCATCCGCCGGAGCACCTGCCAGGAGCCGTTGTCACCGTGCACACCGAGGGGCACGGAACGCTCGTCATAGGTGTGGCTGGGCCGGATGATCGTCACCGGAAAACCCTCCACGCGGTACTTCTCCATCAGGAAATCCTCGCACGCGATCTTGTTGCGGGAGTACTCCCAATAGGGGTTCACGAGCGGCGTTCCCTCCGTGATGAACGGACTCGCCGCCGGTTTCTGGTAGGCCGATGCGCTGCTGATGTACATGTACTGCTTCGTGCGGCCCTTGAAGAGGCGCCAGTCGCGCTCCACCTGCGCCGGGACAAAGCCGATGAAGTCGCACACGCAGTCCCATTGCGTACCCGCGAGCATCGTCCTGACGGCCACCTCGTCGTCGATGTCGGCCTTCAGGATGTGAACATTCTTCGGGAGGCTCTCATTCCGGTTTCCCCGGTTCAGGAGCGTAAGGTCCCACTCCCCTTCCGCGGCCAACTGCCGCGTGATGGCGGTGCTGATCGTGCCGGTACCGCCGATGAAAAGTGCTTTGCGTTTCATAGCCATTCGATATCGTCCATAGGATAACGGACGTCCCACTCCTTGCGGAAGCCGTCCATCAGTTGCATGACATACAGGGTTTCGTCCAACGGCATCTGCGGCGGCTCGGTGCGGCCTTCCGCGAGGGCGTCCCGGCAGGCGACGAACTGGTATTCGTAGCCCGTAATCTGTTTCGGGACGGGAATCGTCTCCACAAACACGCGGTCGGGACCGTTCACCGTGATGCGCTGGGGATTATTGACATTGTCGATGATAAGGTTTCCCTCCGTCCCCGCAATGACGCCGATGTTGTCGCCCACGCAGGACGCCGAGGACTGGACATTGGCCAGGATGCCATCGGCCAGGACGAGGGAGATGGCATTGGAAAGATCCATGCCGGTGTCCGATTTCACGCACTGGGACTTCATCGACACGATCGGGGCGTCGCAGAACATCCGGACGAAGTTAAGGCAATAGACGCCGAGATCCAGCAGAGCGCCGCCGCACAGGTCCGGCCGCATGATGCGTTCCTTATTGCCCATGCTGTACCCAAGCGTCGCCGTCACCATCCGGGGCGTGCCGATGCGTCCGGCCTGAATCAAGTCCCGTACCATCCGCAACGCGGGCTGGTAGCGGGTCCAGATGGCCTCAGCCAGGAAAACCTTGTTCTTCCGGGCCAGGTCCACAATGACTTTCGCCTGCGCGTAATTGGCCATGAAAGCCTTCTCCACCAGGCAGGGCTTTCCTTTAAGGATTGCCTCTTTCGTAACGGCGAAATGATGAGAATGTGGCGTAGCGACATACAATAGGTCCACCTCCGGATCGTCGATAACCTCGGAATAAGATGCATAGGCACGTTCAATGCCCCATTTATCGGCAAAAGCCTTCGCCTTTTCCAGCGACCTTGACCCGATCGCATAAGGCCGGAAACCCTCCAGCCCGTTCAGCGTAATCGCCGCCTTCTCCGCAATCCACCCGGCCCCGACGATTCCGACCTTAAAATCCTTTTTGTCGCTCATCAGATTCATACTTACTTCCGTCGGTAGGTTACTACATCCTTAGGGTGTTCAGGGTCTTGGAGCTTGAGTTCCGTGGCGGTCAGGGAGAGGATCCGGCTGGTCTCCGGCTTGCTGGCTTTCATCTGCTTCTTCAGTTCCCGGGTTATAGTAGAAGTGAGAAGAGGCCTGAACACTACAGGCACGTTCGTCTCTGTCAGTTTGGCCTTGGCCAGTTTCGGATTGTATTGGAGGGTCAGGAGGTCTCCTTCCCGTTTCCAGGTACCGCCGCCAGAATAGGTAATCGTCATCGAATACGATATATCATTCTGGCCAAGCAAGATTTTCGTCTGTCCGCTTTGGTTGAACGAAGCGTCGGAAGAGAACGTTTGTTCTTCCGTGGTGGAAAAAATCATTTGAAGATGGTCCTTGCCCTTTTCCTTGCTACCATCATGATTCTCGGAAATCACCCAAGTCCCGGTGATCTCCTGGGAGAAGGCCGGCACGATCCACAGGACCGCCACCAAAACCAGTATCAATCTTCTCATTTCTGCTTTTATTATGCTTTACACAAATATACGCTTTTTTTCTTTGTATCTTTGTCCTTCACAACCATCAACAGCAAACCATGGCAATCACCATCCAGCAAATCATCGACATTGTCCGCGAGGCGAGTGCGCTCATGGACCGGACCGGCGGGTTCGAGGTCCATGACAAGGAAACGCGGGAAAATATCGTCACCACATCCGACCTGGCCGTCCAGCATTTTCTTACTCAGCGGCTTTCGGCGCTCCTGCCCGGGAGCGGGTTCCTGTGCGAGGAAGAGGACTTCGAGGATCTGAACCATACCGACGTGTGGATCATCGACCCCATCGACGGTACGGCCAACTACGCCCGCGGCAACGAGAATTGCTGCATCAGCGTGGCGCTGGTGCATGAGGGTGTACTGTCCATGGGCGTGGTTTACAGCCCCTGGCGGGGAGAACTCTATACCGCGGAGAAGGGAAAGGGCGCTTTCTGCAACGGGAAGCCCATCCATGTGTCGAACAGGTCCTTCGAGCGGGGATTCCTGTTTTCGGCCATGTCCACCTACCGGAAGGACCTGGCCCGCACCTGCAGCGACATCATCTATGACCTGTACATGGGCTGCTGCGACTTCCGCCGGACCGGTTCCGCCGCCATCGAACTGTGCCTGATGGCGGCCGGGTTCGTGGACCTGTACTTCGAAATGCGGCTCATGCCCTGGGACTATGCCGCGGCGAGCTTGATTCTCTTGGAAGCCGGCGGCTCCATCTGCAATTTCTCGGGCGCCCAGCCCGACTTGTACAAGCCCGACATGTACATCGCGGCCAACACCCCCGAACACTGCAAGCGTATCTTCGACACCGTCCATAAGCACCTGTCCGAGATGCCTTATTGACCGTGTCCCGCGTCATCTTCCATATCGACGTGAACTCCGCTTTCCTCTCGTGGTCGGCGGTGAAACTCGTCATGGAAGGGGGCCAGGACCTCCGGCTCATTCCCTCGGTGGTTTCCGGAGATCCGAAGGACCGACGCAGCATCGTCACGGCGGCGTCCATCCCGGCAAAAAAGCTCGGAGTCAAGGTTGCGACGCCCGTGTCGATGGCGCTCCGCACCTGCCCCGACCTCGTTCTCGTGCGCGGCGACTGGGAGTGGTACAAGCGCTGTTCGCAGGGGTTCATCGACATATGCCGGAGCTATTCCCCTGTTCTGCAGCAGTTTTCCATCGATGAGTGCTTCATCGACATGAGCGACCGGCTCGGGGCGCAGGACCCGGTGGAAGTGGCCACCTGCCTCAAGGACGAGATCAAGGAAAAACTCGGTTTTACGGTCAATGTCGGGGTGGGCTCGAACAAGCTCCTGGCGAAAATGGCCTCCGACTTCGAGAAACCGGACAAGGTCCATACCCTCTGGGAGAGCGAAGTCCGGGAAAAGATGTGGCCCCTGGGCGTGCGGGATCTGCTCTGGGTGGGGAAGAAGACCGAGGAGCGGCTCCTCGCCTACGGCATCCGCACCATCGGCGACCTGGCCGCGCTCAGCGTGGGGCAGCTGACCCGGCTCGTCGGCCAGAAATTCGCCGCCCAGCTGCACGAAAACGCCAACGGCCACGACGACTCTCCCGTGGAAACCGAAGACCGGGAAGCTAAGAGCTACAGCGCGGAACGGACCTTCCCGAAGGACCTCTCCGATCCCAAGGACATCGACAGGGCCTTCTTCAACGTGGCCTGCATCGTCGCCCACCGCATCCGCCGCGACGGCTTCCGCGCATCGACCGTGTCCATCTTCATCAAATATCGGGATTTCTCCGTCGTCCAGAAACAGACCTCCCTGGACCAGCCCAGCGACGTCACCGCCATCCTCCTCAATGCCGCCCGGCGCATGTTCACCGAAATCTGGGACGGCGTCACCCCCCTCCGCCAAGTCGGCCTCGGCGTCTCCCGCCTCACCCACGAAACCGCCGAACAGATGTCCCTCTTCGAAGACCCGAAAATGGAATACTACCGCGAGTGGGACAGGCAATATGACGAAAAAAAGGGCTGACCGAAGTCAGCCCCTGTCGGGGTGATGTGACTCGAACACACGACCCTCTGCTCCCAAAGCAGATGCGCTAGCCAACTGCGCCACACCCCGAAGGCGCGGACCGCCGAAGAGGGCGGAAACCGCGGTGCAAAGGTACGTAAAAAAATGTCAATTTTGATTCAAATGGTATTAAATACAATAACTTTGTGCCTGTTTTTCAGAGAAAGTGCACATTTTACAAGAAGGGGTATTGGAATGGACAAGGAAATTCCATATCTTTGACTCACTAAAGCGAAAAACCATGGAAGAAGAATCTGCGAAACTTCACCTCTCTGTCGACTGCTCGGTGTTCGGATTTGACGGAAGCCGCCTGCAAGTGTTACTGATCCGCCGTATCGGCGAATTCGGCGGACTGGAGTTCCACGATATGAAACTGCCCGGCGACCTCGTCCGCGGCAACGAGGAGCTCGACGACACCGCCCGGCGCGTGCTCGCCGAACTCACCGGCCTGAGAAACATCCCCCTCGTCCAGTTCCACGCCTTCGGTTCCGCGGACCGTACCCGGGACCCGAAAGACGTCCACTGGGTGGAATATGCGCACCAGGCCCATGTGAAGCGCATCGTCACCATCGCCTACTTCGCCCTCGTGAAGATTGGCAAGAGCATCATCCACGACATGGAGGGCACGGAAGCCGTATGGATTCCGGTGGACGAACTCCCTTCTCTCGCCTTTGACCATGACAAGATCATCGCCGTGGCCCTCGATTACCTGAGGACCTTCGCGTCCATGGACCCGTCCATCCTGTACGACCTCCTTCCCCGGAAATTTACTGTCACACAGCTGCGTAACCTCTACGAGGTTGTTTTCGGCAGCAAGCTGGACCCGGCGAACTTCTACAAGAAGATGACCCAGATGCCCTATCTCACCGCTTTGGACGAGTATGAGCAGGGGGTTTCCCACCGGGCCGCCCGGTTCTACCGGTTCGACAAGAACAAGTACAACAAATCCAGACTATAGAAATGTATCTCCTCGGTTATGACGTCGGAAGTTCTTCCGTCAAGGCCAGTCTCGTGAGCATCGAGACCGGCAAGTGCGTCGCCACCGCCTTCTATCCCAAGAGCGAAGCGCCCATCATGTCCCGGCAGCCCGGCTTTGCCGAGCAGGATCCCTCCATGTGGTGGGGCAACCTGCGGCTCGCCACCGCCGACATCCTGGAGCAGGTGCGCAGCAAGGCCACCCTCCAGAGCAAGACCTTCTCTCCCGCGGACATCAAGGCTATCGGCATCTCCTATCAGATGCACGGGCTCGTGTGCGTGGACAAGGACCACAACGTCCTCCGTCCTTCCATCATCTGGTGCGACTCCCGTGCCGTCCCCTACGGGAACAAGGCCTTTGAAGCCCTCGGCAAGGACTGGTGCCTCGGCCATCTGCTGAACAACCCCGGCAACTTCACCGCCGCGAAACTCGCCTGGGTGAAGGAGAACGAGCCCCAGCTGTATGAGCGCATCAACAAGATCATGCTTCCGGGCGACTACATCGCCATGCGCCTGACCGGCACCACCTGCACCACGGTGAGCGGTCTGTCCGAGGGTATCTTCTGGGACTTCCGCGAGAACAAGGTCTCCAAGGAGCTCCTGGACCAGTTCGGTTTCGACGAGAATATCATCCCGCAGATCCGTCCGACCTTCGGCGCGCAGGGAACCCTCACGAAGGAAGCCGCGTTCGACCTCGGTCTCGCCGCCGGCACCCCGGTCACCTACCGCGCCGGCGACCAGCCTAACAACGCTCTGTCCCTGAACGTGTTCGAACCCGGTGAAATCGCCTCCACCGCCGGTACCTCCGGCGTCGTGTACGGCGTGAACGGCACCGTCAACTATGACCCGCAGAGCCGCGTGAACACGTTCGCGCACGTGAACCACACCGAGGACCAAACCCGTCTCGGCGTCCTCCTCTGCATCAACGGCACCGGCATCCTGAACTCCTGGATCCGCCGCAACGTCGCCCCGGAGGGCATCTCCTACGCGGATATGAACAATGTGGCCGCCGAGGTTCCCATCGGCTCCGACGGTGTGTCCATCCTCCCGTTCGGCAACGGCGCGGAGCGCATGCTGGGCAACAAGGACACCGGCTGCAGCATCCACGGCGTGAACTTCAACCGCCACGGCAAGGCGCACCTGATGCGCGCCGCCCAGGAGGGCATCGTGTTCTCCTTCCAGTACGGCATCGAGATCATGGAAAAGATGGGCATCCCCGTCAAGATGATCCACGCCGGCAAGGCCAACATGTTCCTCTCCCCCATCTTCCGCGAAACCCTCGCGGGCGTGTCCGGAGCCGTCATCGAACTGTACGACACCGACGGTTCCGTGGGCGCTGCCAAGGGAGCGGGCATGGGCGCGGGCATCTACCGCGACCACAACGAGGCCTTCGCCACCCTGGAGAAGCTTGCCGTCATCACTCCTTCCCACGAGGAAGAGTACCGCGCGGCTTATGAAAATTGGAAATCAAATCTTTAAACTTTCTAAAAACACAAGACATTATGGCAAAAGAGTATTTCCCGACAATCGGTAAGATCCCGTTCGAGGGCGCTGAGAGCAAGAACCCGCTTGCTTTCCATTATTATGACGCTAACCGCGTGGTCATGGGAAAGCCCATGAAGGACTGGTTCAAGTTCGCGATGGCCTGGTGGCACACCCTAGGCCAGGCATCCGCTGACCCGTTCGGCGGCCAGACCCGTTCCTACGAGTGGGACAAGGGCGAGTGCCCCTACTGCCGCGCCAAGGACAAGGCCGACGCCGGCTTTGAAATCATGCAGAAACTGGGCATCGGCTACTACTGCTTCCACGACATCGACCTGGTCGAGGACTGCGAGGACATCGCTGAGTACGAGGCCCGCCTGAAAGATATCACCGACTATCTGCTCGAGAAGCAGAAAGCTACCGGCATCAAGCTCCTCTGGGGCACTGCCAATGTGTTCGGCAACAAGCGCTACATGAACGGCGCCGCCACGAACCCGCAGTTCGACGTCGTCGCCCGCGCCGCTCTCCAGATCAAGAACGCCATCGACGCCACCATCAAGCTCGGCGGTACCGGTTATGTGTTCTGGGGCGGTCGTGAAGGTTACTACACCCTCCTCAACACCCAGATGCAGCGTGAGAAGGACCACCTCGCCAAGATGCTCACCGCAGCTCGCGACTACGCCCGCGCCAAGGGCTTCAAGGGCACCTTCCTCATCGAGCCCAAGCCGATGGAGCCCACCAAGCACCAGTACGACGTGGACACCGAGACCGTGATCGGCTTCCTCCGCGCCAACGGTCTTGACAAGGACTTCAAG
>Ga0310786_10013142_pt1 | contig 10219 bp, 5 predicted proteins | sample AusTroGonzalo_MG_FD_203881 | JGI IMG/M metagenome (GOLD analysis project Ga0310786, IMG submission 203881) | Bovine rumen microbial communities from tropical cattle in Woodstock, Queensland, Australia - Gonzalo_03 (v2) (version 2) | ecosystem: Host-associated > Mammals > Digestive system >... | reverse complement strand
TAGCACTTTCAACGCAAATTCCTTTTTTGGCAATCAGCCTTCTCTTGAAGATGTTATGAGGATAGAACAAAGCGTACGTCGTTGTGGTGACAATCATCTGACAGTCTATAAGTTCACATCCGAAGAAAAAGCCAAGGCGAAGCTCCATCAAGTGATGGAATGTGTGCGCCAGTATATATCTGACCATCCCAGGGAAGCCTACACTATCTATTCCGACGAATACTTCCCACCGCTGAATCCGGCAAGGATGTTCAGGGGCGAAGCCTACAGGAATATGAGTGAAATTGACAAGCCTCGCAAGTCGATGACCATTGATACCATCATGGACGAGAATGGGTTCTACATTCTGATTAACGTCTGGGATGATGACGAATATCTTCCTGCCGATTGGAAACGCTTGAAGGAAAGGAGGAACGACAAGATTCTGCTCTATCCAATTGAAGAGTGGTGGAAATGATATATCAGAAAATGAAATTTTAAAAATAGGCGCCATTAATCTCAGAGAATCTATGCCTGATGGTTATCATTGGTTTCCCCCAAGGAAACCATCGTTTTCCTCCGAGGAAAACAATGTTTTCCGCCCTAGAAAACGCACTTTCAAGCAATGGATGACACAAACAAGCATGGTAACCGATAACAAAAAAAGCAGCCTAATTAGGCTGCTGCTATAGTTGCGGAGGCAAGACTCGAACATGCGACCTCCAGGTTATGAGCCTGGCGAGCTACCAACTGCTCCACTCCGCGATGTTAACCATACAGAAATCAAGAGGATTCCTGTTTTGCGGGTGCAAAGGTACTACTATTTTCTGAGATATGCAAATTTTCATGCATCTTTTTTTCTTTTTGATATATTTTCTGCGAAAAAACTTGGTCAATTCAAATAAAAACCGTACTTTTGCACATAACTCAAACAGTGTGCAACTACAAAAATCAACTAAAAAGAGGTGTCAATTTCAAAGACTAGACAACTGCTGGTAGACGTAGCGCGGCAACTATTCGCCAAAAACGGACTAGAGAGCACTACAATGAACGATATTGCGCAGGCTTCAGGAAAGGGTCGCAGAACGCTCTATACCTACTTCAAATCGAAGGAGGAGATTTACTATGCCGTTATTGAGACTGAGTTGGAACGTCTGAGCGACAAACTCGATGAGGTAGCTGCCCGCAAAATCAGCCCACAGGACAAAGTCATCGAGTTGATTTATACCCATCTGAGCATGATTCGTGAGACGGTAGTGCGCAATGGCAACCTGCGTGCCGAGTTCTTCCGCAACATCTGGATGGTAGAGAAGGTGCGCCGTCATTTCGACGATGCCGAGGTGGAGCTGTTCCGTAAGGTATTTGCCGAAGGCAAGGAAATGGGCGAGTTTGACATTGAGAATGTGGACCTTGTGGCAGACATTACGCACTATTGTATCAAGGGCCTGGAGGTTCCATATATCTACGGACGCATAGCACGCGGTATGACCGAGGAAGCTACAAAGCCTCAGGTGGCGAAGTTCGTGTATGGTGCTCTGGGAAAGAAGAACAAAATTTAATATTGTATTATAAAGAAAAGAAAATGGGATTATTAACTGGTAAGACTGCGCTGATCACAGGTGCAGCACGCGGTATCGGAAAAGCTATCGCACTGAAGTACGCCGCTGAGGGCGCAAACATTGCATTCACCGACCTGCAGGTCAACGAAGAGACTGAGAAAGAGATTGCTGCTCTGGGTGTAAAGGCTAAGAGCTATGCATCAAACGCTGCCGACTTCGCACAGACAGAGGAAGTAGTAAAGGCTGTGAAAGAAGAATTCGGCTCAATTGATATTTTGGTAAACAACGCTGGTATCACAAAGGACGGACTGATGCTCCGTATGACTGAGCAGCAGTGGGACGCTGTGATTGCAGTGAACCTGAAGTCAGCATTCAACTTCGTTCACGCTTGTGTGCCCATCATGATGCGTCAGCGTGGTGGTTCTATCATCAACATGGCCTCTGTAGTAGGTGTTCACGGTAATGCCGGTCAGGCTAACTATGCCGCTTCTAAGGCTGGTCTGATTGCTCTGGCTAAGAGTATCGCTCAGGAGATGGGTCCTAAGGGTATCCGTGCCAACGCTATTGCCCCTGGCTTCATTGAGACAGCTATGACCGCTGCTCTGCCTGAGGATATCCGCAAGGAGTGGTGTAACAAAATCCCCCTGCGCCGTGGTGGTCAGGTAGAGGATATTGCCAACGTAGCTACATTCCTGGCTTCTGACATGTCAAGCTATGTAAGCGGACAGGTGATCCAGGTTGACGGTGGTATGAACATGTAATTCGGGCTGCGCCCTAAATTACAGATGACAAATGATAAATGATAAATAATGGAAGTCGTTTACGAAGACAACCATATTATTATAGTCAATAAACAGAGCGGGGAGATCGTACAGGGAGACAAGACCGGCGATCGCCCCCTCTCTGAAATTGTCAAAGATTATATCAAGGAGAAATACCATAAGCCCGGCGAGGTATTCCTGGGCGTGGTACATAGGTTGGACCGTCCCGTGGGCGGTCTCGTTGTTTTTGCACGCACATCAAAAGCTCTGACCCGCCTGAACAAGATGTTTGCCGAGAAGGAACAGGTACGGAAGACGTATTGGGCGATCGTTGAGAAGGGGCAAGAAGCAAGGTGTAAGGGGCAAGAGGATAGCTACGAGTGGATGACACTGGAGCATTGGCTGGTGAGGAACGAGAAACAAAACAAATCGTATGCCTATCCTGTTGAAAAGCCCAACTCAAAGAAGGCTATCCTGAAATACAGAATGCTGGCAAAAGGCGACAACTACAACTTACTGGAGGTGCAACTCCTGACAGGACGCCACCATCAGATACGCTGTCAACTGAGCACCATAGGCTGTCCCATCAAGGGCGACCTAAAATACGGCGCGAAACGCTCGAATCCCGATGGCAGTATCTCATTACAGAGCCATCGCATAGAGTTTGTACATCCCGTCAGTAAAGAGACGATTAGTATAGAAGCTCCCGTACCCAATGACCCGTTGTGGAAGGCATTGGCTATGAATATCGTGAAAGGTGACAGGTGACAGGTGAAAAGTGAAAGGTGAAAAGATGAAGAAACGTCTGAAGCATATTGCCATTGCAGCCATCGTAGCAGTGATAGCCATTCTGGCACTGCCGCTACTGATTTATGTGCCGCCCATTCAGAACTGGCTGGTACACCAGGTGGCTGAGATTGCTTCAGAAAAAACAGGCTATGACATCACCGTAGAACACGTAGATTTGAGTTTCCCACTCGACCTTGGCATAGATGGTGTTACTGTAGTTCAACAGGGTGATACGATAGCCGATATACATAGGGCCGTTGTTGGCGTGGGGATTATGCCGCTGCTGAGTGGTGATATTGCGGTTGACGAACTGGAAATTCTCAAAGCCCGCATCAATACACTCGATTTAATATCAGATGTTCAGGTGAAAGGTGCTTTGGGGCTATTCGCCCTGAGTCCCAGCAAAATACAGTTAGCGAACAGTCACGTCAAACTGGGCGATGCGCTACTCTCGGATGCCGACATCACCGTATTACTCAGCGATACCGCTGCTGTGGACACCACAGAGTCTGGTCCCCTACCCTGGCTGATTGATATCAACAAGATATCCATCCTCAGATCCAACGTATCTATCCACATGCCCGGCGACTCCATGCTGATAGCAGTAGGAGCCGAGAAGATGCAAGCCGACGGCAGTCATATCAATCTGGCAGAAGAACGCTACGGCATAGACCGTTTCTCATGGAAGAACGGTAGCTTCCAGTTTGACATGCCTTACGAGCCCCGTATGGAGCCAGGTTTGCTGGATTATTTCCACATGGATATGAGCAGCATCAACTGGGATATAGACTCACTACTCTATGCCAGTCCGATAACGAAGATGAACGTACGCCATGCGGCAATGAAGGACATCTGCGGTATGACTATCACAGAACTGAAGGGTGCCGTTACGCTTGACGAGACAGGCATCCGTCTGCCTGGTATGACACTACAGACGCCCTATACCAATATCTATGCAAGGGCTGACGTAGATTTCAGCGTAGCCGATTCCATCAACCCAGGTCAGATGAATGTGACGTTGGACGCACAGATGGGCAAACAGGACGTAACCTGGTTCTATAACGGTCTGGACATGAGTCGACTACCCGACTGGCCTTTACATCTAAAAGGTGAGACGAAAGGTAACCTCCAACACCTGTCACTTAATATTGAAGACCTATCTTGGCCTACAATGCTGGAGGCTAATGCTCGCGGCACCATTGACAACATGCTGGATACAGACCGACTGAAAGCTGATGTAGATCTTTATGCCAAAACCTATAATCTACAACCTCTGCTCACCACATTCGACGTTCCCACATCTGATTTCAGAATTCCTTCTGGGCTGACCGTTGCAGGAGTCATCAAGGCTGACGGTCCACGTTATACAACAAGTCTATTGGCAAGCGAAGGAAAGGGCTCTGCGAAAGTAAGCGCTTTCTTTGACTCCAAGAACTTAGCATATGATGCTCAGGCCGATATCCGGCAGTTGGACCTGAGTCACTTCTTGCCCAACCTTCAACTTTCGACGCTCAACTCACAACTGTCTGTTCAGGGAAAGGGTACAGATTTCCTGCAGCACAGCACTTGGCTTAATGCTGATGTCAACATAGACCATCTGGGATATGACCAGCGAGACATGGATGATGTCAAGTTCACGACTAATGTGAAGAATGGGCACACAATGATAGACCTGCGAACCTGTAACGCGCTTGTAGATGGTACACTTAGCATGGATGCCACACTGATTAAGGAAGGTAAGCGCGACAGGATTGAGTCAACGCTGTCTATGGAGATGAGCCATATAGACCTCTATGCATTAGGTATCACCCAAGATCCTTTGAACATAGGATTATCAGGCGATTTCGAGATAAGTAGTAATCTGGAAGACAACCATAGGTTGAGTGGACTTGTGGATCATATCTATCTGCACGACTCCGTAAAGACTTACCGACCAGAAAAGGTGGGCATACTGATGAACCTGACGGCTGACACCACCTATCTAAGGGCACAAAGCGGATCACTCATCGTGAAACTGGATGCCAGTGGTGGTTACCAGGCATTAGCGGAGAAGTTGTCGGTACTGGGTGATAGTGCGGTATCACAGTTTAACCGTCGCGTCATTGACCAGATAACACTAAAGCAGCTATTGCCAGAAGCTCGTCTTTACTTAAGCAGTGGTCGCGACAACCCCATGTCTGACTTCCTGAAGTCAATAGCCAATACCGATTTCAAGGAATTACTCATTGACATTAACACCTCACCACTCACTGGCGTGAACGGCGAAGCCCATATCTTTAGTCTGAATGCAGATTCCACACGTATCGACACGATATACGTAACCCTGAAAGATAAGCCCAACCACGGACTGACGTTCCAAAGCCGCATAGCCAATAACCGCCGTAACCCACAGTTTATTTTCACTGCCCTTGTTGACGGTTTGATACAGGAACACGGCATTACCCTTGGTCTGCGTTTCTATGATGACAGAGATCAATTAGGGCTGCGCATCGGTTCCAAGGTGGAGATGGAGGATAATGGTCTGCGCTTCCGCCTGCTGCCCAGCAACCCCACTATCGGCTATAGAGTCTTCACGCTCAATGATGACAACTACCTCTTCCTCCAGAATAACCTGCGACTGCAGGCCAAAGTAAATCTGCTGGCGGAAGACGGCACTGGTGTAAGGGTCTATTCCGAAGACCAAGACACGACCTTATTACAAGACCTTACCATCAGTTTGAACAGATTTGACCTGGATAAGGTGACTGCTGCTATCCCCTATGTACCACATATCACAGGTATGCTTGATGGCGACTATCACTTGATGATGGACGAAAAGAAGCAGATTTCCGTTGCTAGTGACATGCAGGTAAGGAATATGACCTACGAAGGTAGCCCTATGGGTAACCTCAGCACGGAGTTCGTTTACATGCAACGTGAAGATGACACCCATGCCGTAGAAGGCTCGTTGGCACAAAACGGTCGCGAAGTGGCTACATTCAGTGGCAACTACCGCAACAAGAAAGTTACCGATGGCCATGAACAGATTGATGGTACCCTAACACTGATGCGCACACCACTCGACTTACTCAATGGTTTCATACCCGACCAGATTATTGGTTTCGAAGGATTTGCGGAAGGAGAAATGAGTGTAGTTGGTTCGCTCAGCAAACCTGATGTCAACGGTGAAGTGTACCTTGACTCCGCCTTCCTGCTCAGTCAACCTTATGGCATACGTATGCGATTCGACAATGACCCCGTACGTATTCAGCAGTCGAAACTGTTGCTCGAGAACTTCACTATGTATGCCTATAATGACAACCCACTGAACATGATGGGTAACATAGACTTCCACGATCTGGACCACATGACGATGGATCTGAGAATGCGTGCTACCAATTATCAGCTAATCAACTCGAAACAAACAGCAAAATCGATAGCATACGGTAAAGGATTCGTGAATTTCTATGCTGCCATGAGCGGACCGTTGGAACATCTGAGAATGCGTGGCAGATTGGATGTGCTGGGTACTACAGATTTGACCTATCTGCTACTCGATTCACCTTTATCAACAGACAACCAACTGGATGAACTCGTCAAGTTCACTGATTTCAGCGATACTACACAGACCGTAGTTCAACGTCCGGCACCAGGTGGATTGGATATGGACCTGCGTATCAATATAGACCCAGGCGTCCACGTAAAATGCGGATTGAATCCAGACCTGAGCAACTATGTAGATTTGTTTGGAGGCGGCGAACTACGCATGCTCTACAATAACATTGACGATTTACGACTAACGGGTAGATACACGTTGAACAGCGGACAGATGAAATACTCACTGCCAGTTATTCCCCTGAAGACCTTCGACATTCAAGACGGCAGCTATGTAGAGTTTAAGGGGGACGCTATGGATCCCACCCTGCACATCACAGCTACTGAGCATACCACAGCTAGTGTAGGACAAGAGGGAGAGCAGTCGCGCAGCGTAGCTTTCAACTGTGGCGTAGCCATCACCGGCACACTGAACAACATGGGACTGGAATTCATCATTGAGGCGCCAGAGGATTATACTATCAATAGCGAACTCAGTGCTATGTCAACCGAGCAACGCAGCAAACTGGCAGTAACCATGCTGACTACAGGCATGTATCTGGCAGATGGTAACACAAGCGGTTTCTCGATGAACTCAGCCCTGAGCTCGTTCCTTGAAAGTGAGATTAACAACATCACTGGTAATACCCTGAAGAGTGTTGATCTGAGCGTAGGACTTGACAACAGCACCGATGCTTCCGGCCAGTCGCACACTGACTACTCATTTAAGTTTGCCAAGCGCTTCTGGAACAACCGTCTGAAGGTACAGATTGGCGGTAAGGTGTCTTCTGGCAATGAGGCTACCCAGCAGAACGGACAGAACCAGTCATTCTTTGATAATGTTACGATGGAATATCGTCTAAGCCCCACGTCAAACCAGTACGTCAAGCTGTTCTATGACCAGAACTCGTACGACTGGTTGGAAGGCTACACCAGTAAATATGGCGGGGGCTATATCTGGAAGAAGAAGTTGCAGAGACTTAGCGAACTCATCAAGCCTACACCTACACCAACTATCGGTACAGGTAGTATGCGCAGGATGCCCAATGACTCCATTCGCCGACAAACAAATGACTCTATAAAGACCACAACAAGATGAACATCCAAAGGTTATACATATTCCCCCTACTCCTGTTGCTGTTTGCGTCGTGTTCTACGACGAAGCACATCCCTGACGATGATCAGCTGTTTACTGGTCTGACAAAGATAGAGTATCAGAATTATGTAAACGATGATAATTTCATTGCTACTCAAGAAGAGGTGGAAGCAGCACTGGCAACAGCGCCCAACGGTGCCCTCTTTGGCAGTAGTTATTATCGTACGCCCTTCCCTTACGGCCTATGGATTTGGAACTACGCCTACGGTTCTAGCGGAAAATTCAAACAGTGGCTCAATAAATCATTTGGTAAGGCTCCCGTTCTGATGAGTCAGGTTAATCCCACACTGCGTGCCTCTGTTGCCCAGTCGGTACTTCGCAAGAACGGCTATCTGCATGGGCACGTGAGTTTTGAGGAAAAACGGCAACGCAATCCAAAGAAAATGAAGATTGGCTATACCGTAACCCTTGACACGCTGTTTACTATTGACACACTGAGTTACGTCAATTTCCCCCCACAGATGCAGGCACTTATTGACTCCACTATCAGTGACGCACAAGCAAAAGCGGGAGTTCCATTCAATGTAGCCACACTCGATGCTGAGCGTTCACGTCTCAGCCAACTGTTCCGTAACAACGGCTACTATTATTATCAGTCAAGCTATGCCAGCTATCTGGCTGACACTTTCGATGTGCGTAACCGGGCTAAGATGCGCCTACAAATGGCCGACTCACTACCAGAACAAGTGCTCCATCCTTGGTATGTAGGTAATATCAAGATGCAACTGCGCGAGAGCTCTCGCCAGCAAATGACAGACAGCATAGGTCGCCGATTCCTGAAAATATATTACGGCACAGGAAAGAAACATGCGCCTATCAGTCCGCGTGTAATCCTAAGCAACCTGAAGTTACGCCCCCGTAGGTTGTTCAGTTACAGTGATTATACGGAATCTGTTCAGAAAATAAATGGTTCTGGGGTATTCTCATCCGTAGATTTACAATTTACTCCTCGCGATCATGATACACTTGACTTAACACTCAATTGCACATTTGACAAGCCTTGGGATGTATATATTGAGACAAACGTCGTGAATCGCACCATCGGACGTATGGGACCTGAGGTAAAACTGGGTTTCACTCGTCGCAACGTTTTCCTTGGTGGCGAGAAACTAGATGTCAACCTTCATGGTTCGTATGAATGGCAAACCAGTTCACAGGAGTCGAACATGAACACTTACCAATATGGTGCTGATGTATCTCTGGAGTTCCCTCGTATTCTTCTGCCTTTCACCAGTGATCGTGTGAAACGCGATAAGGACGGGCATATCAAACGTGACAAGAACGGTCGCATCAAACGTCCCCGTCAGTTCTACGCCACTCCATGGACCATTGCTAAAGTGTCCACCGACATCGTGAACCGTCCCGACTACTATAAAATGCATATCGTGAGTGGAGAATGGACTTACCGCTGGCAACCACGCGAGAGTTCACGTCATGAGTTCTCACCCATCACACTGAAATATCAATTCATCAACACACGTACGGCACAGTTTAACCAGATGCTGGAACAAAATCCATACCTACTCACTTCAATGGATGATTACTTCGTACCAAAGATGCGCTACACCTTCTCCTATCAGGGTTCTGCGAAACGCCATCACTCACCGGTACACTGGGAAACAACCATTGAGGAATCTGGTAATGTAACTGCCCTTTACGATGTACTGATACAAGGCAACGGATGGAATCAGAAAGAAAAGACACTCTTCAAGAACCCATACTCACAATATGTGAAGATTGAGACCGACTTAACCAAAACCTGGCCTATAAATTCGAAGTCACAGGTCGTTGGACATATAAATGCCGGCTTGATGTGGTGCTATGGCAACTCTACAGAAGCACCTTTCAGTGAGCGGTTCTATGTTGGCGGTGCCAACAGCATCCGAGCCTTCACCGTAAGAAGCATAGGTCCTGGCGCTTACCCTTCTATGGGTGGTGTAGGCAATAAGCAGATGTCTTATCTGCTACAAAACGGTGACTCAAAACTGGTGATGAACCTCGAATATCGTCGTCAGTTATTTGGCAGTCTCTATGGTGCCGTATTCCTTGACGCTGGTAACATATGGAGTAACAGCGACTACAGTTTAGACCCTAACGATTCGGAAAATGTTAATGATCAAGATTTCGTTAATAAATGGAATAGCGATGTGTCTGACCTGAAATTCAAACCAAGTAAGTTCTTTAATCATCTGGCTACTGGTACAGGCATAGGCCTACGTTACGATATGGACTTCTTGGTTATCCGCGTTGACTGGGGCTTCGGACTTCACCTGCCTTATGACACAGGGAAATCTGGCTATTTCAACATCCCCCGCTTCAAGGACATGCACGCCCTGCATTTTGCCATCGGCTATCCGTTCTGATATTGCCTAGTTGTCTGTTGTGGTATCATTTTTTACTTT
>Ga0310786_10013141_pt1 | contig 10219 bp, 13 predicted proteins | sample AusTroGonzalo_MG_FD_203881 | JGI IMG/M metagenome (GOLD analysis project Ga0310786, IMG submission 203881) | Bovine rumen microbial communities from tropical cattle in Woodstock, Queensland, Australia - Gonzalo_03 (v2) (version 2) | ecosystem: Host-associated > Mammals > Digestive system >... | reverse complement strand
TGAAATAGTTGGAGGGGTAACACTTGAATTTACGGTCACATGCAATAGATCCTTAACCACCAAATTCATCCAAGCCACGCCTCAATTTACAATCACAACAGAAGCCGACCCATCCGAAGGCGGTAGCACGAGTGGTGATAATACCTACGATTCAGGAACCCGAGCAACTGTTGTTGCCACACCGGCCTCTGGTTACGATTTCGTCAACTGGACGGTTAATGATGTACCAGTAAGCACTGAAACCTCATATACGTTTGAGGTTACCCGTACCCAAACGGTGGTGGCCCACTTTACGAAACAAGCCACGCCTCAATTTACAATCACAACAGAAGCCGACCCATCCGAAGGTGGTAGTACAAGTGGCGATAATACATACGATTCAGGAACCCGAGCAACTGTTGTTGCCACACCGGCCTCCGGTTACGATTTCGTCAACTGGACGGTTAATGGTGTAGAGGTAAGCACGGATGCATCGTATACGTTTGAGGTTACCCGTACCCAAACGGTGGTGGCCCATTTTACGAAAGATGATCCAACCAATGACGATCCAACCAATGGAGAAACCGGAAGAGATTAAAATATTGATAACCAAATAGTTGAAAAAATCAAATAAAAACATATGAAACCACTTCTCGTATATTTACAAAATCCCGCAGATACAAATGAGATGATCCCAAAGGAGGTATTTGTGGTTATTAAACCAGGATTCCTCGAAAAGGCAAATCAAATCATTGATAAGTTTGCCCGTGAAGGTTTCCGTTTTATGAAGATGCGTACCAAACAGCTTTCCATGAGTGAAGCCAAGCGTATGTACTACGTTCATAAGGATGAGGATTTCTATTACAAACTTTGTAAATACATGTCATCGGCTCCATGTATCGGTATATTGTTTGATGCCCGGGGTATTGAGGAACCTTTCAAAATCACCAACGAGTTAAAGGATAAGATCCGGGCATTGTGGGGTGAGGATGAAATGAGAAATTGTATCCATTCTTCGGATAATGTCGAAAATATGGCAAAAGAAATGTCCGTTTTCTTCTAACTTACTGAAACTCATACTGATAAAATCATTAAAACCCACTCGTTTCTTGTTAAGATCCGGGTGGGTTCCTTCATATATACATGAACATAAAAGATAGAAGATATGGAACGCCATACAACCACCTATTATAACGCCGATGAGATTCCGGCGGAGGTACTGGAAGAAATAATCAAGGAAATCCATAAAAGAGGATTCGGTGCAGCTGGCCCTGCCATAACCTCGAGCGATATGTATTGTTGGATCGCCAGGGAATGGGCTCGTAGGATTGGTGCAAAGTGGCCTCACCTCACCCATTTGAAGTGCACCTTCGAGCATCGTAACAGTGCAAGTGTATACAGTGTACCTCATTGCAACACTGTGGATAAGATCCTCTATAAGTATTTCAATTCATACGGGACTGGTGATGAGGATTACTGGTACAAAAAATCCACGTCCCTCAAAAGTGTCATCCGTTGGATGCATGATGATATGCGTGGTACCATGGAGAACCCTTATTAATTCATTTACCACTGCTTATTATAGACATATAAAGAAACGATAATAATATGAAAGATCTTCCAACATACCTCGTAGAAAAGCTTCAGGCCAAGAAACTTAAAAGTACATTTGGTAACCCATGGTATGAAATCAAGACTGATAAATACCGTTGTCAAATAATGAGATTTGACGAACCTTCAGCCCAATATGGTATCGAAGGAGGTAAGATCTCGAAACTTTGGATTCAGGATATCAAGACCAAGGAGGTGGTTGCCAACTATGACCGCGAATGGGATATCGAACCAAAGGGCGATGTTAAAAAGTTCTACGATGAGGTTATAAAGGAATACAACTGATTAAGCCTGACCAATAATATTTTTCGCATGACCGATTGGAATTTTGAAAGTTCTAATCGGTTTTTTATATATTTTATCGTAACGCAGACTATTTGTAATAAATTACGATAACTTAAACATAACAATCATGAACAGGGAAGATCTTGACAAGAAAAGGCTTGAACCATGTGTCGCTGACGTATACGCCAACGCCAAGGGGCCAACTACAGAGTGCTACCCGCAATCCTTTGAAACATGGAGGAAACATGGTGTGTGGGCATTCTATCGCGATGAACGAGAAAAACCGGTAACTGTCGTCCCAATGGATTGCTATTACATCTCAAGTGAAGACCTAAAGAGGGTCGTTGAAAAATGGTGTAAGGGACTTCATGGTTTTTGGTATTACATCCCCAAACTTACATTTGGTGAACCCGAATACAAGAAACGTGTTAAGGAACTCAACGATTTCCGCGAGTTTGAATCGGAGGTATCCAAGGATAAGACTCTCACCTACGCCCAGCGTGCCGCCAAAATCAAAAAGGAGGCACTCGCCCATAACTTCATGTGGCGTTCCCATGACAAGGAATACATCAATTTCAACGTGTATCTTGGTGTGTCACCAAATTCAAACAAGGAATGGGTTGAAAAGAACCACGTTGTGTATAATGCGATCGAGGAGGCGGCAAAGGCCGGTAAAATCATCAACCTATACATTGACTATGTACACCTCGATGAGTTCACTTGCACCCGCGATGGTAAAGTGCTTCATGCGGTTGTGGAAGATAAACAATATTATCGCAACAATGACAAGTTGATCTGTAAGGAAACTCCGGGGCGCGAATATTGTAACCTCTATGACGATAATGGCGACTATGTGGATTACCTTTGGAATTATGTGGATGTCCGCCGTTCGTTGTCCGCGGAAACCATGGAGATTATGATAACCAAATATAAGCCGGTTGTCATTGAGACGCTCAAATCGCAAGGCCGTGACGACATCGTGGAGTGGCTCGAAAAAAACAACTTCATGGACAAGGATCTCAAGCAATGTTTTGCTGTATGGATCATGAAGCAATGGTATCTTGCAGAGAAATCCGACAAGTAACTCCATGGAAATTTGACAAAAAGTGTTAGGTTTTTCAAAAAAAGCTTAACACTTTTTTTATGCAGTTTATTTTCTATATAAGCTGAAAAATAAATTTCATGGTTTATGAAGAATAAAGATAATGAATTCAACGAGGCAATGGAGGAGCAAATCGGTAACATGGGTGGTGAGCAGGCTGGTGCCGGTGAGGAATTGAAAGATTTTGGTAAACTCCACCATATCCCCGGTCAAAAGGAGGAACTTTCCGAAGACGAACAAAAATCACGAGATGCTTTTGAAAACGCCATCACACGCAAGCGTGGTTCGAAAACCGTAAAGATGGTTCCCGAAACAAACGATATACATGAAGGTTGGGTGCCTATCGATAGGTCGGAACTTGGTATTCGTTCTCAATTCTACAAAGAAGGTTGGCAGTTCCGCGTCCGCCCGGCCACGGTCGAAGCTATCCGTAACTGGTCATCCATCAATGAAGAAAACCTTTCCGTGGTTAATAACGTTATGAATGAAATCATCAAGTCGTGCGTGAGCATCTTTGATGAAACAACAAACATGGCGGTATCATGGGATAAGATCAATTCGTGGGATCGTTTTTGGTTTATCCTCAAGGCCCGCGAATATACATTCGCCCAAGGTGAGCAAGCCATGGAGTTCGATGAGGAATGCGACAGCTGTGGTGAAAATGTCCACTTCGTGCTTAACGCCGAATCATTGTACTACGAGTTCCCGGATGCCGAAGTTGTTGAGCGTAACTGGAACCAAAACGAAATGTACTGGGACATCGATCCTAACGACTATGACGTTGATTATCATAAGGTTAAGTTCTTCGTTCCTACACTTCAAAAGGATGCCGCCATTCTTGCTTGGTTGTATGCACAGAACGAGGCCGGTAAGAAGGTTGACGATGTATTCATTAAGTTCCTCCCGTATATGTTAGAACGCGCCCCGAAGGATGCGGCTCTCCTCGACCGTATGATCAAGGATTGTCATAACGAATACAAACGTTGGGATGCCGATACATTCCTCTTCTTCGATGAAGTTCGCCGTAACATTACTATTAATCCGACCGAGAAGCTTATCGGTACATGTCCAAATTGTGGCGAGGAGGTGCGTAGCACTGTCCGATTTCCAAATGGAATTAAGTATCTATTTGCTATTCAAGGTAGACATAGAAAATTTGGTTCGAAGTAAGGTTATCGTATGTAAGAACTTCAATATCCAGCCATCCGAGTTGATGCGCATGCCATATTGGGAGTTCGAGCTAACGCTGAAGGAATGTGAAAAGATAGCCGAAGAGGAGAAGAAACGTCAGGATGAGGATCAGCAAGGCGGATATAAACCACCGAATATGAACCAATATCAACGTCAAACCAACCAAATGATGCATAATTATCAAACTCATTTACCTTCAGTACCTTCTGTACCAAAAATGCCAAAGATTTAGCAGATGGAAAACAAGAACAAATACATAATCATTGGTTTTAATGGCAGTGGTAAAATGGCTGTAGCCAATACGTTGCGGGAGATGGGAGTAAAGGTTGGTCAAACGTTTAGATCTGCAGATACCGTGGGTAACCAATATTCATTGAGTACCATCGTGTATGATGTGAAGGAATTAAATAACCTTTTTGAAAATCAGGCATACTTATTTATTAAGGAATCCGTCAACAAGGCCAATAGATACTATGAAGGTATCTCATTCTATGAATATCAAACACATGATGTATTCGTGATGACCCCCGATCAGTTTAATACGGTTGCCCGTTTTGACGATAATGTCGTATTTGTGTGGTTGGATAACAATTCGGCGCAACGTCATAACCGCCATCGTTCGGAAAAACGTAAATATGATTTTATCCGTCAAGAACGTATTGAGCAGGAATATATTCAGGATTTCACAGATAGGATCAACAACAATGCGATTCTGTATTTCAACAATGAACATCCTGATAGGGTAGCTGCAATTATATATAGCGTGATTAAACATCCGGATTTGTTGGATGTATACCTTAAAGCGTTTAATGGTTAATTGAAAAGCATAAAAAAACATAGAAGTTATGGTCAATAACAATACAATGGATTTAGGTATGGGTGGTGAAACCGGTCTTGAAAATACCACATGGTGGAAACCGGATGGTACGGATCATTTTACCGTGCGTGAGCTACTTATGAGTCCTGAAGGTTTCTCGGTGAGAACGACCGATGGTAGACTTCTATCCGCGGATGTCATGGAACATTACATCCAATCGGATACACCAATCACTGGCCACGAAAGAGAACAGCAGGCTCCACAGATCAATCCAAGCCAACTTGAAGGTATCGATAAGTCCGCCATCGTGAATGATGAGATCGATAATCCAAAAAGTTTCGGCTCATTGAAATACTCTCATCCGGGTGCAAAGTTCCAACAACCATCCCGTCAAGGTATGGTGAGGAAAGATGTGGATCCTATTAATGATCCTCTTGATGCACAGCAAAGAATGGTGGAAGCGGAGGAACTTGATGCGGTCAGCTATGGTATGATCGATCGCGTTCTTGGTAAGGTTGATTTTAATGACATCGTTGCCGTCAACGTGAATAGTATCGAGAAAGTTAATAATGGTGTGGCCACGTTGGTCAATACACTTAATATCAAGCGTTCCGAACTCAAAGCCTATATGATCGGCCGTCTTGCCGAAAAATTCGAATCCATGGTTGATGTGGCATTCACGGCATACCTTGATAACCTTCTTGGTGAAGAGGTGAAAGAATCCGAAGAATCCCCAGCCGAGTAAAACGCGCAAAACTCGCGTATAAAAGGAGATCTCCTCCGCCCTGATTAACTATATAGGGGCAGAGGAGATCTCTTTTTATATCGCATAAAAACGCGCAAAAATCAAACTTTATGGATGTCGTCGTTCATTATGAAATCCCGAGAGTCTTTTCTTTTCTTTTTTCTGCGTCTATGGATTTTTGTGGTCTCTTTTGGAATACCACCTTCCGGAGCGGCAAGTATTGGGTCTGTATCCGGACTCACATTACCCATACCCATGGTATTGGCTGGAGTTTGTGTTACTCCTCCACCTTCTTCTTCGAAGGCTAATTGTAGATATTCATAAAGTGATTTCATAATATTATCTGTTTTTCCAATTGTAATTGTAAAAATTTTGAAGGATATCCACGGACTTCATAGCAAATACAAGACTCTTCTCAATATACGAAAGCATATACTTTAGGATAGGATTCCGGGTATCACGAAGACGGGGTGAAATAAGGTGTTTCAAAAGACCTTCATTCGCATAGTCATAACGTCTATGAAGTTGATTTTCATAGAGTCTATATGTTTCGTATCGGGTTCCGTTTGCGTATATATTCTTCATTTTTAATCGTTTTACATTAAGGCAGCTCCAGCCGGTGCAGGTAGGGCGCCCATAATAGCCTTTAATGCTATTTCCGTAGGGGCTATCATATTAATAATGGCCATTTCCGCTGTTGGAGTATAATCAATTTCCTGTGCCAATGCAAGGAATCTGATGGATGCGGCTTTAACGGTGGCCAATATGAAAAATGCATATCCATAAAGGACGTTTCCCCACATTATACCAAATGCCGGATTAGCCACACCGGTTGCCATACCGGCCACAATGGTCGAAGGTACTGTCATAATTGAGGTACCGAGTATTGGAAGGTTGGTTACAAGATAATTCAATACGGTAACACCGGAATCCATGATTTGGTACTCTGCACGAAGTTGCATCATTTTTGGTTCATTTTGCTCCTCATTACCTTCAATTGCGGCATCATGTTCATCCGATATTGTTTGCATTGATTCCTCCTCTTCTTGGGCCGCTTCAAGTTCCTGTTGGGCAGCTTCCCGGGCCTCCGGTGTAGGGGCATTATCAACCTTTGATTGGGCTTGCTGTGCCTTCACTTTGGATGCCATAAGGGATGCAGCCGGGCTTAATTGGGCTGTGAGTAGTTTGATTGTTTTCTGTTTTTCCTCTATTTGGCTCTGAAAATCAGCAATATCTGCCTCGATGAACTCAATTTCCTTGTGAACTTCTTCGCTTTTACTTTTTTGTTTGTCGAGGTTTTCCTTTTTCGACCTGATACTATCCTCGGGGTTAACTGCAGGTGGATTATATTCCACTCCGCGGGATTTTGCTTTTGCGGCTGCTTTATCCTGTTGTTTTTTGAGTTCCGCTTCTTTTTTCTTTTCAAGGTCGAGAAGCCTTTCCTGTGCATCTATAAAGGTGTCTATCGCAGTAACTTCTGCTTCTTTGATGGTTTTTTCTGCTTCTTTAGCAGCCTTTTTACCTTCAAGCTCTGCGATTTCACCGGCTAACTTGGCTTGTTGGGGCACAACGATTTTGGTCATCTCCAAAATGTACTTTGCTTCAGCCATCACAGTTTTTATAGCATCCTGTGCCTGCTGAACAGCAATAGTTGCAGGTGACACTTGACCATTAACAACGGTCATTATTATATCTTTCAATCCGTCAATTCCTCCGGCCATGTTATCAATATATTATTTTTCAAGGGTTACCACGTTGGATAGCATCTTTTTAAAAGTATTCAATTTTGGAAGGAGAGGTGTCATTGCCGTTCCAATCGGCATCGTGTATGGGTTACCCATGGCGGCATCCTTTATTGCATTGAGGACATTTTTGATATCATCAAGGCTTTTGATGAGTTCCTCCCCACAAACCGCCTTATATTTTGACCCACCATCCTTACCAAGGGAAATACCGTCCTTGTTTATGGATACTTCTTTTCCACCTTTACATTTTAAGTGAATTTCGTGGTCTTTATTGTCTATATTAATTTGGGATCCGCTGTTATCCACGGTGTAGCCATCATCATCGTTGTAACTGACCTGTATCTCACCATTATCGGATTTGCGCTTCATTTGGATTTCAACGTCCTTGTATTCGTTATCCAGTTCATCCCCGTTGAGGTTTTGTGTATTACCCCGGAATGTATATAAAAGTTCCTGTGGGTTATCTTCAAAATGCCATACCCACACATTATCACCCTCATGTGGCATACTAAATGAGGTTGATGATGGAAGGATAAATTGAGTAATTGGTGGGAGAAGATCCGGATCATCCTCCTCGGAAAATATTCCTTGAGCGGATGCCTTGATAGTGCCATAATTATCGACAACCTTTAATATCACACCGGGTCGTATGTCACACATTGCCATTCTCATACCATAATTCAATTTTATTTATCCGATATTTCACCATCGGATGTATATAACCCACCTTTCGGGTGGAGTATTAGGCCGTGGCGGAATACCAATTCCGGTATATCACTATTTGAACCACTGTTCACTCCACCGGAACCACTATCCGTTCCGCCACCGGAATTTCCGCCGGAATTTCCGCCGGAACCACCATTAACATCACCGGATGTGCCGGAATTATTTGATCCATCACCGGAACCACCGGAACCACCATTATTTCCGTTGGCGGATCCAGTACCTGTACTAATGATGGAACCGGCACCGGAAATACTGTTGGTTTTGCCGCGTTCCGGTTCGTGTACACCCAATAGGACTTCTCTAATAATCATATTGGATGGTATGATGGTTTCCTCGTGTATCACTGGAATGTTTGTCGTTACTTCGAGTTCCAAGGAAATTGTACGGTACTTTGATTCCGTGGTGATTCCATCAAATTCCATCATGTATTCCGTTTGATACGAATCCGGAATTTGATAAGAACAGTTGATCTGTTGGCCTAAATATAAGACCTTAAATAGATTGACAAACGAAAGATTTGTAATGATCTGCTGAATAACATCCAGTGAATCCGTGAAGTTATCAAGATAGTATTTGAGTGAAAACCCGTACGTCACCGGTATCCTACGAAACTCCGCGCGAAAACTGTATATCATGTCATTGTGCTCAATTTCAAACTTACCATGTGAATATGGGTTGGAAAGTTGATCCATTTGAACATTTATTCCAGTCGGTTGGATCATACAACGAGGTACCTGTGAGTATACAAAATCCTCATTCGATATCTCAACCGGCTCAATGGAGTGGTCTTGCCCCTTAACCTCAAGATACATGATGTCATCACCAGTATTTAGAATATAATGAGGTATATTCTTCCCACGCAACTTGAGCCTTTGGTTGAGTTTATATATGAAACCTTTGGCGACAATCGAAAAGAATAACTGTTGGTTATTGATATCAACAACACCTCTTCGAATATCTTCCCATAATGCTCTTGTTTCTGCATCCATAATTATCTATCAGCATTATTTTTTCTTCCATGTGTGGTTGCGGTTGCACCACTCATAAGTTCTGTGGCGTTACGTGCGATAGTTTTTGGAGTTGCCGTACCAAGGACTTGCATCTTATTCGAATTGACCTCAACGGTTGTTTTCTTGAGCTCGAATCCCTTCGTATCATTGAACGAAGCATCAACAACAAATTTATATGTGATTGGGTCTTGGTATAAGCTGGTACGGATATCAAAGGCCAACATGCGGGATACCGTACGGGATTTCATTTGCGATGCAGTTTTCAATCCGGAATCATTGGCGCTATCCTTGAACCAATACACAAAGTTAATCGGAATACTAATGCTTTCACCGGGTGCCAATACCGTAAACGTATCACCTGTGTCGTTACATATCGAAGCAACTGAACCGATGTATGGGTATAAACAAGCAAATCTACCGTTGTTATTTGCGGTTTTCATCAAATTGGCTATCGTTGCGTAATCATCGGAAACTTCTATAACGTTATTTCCATTGCCAAGAAGTTTTTTCGTTGGGACACCGGTGTCCTCAATATTGTCATCCGATACAAATATCGAACTGATGTCACCGGATTGATACAATGCAGGATTACCCATGACATCCGTAAGCATGCGGCGGAAATAAAGGAATTGGTTATACCTTTGGGCTGTGTAAAGATTATCCCCTTCTTTAGAGTCAAGCATCATATAGATGGATTCATTTGCAGCATATTCACTTATTGGGAATACTGTGTTATCTGCATTTGGATTCAATAATTGTTTTGACGAACCAGGGAAGAGGCTGTGAAGTTTCATGTCATATGCCCCATTGTTATACAACGTCAATGTAAGTTGTGAGATAGCTGCGTTTTGAGGACTTGCGGCACTACCAAAATTGACCACATTTGAATGACTGATAGCATCCTTGAAGCTGATGGTGTGGAACTTATTGATAATATCCGGCTTGAGCATTATGTTGTTATTGTTATCACTCAAGGTGACAAGGAGGTTGGTCGAGGCCACACCAAAT